>Ga0209536_100006667_pt1 | contig 17588 bp, 7 predicted proteins | sample DeeMarSeWOR28_12_FD_187461 | JGI IMG/M metagenome (GOLD analysis project Ga0209536, IMG submission 187461) | Marine sediment microbial communities from White Oak River estuary, North Carolina - WOR-2-8_12 (SPAdes) (version 2) | ecosystem: Environmental > Aquatic > Marine > Intertidal zone >... | reverse complement strand
TGTTCTTGGTGGTGATAGTCAAAAATTCATTGAATATACTTTATCTCCTGGATTTGCCGTAACAACGGTATCTGTTGCCGCAACCTCCACATTAACTGTTGGTGCTGGAGCAAGTATTTCTCTGACAATCAAACAAGATGGTGAAAGAGCTTATGTTCTTAACTCTTCTGGAATTGGATCCCAGTATCACTTCAGTATTCCACCAGAAGGTTTGGGATTAACCTTCCAACTTGATCTCCAAGATGTTCCTACTCTTGTAGAAAGACAACAACTTGTACAAGGATATAGAGTTCTTGTATTTGATACTGGGGTTGGCACAGGTCTTACCACTTTAGTTGGATCTGCTACTTCTGTTGGCATTGGAACGACAAATGTGATCGGTGTTTCTACTGACAAGTTAGATAACATCTACGAAGCATACTACACTCAGTATTCTGGAACCGTCGGTATTCTCACTTGTCAGGTAGACCCTGCAACTAACATTGTTGGAGTTGCAACAACTGGAACATACTATGAGCCATGTGGAAGAATCAGTTGGGGTAGAATTTCTGGAATCACTCGTTCTGATGATCCAGTCTCTATATCTGTTGATGGAAATCAGTTTGAAGTTGGAATGACTACATATCCAACCTTCCAAAGAAGGTCTACTGGTCTCAGATCTACTGGTGCTTTAAGCAAACAGTAAAAATCACCTTATAAATACAGAAAAAACAAAAGGCTAATAATGTCTGCGATTATTACAGATCAATTTAGGATTTTGAATGCTGAAAACTTTGTGGCATCTGTCGCAAATACAGCAAATTCTTATTATGCTTTTATGAGTTTATCCAATCCTACAGGATCTGGATATGGTAGAACATCCACTTGGAATGACACTGGTGGACCACCATTCCCAGTTGATAACTTTAACTATTCGAATCATGTTTATGATACTATGCTTTTTGGCAAACGTATCAACTCTTCTAACACAAGAAGGCTTGTAAGAAAAGTTAACTGGGTTCAGGGTTCTACCTATGATTATTACAGACATGATGTTAGTCCCACAAATCCATCTCAGGTAACAAACTCAAACAGACTTTACGACTCAAATTATTATGTCGTAAACAGTGAGTTTCGTGTTTATATTTGTCTTGATAATGGAACTGCAACTGGAATCTCAACAACTCCAGGAGCTTCTCTTGACGAACCATCATTTACTGATGTTGAACCAAGTAGAGCTGGAACTAGTGGTGACGGGTATCTTTGGAAGTATCTTTATACAATCAATCCAAGTGACATTGTAAAATTTGACTCTACAGAATATATTACTGTACCAAATGACTGGTTGACAACTACAAGCACTGGTATCCAGGCTGTTAGAGACAATGCGAACTCTGAAGTTAATAACAACCAAATCAAAGTAGTTGCTATTGATGAACCTGGCATTGGATATCCACAGTTTACTGCTAAAGAGTTCCCAATCCTTGGTGACGGTCAGGGTGGAAAAGTAAGAATCACAACAAACTCTCTTGGTCAGATTATTGAAACACAGGTAACATCTGGTGGTTCTGGATATTCTTTTGGTAGAGTTGATCTTTCAAGTGAGAACTCTGGTATTCAAACTGCAACATCTGCTTTTGCACGACTGACACCCATCATTCCACCATCTAAGGGTCATGGGTACAATATTTACAAGGAACTTGGTGCAGATAAAGTTTTGATGTATGCTAGATTTGATAACTCTTCGTATGACTTTGCTGATGACACAGTATTTGCTCAAGTCGGAATCGTAAAGAATCCAACTATTCTGAATTCTGACACAGTATTTACCGATAACCAGTTCTCTTCTCTCTACGCAATCAAATACGAAACGCAGAGTGCCGCACAGGATTTGGTCATAGGAGACACTATTCAACAAACTGTTGGTGTTGGATCTACTGCCAAAGGAACCGTTGCTTCTTACGATACTGAAACCAAGATCATTAAGTATTACCAAGATAGAAGTCTTTATTATAATGTTTCCACTGGTGATGAAACCGATTCTATTGATGTTAGATCCAGATCACCAATCATCCAGTTTACATCTAGCTCTAATGCTATTGAGAAAGTTGGTGGATCTTTCAGTGTAAACGTTGATCAAAACTTTAGTGGAGTGACTACCACCCTTTCTAATGGAAGAGTAGTTAACCTTGGTGTTAACTTCACAGATGGTCTTTCAAATCCAGAAATAAATAAGAGGAAAGGGGAAATCATCTACCTTGACAATAGACCTTCTGTAACTAGAAACGAGAGACAGAAGGAAGACGTTAAAATCGTATTAGAGTTCTAATAAAATGCCACAGCAGACTAATCTCAACGTCAATCCTTACTACGATGATTTTGATCCTGCTAAGGATTATTATCGTGTGCTGTTTAAACCTGGATTCCCTATCCAGGCTAGAGAACTAACAACCCTTCAGTCGATTTTACAAAATCAACTAGAAAGTTTTGGTAGTCACATTTTCAAAGAAGGTTCTATTGTTGTTCCTGGCAACGTAGTATATGACGATCAATATTATGCGGTTGAGATTAATGCAACGCACCTTGGAACAAATGTAAGTGTATACATCAATAACTTTGTAGGCAAACGAATCATCGGACAAGAGTCTGGTGTTACTGCACAAGTTCAGTATGTTTTGTCTCAAACTCAGTCTGAAAGAAATAATATAACTCTTTATGTAAAGTTTATTGATTCTGGAACTGGTAACACATTCGCATCTTTCACAGATGGTGAAAATCTAGAAACTTTAGAAGCAGTAGATTACGGAAATACTACAATCCCTGCTGGAAATACTTTTGCAACATGTATTGCAGAAAATGCAAACTCTATTGCATCTGCAGCTCATATTGGTGCTGGCATCATGTTCCTTAGGGGAACATTTGTAACTGTTGCAAAACAAACTATTCTTCTTGATCAATATTCTAACCAACCATCTTATAGAGTTGGTTTAGTCATTTCTGAAACTATTGCTACAGCAAAAGACGATGCTTCTTTATATGACAATGCAAAAGGATTCTCTAACTATACTGCACCTGGTGCCGATAGACTGAAGATTCAACTTGTACTTGGTAAGAAGACTATTGCTGATACAACTGATGTCAACTTTATTGAGTTGCTCAGAGTTGAAAATGGTCAAATCAGAAAGATTGTAAAGAGCACAGAATACAGCATCATCCGTGATTATCTTGCAAAGAGAACGTATGATGAATCTGGTGATTATTCTGTAGAGGATTTTGAATATTCTATCTTCAACTCCCTTAATGATAGACTCGGTAATGATGGATTGTATTTTGGCAATCAATCCACATCCCAAGGAAACATTCCTAGTGATGATTTAGCATGTCTCAAGATTGGTCCTGGTCTTGCTTACGTTAAGGGTTACGATGTAGAGAAGAATGGAACTACTATTCTTGATGTTAACAAAACCAGACAGACAAAAGAAGTTTTAGCATCTTCTGTTGACTTCGAGATGGGTAATCTCGTTAAATTAAATCATGTAAGTGGTATCCCTAAGTTCAAGGATGCTGTACAACTTTATGATCAGAGAAAAACTAGCAGTGGAACACCTTCTGGAACTCAAATCGGTGAAGCAAGAGTTTACAGTGTAAAACCAGAGTCTCAAGTAAGTATTGCACTTACAAACTCTACAATTTATGATTGCTACTTATATGATATTCAAACATACACCAGACTTGAGCTGAACTCTACTGTTAGTGCTGGTCAATTGCCAGATACTGCTTTTATCAGAGGTCTGAGCAGTGGTGCGACTGGATATGCTACAACAGTTGGTTCTGGATCATCTCAAGTTTATTTGAGACAAACTGCTGGATCTTTTATTCAAGGTGAATCTGTAAGTATTAATGGTATTTCTACAACACCAAGAACTGTCAACAATGTCAAGCAGTATGGTGCTGGTGACATCAAAATGGTGTTCCAAGACAGCAGTGCTTTGTCTGGATATAGTACCGACTTTAGAGCAGACACTAGTTTAGATTTTGTTGTTCCTACTGGATTCAGTGTTGCCGATACTATCACTATTAACAATGCAGGTGTAACTACTTCTGCTGGAAATAACTTCATTAACTTTAAAGTTGGTGACATCGTTAAGTATCAGAGACCTGGTTTCTCTACAGCAACATTTAATAGAGTAAGTTCTATCACTGCAGATGGTCTTGTAATGACTCTGGCTGCTCTTACTAGTGTTGATGGTGTATGTAATGGAGAACTTCCAAGTTCTTCTACTACTGTTCAATTTAAGAGGGGTAGAGCAAAGATTAGAGATGAGGAACAAGGATTCCTCTATGCTCCTCTCGATGATGGAAATATTGCAACCGTTGATTTTACTGGATCTGACCTGAAAGCAGTTGTTCAGGTAACAGGAAAAACAACTAACTCCAGTGGAGTATTGTCATTATCTGCTTCTGATGTTACTGGATTGACCGATATTCTCTTCGAAGCATTTGATGAAGAGAGATACTCTGTCATCTATAGTGATGGATATGTTGAGCCACTTCGTGATGATCAAGTATCCATTTCTTCCAATGTAGTAACTATCAATGGTCTCAGAGCAAGTCAATCTAATATTGTTGTCACTGCAACTGTTAGAAAGACTTCTGTACAAAATAAGCAAAAGGTTTATAACAGAGTAAGAACTCTGGAAGTAACCAGATCTAAGTACAGTAGTTCTGGTACTAACGGAAACAATAGTGTCAATGACGGTCTAACTAAGAGTCCATACTATGGTCTTAGAGTTCAAGATAAAGAAATCTGTCTGAACTATCCTGACGTTGCTAACGTTTTTGCTGTTTATCAGTCTCTTGATGAAACTTCGGTAGTTCTTGACACCCTGAACTTCTTCACTAATGCCGATATCAATGACAGTGTTATCCTGGGTGAAAATCTGGTAGGTTCTACTTCTGGTGCTGTTGCTAAGGTAGTAACAAAAGCAGCAAATCAAATTACTTTTGTTTATCTTAATGAGAATAGATTTGCCGTTCAAGAAAATGTACTTTTCCAAGAATCCAACGTTATTGGTCAAATCTCTTCTGTTACACCTGGAAGATATACAGATGTTACAACAAGGTTTACCTTAAACAAGGGTCAGAAGAATCAATATTATGACTATGCTCGTTTGGTTAGAAACGATGGATATGCTGAACCAAACAGAAAACTGTATGTCGTGTATGATCATTACACTGTTCCATCCAATGATGAGGGTGATATCTTCACTGTAGATAGTTACGATGCAGCCAGATTTGCCAAGGATATCCCATTTATTGGCAACAATATGCAAAGAGCATCTGATACTCTTGATTTTAGACCAAGAGTTGATGTTTTTGACCCATCTACTGCAACAGCATCACCTTTTGATTTCAAATCAAGAACATTTACAAGTCAACCAAAACTTCTTCTTGCTGCCAATGAAAGTTCCATTATTGGATATACTTTCTATGCACCGAGAATTGATAGACTCTATCTTGATAAACTTGGTAACTTTGTTTATGTTGAAGGTGTTCCCGACAGATCACCAAAAGCACCTGAGAAAGTTGGTGATGTAATGCTTCTGGCAACACTTGAGATTCCCGCATATTTGTATGATGTTGAAACAGTCACTATCACAGGTGTAGACAATAGAAGATACACAATGCGTGATATTGGAAGACTTGAGGATAGAATCGAAACTCTCGAAGAGTTAACCTCCCTCAATCTTCTTGAACTGGAAACTCAATCACTGCAAGTCCAAGACGCAACAGGTCTTTCTAGATTCAAGTCTGGTTTCTTTGTGGATAACTTTAGAAATGGTGATTTCATTGATCCCAGATCGGTGATGCTCCCTCAAGATGGTGTTCTGAGACCATTCCTTGATGCTACAACACTTACTGGTCTTCTTGCATCTGAAACTAGTGTTCCAGAAAATGAACTTGATCTTGCTGTAAACTACGATCTTTTAGATTCAAACGTACAGAAGACTGGAAAACTTGTAACTCTGAAGTACAACGAAACCGAGTATCTGAACCAACCACATGCTACTAAGGTAGAGAATGTAAACCCATTCAACGTAGTTCTGTTCAATGGTAGTGTTGAACTGACTCCTAAGTCAGACTTCTGGGTTAGAAACATTTGGGCACCAAGTGGTGGTACAGTAATGATTGCTGACCCAAGCAGAAGGGGTACTTCTGGAACTGTTGTAAGAACTCTGTCGAATAGAGCAGACAGGTTCATGAGATCCAGAAACGTTCACTTCTTTGCAGTTGGTCTCAAACCATATACAAGATACTATCAATTCCTCGATGGAAACGGTGCTGTTGATTTTGTGCCAAAACTTGTTGAAGTCAACAATGTGACTGGTGTTTTTGAAGTTGGTGAAACTGTTGTTGGATCTATCAATGGTGTAGAGATTATTAGATTTAGACTTGCTAGACCAGATCATAAGAGTGGTTCGTTCTCTCTGCCCGAAGTAGCATATACTATTAATCCATACGATAATACAACTACACTTCCTACTCAATATTCCCTCGCATCTACAGTTCTTAACGTAGATACTATTGCGATGGCAGCACAAGCACAGGGTGCTTATTCTGGAAGACTTGAGGTTGGAGCTAGACTGAAAGGTCTTAATAGTGGTGCTCAGGCAGATGTATCTGATCTTAGATTAGTAAGTGACAATGGTGGTGATTTGCTCGGATGCTTCTTCTTGAGAAATCCAAACGCAACTCCAACTCCAACGGTCAGAATCACAACTGGAACTAAAGAATATAAACTGTCTAATAGTGCTACTAATGCTGAACCACTGCCAGGCAGCAAACTGATTTCTACAGCAGAAACTAACTACACTGCAAATGGCAGAACTATCGTAAGACAAAGAGTTAATGCTATCTTCTATGATCCCCTTGCACAATCCTTCTTGGTTGAAAACGAGGGTGCATTTATTACTTCCGTAGACGTTTATTTTGCAAATAAAGATCCTGGGAATATCCCCGTAGAACTTCAACTTCGTACAATGGAGTTGGGAACTCCCACTACAACTCTAGTTTCTCCTGATGCTAGAGTCCTTGTAAAACCAGGAGATATTACAACATCATCTAATGCTTCTATTGCAACTAATATTAAGTTCCCATCTCCAATCTATTTGGAACCAAACTTAGAATACTGCATAGTTCTTCTTGCTGATACTGATCAGTACGAAGTTTGGGTTGCTGAGATGGGTAAGAAGACTATTAACTCTAGTCAACTTCCTGCTGCTACTGGTGTTGTTTATAGCACCCAGTATTCTATGGGTTCACTCTTTAAATCTCAAAACGGATCTATTTGGAGTGCTTCTCAGTATGAAGACATGACCTTCAAACTGTATCGTGCTGACTTCACCTCTTCTAACGGAACAGCATACTTCTACAATCCAAAACTTGATATCAGTAATGGTGGTTCTAGAAGACTTGGTGAAGATCCTATTGAAACATTCCCTAGAAAACTGACAGTTGGTATTGAAACATTCTCTAACGGTGCTGCTGGAATTATTACATCTTCTATTGGAAGAAAGGTAACCTCAGCAACAAAATCTTATAACTATGGATTTGTTGAGCAGCAAGGTGGTCCTCTTGCTGTTGGTGGTGCTGGTATCTTTACTGGTGGAAGTGGTTATGGGACACCATCCAACCCAGTTTCTACCTTTAATATTAACAGCAATGGAAGTGGTCTAGAACTGAATGTCACTGTTGGATCTGGAATCAGCAACGTAACTGCTGTTTCTGTTGCCTCTTCTGGTTCTGGATATGTCGTCGGTGATACAGTTGGACTCACCACTGCTGATATGGGTGGATTTGGTGACGGTGCTGTTATTACTATCAATAGTCTCTGGGGTATCGATACACTTTATTTGACTAATGTTCAAGGTGAGGAGATGACAGTTGGTGCTGGTCTTTCTTATTATGACAATAGTGGAAATATTGGATATCTTGGTGTCGATGTTGTGTCCAGCACAGCTACTTCTGGTGAAACTACAGATGGTTCTTGGTTCTTCGTCGATCACTACAATCATGGAATGTATGCCGACAACAACAAGGTAACACTTTCCAAGATTAGACCAAATACTCCAATCAATCTTCTTTCTGCCAATCTTGGGGTAGATGACACTATCATCTCTCTTGGAAGCACAACTGGGCTGGCAACATTTGAAGGCATTGCCGTTGGTGCTGCAAACACTGGATATCTAATCCTTAACGATGAAATCATTGCTTATGATTCCGTTGGTGTTGGAAGTGTAGGTGTTCTTGAAAGGGGTGTTGATAACACACTGACAATTGCTCATAACACAAACGATCAGGCACTTAAGTATGAGTTAAATGGTGTTTCTCTGAGAAGAATCAATAAGACTCACGATATGGGTTCTGTTGAGAGATCTATCGATGGATACTACATTCAGATCGATAGATCTAACAGAAACACTGATGATACACCCAATCAAGAACCACAACTTTCCTTTAATGCAAACTCTTTAGTTGGTGGAAATCTGGTTGAGGCAACTCAGAACATTCAGTTCAACTACGTTGCTCCAAACTTTGAACTTACCACACCTGGTGATCTGACAAGTGCTTCTGCATCTATTAGAACTGTTTCTGGAACAAGTATTAATGGAACAGAAGTTTCTTTCCTTGATCAAGGATATGAATCTGTTGGTATTAATACAATCAATGAACTTAGAACACCAAGACTGATTGCATCTAAGGTTAATGAAGATGCAAGAACTACAGATTTACCACGTAGTAAATCATTTACTCTTGGTGTACAACTTAACTCCGAGAGCAGTTATGTTTCCCCCTACATTAACCTTGATACCTCCAATCTTGAGTTGTATTCCAACAGAATCGACAATCCAGGTGTAAACTTTGTAACTGATGGTAGAGTCAATAGTGATGATACTGATCCTCACTCTGCGATTTATATTTCCCAGAGAGTTGATCTTCAGCAACCAGCAACTTCCTTGAGAGTTCTGTTGACTGCTGCAAGACCTGCTGAAGCAGACTTCAGAGTTCTCTACAAGTTAGTAAGAGCAGACTCAAGTGAGATTGATCAGACTTATGAACTGTTCCCTGGGTATGAGAATCTGATTGACACTGATGGTGATGGATTTGGTGATGAAGTAATCAACATTGCTGCTAACACTGGTCACCCAGATGTTATTGTTCCACCAAGTCTGACAAACAACGATTACCTTGAGTATCAGTTTACTGCCGATAACCTTGAGCAGTTCACTGGTTATGTAATCAAAGTTGTTTGCACCACTACAAATCAATCTAAGATTCCTAGTTTCAGAGACATTAGAACGATCGCACTGGCATGATAAAGGTAGAGGGATATCAAAATCTCTATCGTGATCCCAATACTAGTGCGATAGTAAATACTGATAGACGGGCATACTTAGAGTATGTCCGTAAAAGAAATCTTAGATTAAAAGAAAAAGAAGAAAAGAAAAGTCTTGAAGAAGAAGTCGAAAGTCTTCAGAATGAAGTTGCTGAACTGAAGAAATTAGTTCATGACTTATTAGGTAGATAAATACCTGTATAGGGTGCTTTCGTTAAATGGCTGCCGTATACGTATCAAATCTGAGTATCAATATTGGTGCAACCTTTGACCAATCTTTTACATTGGCAGATGCTGCATCTGACAGTGCTTTGGATTTGACTGGGTATGCACATAGTGCTGCTTTGAGAAAACATTTTCTTGCCACAACTAGCACACCGTTTCAAACAACTGTAAGTGATCCTGCCACTGGAGTTATCAGTGTTTCTATGGGATCTACTTTGACTTCGACATTAAAACCTGGAAGATATGTTTATGATCTAGTTATTGAAACTGGTGGAACTAAAACAAGAGCAGTTGAAGGAACAGTTCTTGTTAGAGGAGGAGTAACCAGGTAATGACAAGAGTAAAAGTTCGTGTTGGTCAACAACCAGCAGTAAAGGTACTGACTACTGGGACAACTGGTGGTGGGGGAGGAGGTGGTTCTTTAGAGACACTTTCCGATACTGACATTTCTAATAAAGTTAATGGTCAGATTTTAGTTTATCAAAGTTCTAGTGGTAAGTGGATTAATTCTTCTACAGTGCTTGAGTTAAACGTTGATGGAGGTGTTTACTAATGCCATCTCAAATTAAGTTAAAAAGAACATTTGGCATTGGTTTACCTGATTTACCTCCAGTAGGCACAGGTGTAACGGACGGTGAACTAGTATACGTTTACGATACTAATAATCTGGGTGTTGGTGGCACCTACAGGAAACTCTACATTGGTAGTGCTGCTGGTGTAAACACACTGCCTTATCCTGTAGGTGGTCAATACTACATGGAGAGACTTCCTGATGATTTGACTCAGGAAGGTGTTCTGTTACCTAGAAAAGTACTTTCTGCAAACTCTAACTCTTTAATCGACAGAATCCAAGTAGGAAGTGGACTGTCGGTTTCTGGTATTTCTACTTTTAAGAATGACGTATATATTGAAGGTGACTTAGATGTAACTGGTGACATTACCTTTGATGAATTCACTGCCAGACAGGTAGTAGTAACAGGTGTTGCCACTGTAAATCAAGCACTGTCTGTTGGTGTCACTTTTAATGTACCTAATGCTTATATCGCTGCAGGTCTCGTAACATCTTTAGTCGGCACCTATGCCACAGTTGCAACTGTAGACATCGAGACCTTAGATGCTAAGGATGTCAATATTACTGGATTAGCAGTCACCGACATTGTTGGTACTGCTGCTACCATCACGACGATTGATGCTACAGAAGGTGATATCGTTAATGCCAAGATCACTGCTGGTATTATCACCGATATTGTTGGTACTGCTGCCACTATCACCACTGTTGATGTAACTAATCTTGCAGTTACTAATCTTACTCTTGGTTCTGGTATCTTTACTGATATTCAGGTATCTGGTGCTTCTACTGTCATTGGCATTGCCACTTTCCAAAGTGACGTATATGTTGATGGTAACCTGAATGTTAGGGGTGATATTGTATATGATGAAGTAAGAGGTAGAAATCTTAGTATTAGTGGTGTTGGTACTATTGCCAACTTCAACAGTGGTCTTGGTACAATTACCACTCTTGACACTGAAACTTTTGATGCATATTCGGCAAACATTACTGGTCTTGCTGCAACAGACATTCAAGTATCTGGCGTTTCAACATTTACTGGCACTGCTAGTTTTGGTGGAAATCAAACTAAGATTCTTTCGTCTGGAGAAATCCAGATGCAAAATCTTGACAGGATCATGTTGGGGTACAGTGGTGATACTCCAACAGGATTGGTCATTAGACAAAATAGTTCTTCCAATGTCAGTGAAATTGTAAACGTTGGTGGCGATGATATTAAGATTCAAGCAGATTCTGGAAGAACTGTATACATTGGTAATGATAATAATAATGATGTTTTAAGGGTTAATCAGTTTGGAGTAGAGGTAACTGCTGGTGTTGCTACAGTTCAAAATCTGAGTGTAACTGGTGTCTCTACCGTAACTGGTATTGCAACATTCCAAGATGACGTTTATATTGCTGGTAATCTGAACGTCATTGGTGACGTTGTATATGATGAGGTAAATGGACGTAACCTGTTCATTTCTGGTGTTGGCACGATTGCCAATCTCATCACGACTGGTATCTCTACAATCCCAACTCTGGATGTAGAAAACCTTGATGTTCTTGATGCCAAGATCACAACGGGTCTTGTAACGTCTCTGACTGGCACCTATGCGACGATTACAGACACTCTGACCGTAGGAACGGCAATCACCTTCAGAAGTGGCATTGTCAGTGCTACAACCCTTACTGGTGAGATTGTAAGAGTTGATACTGCCATCTATGATAGTAACAACAATGTAGGTGCTGCCAACTCCATCCTGACGATCTCTGGTGGCAAGTTAATCTGGCAGAATCCTCAAGAAGCAAATATCTCCACGTCGTTTGCTCCTGGCAACACCTATTATGTTTCCGAAAATGGAAGCAACGATAATGAAGGTGACAGACCAGAGAGACCATGGAGAAACATTGGATACGCACTGACACAAATCAGCAACATCGGTGAGAATGATGTTCTGAATATCGGTGCTGGTGTCTATGAGGAAACGTTCCCACTGACGGTTCCCAGAGGTCTGACAGTTAAGGGTGCTGGTCTTCGTGCTACGAAGGTTATGCCCACGACTGCCACGAAACAGGAAGACTGCTTCCTGATGAATGACAGAACCGTTGTTGAGGATCTGACGGTTGGTGGTCTCTACTTTGACACTCCAAACAACAAAGGATACGCATTTAAATATGCTCCTGGTATTGCCATCACAACCAGATCTCCCTATGTTCAGAGGGTAACCGTTCTGAACTTTGGTAGCAATATCACTGCCGATGATCCATACGGATACAATACAGCCGATTCCCCACCATCATTCTATATTGCTGGTGGTGGTGCTTATATTGATGGTTCTGAGGTAACTAGTGATTCTCTGGAAGCAGGATTCCTGTTTAACGAATGTACCTTCATCGTTCCAAACAGCAAAGCACTTTCCTTTACTAACGGTGCCAGAGTTGAGTTCCTGAACTGCTTCTCTTACTTTGCCGCAACTGGTATTGAGGGTCTGTCTGGTTCTGTTGGTTTTGCTTCTACTGGTAAGACAAGACTGAGAGCAACTGGTCTCACGACAGACGTTGGAGTCGGTAACACTGTTACCTACTTTGATACTGACGGTGTAACTGGTCTGGCAACTGGTATTGTTGCTAGTGCCGATGCCACTTACTTCAGAATCCAAGGTAAGAGCACTGGATTTGAAGTTCTGTCAAACAGATCTGCTCAGGCAGTTACCTTCAATGGTGACGCACAGCTTTCCACGAACTTCCCCAAGTTTGGTACAGCAGCACTATATCTTGACGGTACAAACGATTCTATTAGTGCCGAAACGTCTGGTGGATTTGGATTTGGAACTGGTGATTTTACTGTTGAGTTTTTCATTAGACCAGATGAAATCACTGGCAAGAAGACTCTGTTTGACCTGAGAGATGGATCTGATTCCGACACTGCGATCAACGTCGTTTCTCTTGGTGCTAGCATCGGTCTGCAGGTAGGAACCACCACTGCTATTCTGGGCAACACTGGACTGAGCACTGGCACCTACTATCACGTTGCCGTTGCCAGAACGGATAGCAATACCAAACTGTTCATTGACGGCACACAAGAGGGTTCTACCTACTCGGATAGCAATGACTATGGAAGCACCAAGCCAATGGTCCTTGGTGCCGAATATGACGGTGCTACAGGTGCTTATAAGGGATACATTGATGAGTATAGAGTTGAGAAAGGTGTAGGTAAGTACAGATCCAACTTCACTGCTCCAGTAGCAGAACTCTTGGGTGATAGAGACACCTCTGTTCTCCTCCACTTCAATGGTTCTGCTGGTGTAACCACCACTGCTGATGACATCATCGTCAATCAGGACATTCGCATTGAGCAAGCTGGTGGTGGAATCGGAACCGCAACCAAACTTACTCTTGCCGACTTCAGTCAGTTCGGTGCTGACATGCGTTCGGTCGGCTGTGCCGTTGAGTATGGTCAGAAGGGTGTTGTTGCCGATGGTGACGGTGTTGCTCTGAGACTCTTTGCCGTCAACTTCAACTTTGTTGGTTCTGGTGGAGACTTCTCTAACGATCCCAACCTTGCCGTTCAAGCAAACGAAGTTACTGAACTGAACAATGGTGAAGTTTCCTATGTCAGCATCGACCATAAGGGTGACTTCAGAGTCGGTGAGGCATTCTTCGTTGATCAAGAGAATGGAACGGTATCCTTCACTAACCAGGTAACCAGTCTTCAGGCACTTTCTTCTCTGACGATTACTGATGGCACTAACAGCAGTGTTATCACTCCTACCAGTGGTCAGTTTGGTAACATCTCTATCTCTGGAAACAGTATTGAGACTCTCTCTGGTGATCTCAACATCAACCCTGCTGGTTCTGGTGAAGTCAATATCACTGGTAATGTCAATATTGCTGGTATTCTGACAGCATCCGTCGTTCAGATCGATGCCTTCCAGAAGGGTGATACTTCGATTGCTCTAGACGACACTGGTTCTGACGGCACTATCAGATTCAATACTGATGGTGTTGAAGGAATGAGACTTACCAATACTCAGAGACTGGGTGTTGGAACAGATGCTCCAGATCAAAGACTTCATGTTGAAGGGAATGTTTATGTTTCTGGCATTGGTACATTTGAAAGGATTGAAACTTCTAATGCAGATGCCTACAGTTTCTATGGTGGTAAAGAATCTGGACTGACGGCAGATACTTCGTCAGAAAGAAACATTGTTCTTGGTTATCAAGCTGGATACGACCTTAGTGGTTCTGACGATAACATTATCATTGGTTATCAGGCAGTATCTTCCACATCTAACAGTTTCTCTACTAGAAACGTTGCTATTGGTAACTTCTCACTTGTAGATCTTTCTACTGGTGATTATAACATTGCGATGGGATACTCTGCAGGTAAGACCATTACATCTGGTGTCTCAAACATTGCCATTGGTGATAGGGCAATGGACGGTAGTGGTACTTCTGGTAACTATAACGTTGCTCTTGGTGCTGAGGCTGGTTTAGATGCTTCTGGTATTGACCAAAACGTATTGATTGGATACAAAGCTGCTGGAACTGGTTTAAGTGGTGACGGTAACGTTTATCTTGGTTACTATGCTGGTCGTCAAGCAACAAGTACATTCTATAACACCATTATTGGTGCATATGCTGGTGAAGCACAAACCTTAACTGGTGATTACAATACCTTCCTTGGATATCAAGCAGGTAGATATACAAACACTGGTAGTAACAACGTTGCTCTTGGTGCGTTCTCTTTAGGTGGAAACTTTGTTTCGGGTCAGGAGAACGTTGCGATTGGTATGTATGCGTCTTACGCATTGACCTCTGGTTTCTCAAACATTTCCATTGGTAGAGAGGCACTCCGCAATATTACGGGTGGTAGTTATAACCTTGCTCTGGGTTATCAGGTTGGATACAACCTTGACGGCAACCAGACTGGCAACGTCATAATGGGTTATAGGGCAGGATACTTCTCTGACGCTGGTGACTATAACGTTATTTTGGGTTATCAGGCTGGATATAATTTTGAGACTGATTATATTGTTGCCATTGGTGATAATGCTGGTCAACAATCCGTAAGTGCAACTGGATCCATCATGATCGGTCGTCAGGCTGGTTATGACATGGAGGGTGACTACAACGTTGCCATTGGTGGATATACAATGTATGATCATGATGGTGGTGGTGACTACAACATTGCTCTTGGTTATCAAGCATTGTATAGCTCTGATTTAAATGCGAGTTTCAACATTGCTCTTGGTTATAGAGCATTATTCGGGCAATCCACCACCACAGGTGATTATAACATTGCTTTTGGATATGAAGCAGGTAATTCAATTACCAGTGGATCTGGAAACCTTTTAATCGGTAATCGAGCAGGTGACTCTATTACCACTGGTGGTGAGAACGTTGTTATCGTTGCTGGTGACACCGATACTCCTGATGTCAAGAATCCAACGGGTCACGGACAACTTGTTATCGGTTCTGGATCCACTGCCTGGATCACTGGTAATAACTCGTTTGGTGTTGGTATTGGAACTGACGATGCTCAGTCCAAGCTCCATGTTGAAGGAACGACTCTGATTACTGGCATCACAACTGTCGTTAACATTGAGATTGGTGCTGGTAGCAGTAACACAATAAATAGCAAGACAGGTGCTCTCACCTTAGATTCTGAGATTGGCAGCAACGTTGCTATCAACACTCATGTCAATGTTGTTGGATTCCTTTCGGCAACTGATGGCATTTACTATGACTCTGGTGATTACAATGGTCCTAATGGAATCGCATTCTTTAATGGTGACGGATTGATCGTCAGCAGTGGTGCGACAACTAGTGCAGCATCAACTTCAAACTATCTTCTCACAACCAACGCATCTGGTGTTCCAGTGTGGACAGACGTATTTGACGGAGGTTCCTTCTAATGGCAAAACCGAATAGTAGACAATCACTTATTGATTATTGTCTTAGGAAACTTGGAGCTCCAGTTCTAGAGATCAACGTTGCTGATGAGCAGATTGATGATGCCGTAGATGATGCTCTTCAACTGTTCCACGAAAGACACTTTGATGGTGTTGCCAGAACTTTCCTGAAGTATCAGATCACATCTGAGGATAAAGATCGTGGAAGAGCTGGTCCTGGTGGGACTGGTATTACTAGTGAGACCGCAACATCCACTGCTGGACCATCTTTTACCTGGTACGAAAACGCAAACTATATTCAGGTTCCCGATTCCGTAATCGGTATTGAGAAGGTATTCAAGTTTGATTCTAGTTCCATTTCTAATGGAATGTTCAGTGTCAAATATCAGTTGTTCTTGAATGACATTGCATTTGACCTTGGATATCAGGGTCTTCTTACATATGCGATGACTAAGAGTTATCTTGAGGACATTGACTTCTTACTGACAACTGACAAGCAACTCAGATTCAATAAGAGACAGAATAGATTATACATGGATATTGACTGGGCAAGTGCCGTAGTCGGTGACTATATTGTTCTTGACTGCTACAGGATCATGGATCCTGATGATTTTACTAATGTTTACAATGATTCTTTCTTAAAGTTATATCTTACTGCTTTAATCAAGAGACAGTGGGGTCAGAATCTTATCAAGTTCAAGGGAGCAAAACTTCCTGGTGGCATTGAACTTAATGGTAGAGAAATCTACGATGATGCCGAAAAAGAACTTGAGGATATTAAGAAGAGAATGCTCTCAGAGTACGAAATCCCTCCCCTTGATCTTATCGGATAATGGCACTTAATCCATTCTTTCTACAGGGCTCTGCTAATGAACAGTTCCTTCTTCAGGATCTGATCAATGAGCATTTAAGAACTTATGGGATAGACATTTACTATATCCCAAGAAAAGTTCTTGGTCAAGATAACATTATTAGGGAAATTGAAGCATCCAAGTTTGATGATAACTTTGCCATTGAGGCATACCTAGAAAACTTTGAAGGGTATGCTCCTGGTTCCGATATTATGACAAAGTTTGGAATCAATCTTCAAAATGAAGTAACTCTTACTCTTTCCAAAGAAAGGTTTGAAGAGTTTATTCAACCATTTATGGCTGAAGTTGATGATACTGAGATGTTGCTTGACAGCAGACCAAGAGAAGGTGATTTGGTTTACTTCCCACTGGGAGAAAGATTGTTTGAAGTTAAGAGGGTAGAACACGAACAACCTTTTTACCAACTAGGCACAAACTACATATACAAACTTCAGTGCGAACTGTTCCAGTACGAAGGTGAAGATATTGATACATCTATCGAGTTTATTGATGATGAAGTAAAGGAACTTGGATATATCACAGAACTAACACTTGTTGGTCAAGGTGTTACTGCTTCCTTGAGAATCGATAACTTTGGTAGAACTGGTATTCTCCAAAAGATTGTATTAACTGATGATGGTTCTGGTTATACAAGAGTACCAACAGTTTCT
>Ga0209536_100006666_pt1 | contig 17590 bp, 18 predicted proteins | sample DeeMarSeWOR28_12_FD_187461 | JGI IMG/M metagenome (GOLD analysis project Ga0209536, IMG submission 187461) | Marine sediment microbial communities from White Oak River estuary, North Carolina - WOR-2-8_12 (SPAdes) (version 2) | ecosystem: Environmental > Aquatic > Marine > Intertidal zone >... | reverse complement strand
TGCGACATCGGCAAGCGCATTCAACAGCAGCCGCAGGCGCGCATCGATGATGCTGCAGACCGTGCGCAGGCGCAGCACCAGGCCAGTGTCCATAATATCCTGTGAAGTCGCACCCCAGTGCAGGTAACGGGCATGCTGCGGGGCAGCCATGGCGGCACGCAGCGCGCTCACCAGCGCCGGGACGGGGATTCCATCGACCCCGGTGCCGGCGGCGAGGCTCGCCGGATCGAGCTGTATCTGTGCCAGGCTCTGCGTAATCTGTTCGGCGCTCGCGCGCGGAATCACACCCAGGCCACCCTGCACGTCAGCCAACGTGGCCTCGACCCGGATCATCGCGTCGATCTCGGCGCGATCGCCGAACAGCGCTCCGATCTCGGCGTCGTGCAGCAACTCGCGATACAGGCTCGAATCGAAGATCGACGCGGCCATGTTCAGCTGACCGGCCGGGAGATTATATTTTCGTTTCGTGGCGTTCGCATGGGTCGCGCTACATGTCCAGGAAAACGGTTTCGTCGGCGCCCTGCAGACGGATATCGAAGCGATAGCACCCTTCCCCCTCGGATCGCGCGAGCAGCGTTGCGGCGCGCGCGGCCGGTTCGATGCAGGCAAGCAACGGGTCGGCCGCGTTCGCTTCCGCCTCGTCGTCGAAATACAGGCGCGTGTGCAGACCGACGTTGATGCCGCGCGCAACGATCCACAGCGTGATATGCGGCGCCTGCTCTCGCCCATCGGGATAAGGAACCCGGCCCGGCTTGATGGTATCGAAACCAAACTCGCCGCTTTGCGGATCGCAGGCCTGCCGCCCCCAGCCGTTGAATTCCGCATCGGCCTGACCGCGGGTCTCCGCGGGCCCTGGAAACAGCCCGGCCGCGTCCGCCTGCCAGATCTCGACCACCGCATCGGTCAGCGCGACACCCTCGCCGTCGTAGATATGACCGGCTATTTTTATCCTTTCACCCGTGGTGCGCGCATTAACCATGCGCTCACCGGGATCCCCGGCATAGACCCCCTCTATGCCGCTGAAATTAGGCATGAAACCGATGTGCACGTAGGGTCCCGCCGTTTGCGACGGGGATTCGAACAGGGGTTTAGTGGAGCCTGCCATCAAAGTCCCTCCTGACGGTTTTCAAACAGGGTCTGCTCGCGCCCGCGCAGCGTGATGTCGAAGCGCCAGGCGAGCATGTCCATCGGCTGCGCCGCGTCCATGTCCAGTTTCGCGATCAGGCTTTCGATCGCCTCACGCCGCGGGATCGCGTTCACGATCGGGCACAGCCAGATCAGCGGATCGCCCTCGAAATACATCTGCGTAACCAGGCGCTGCGCAAAGGCCGGGCCAAACAGCGAGAAATGGATATGCGCCGGGCGCCAGGAATTAGGCCCGTTGGGCCAGGGGTAAGGCGCCGGCTGGACACTGGTGAATCGATAGTAACCCTGCGCATCGGTGAGACAGCGTCCACAGCCGCCGAAATTCGGATCGAGCGGCGCCAGGTAACCCTCGTTGCGATGTCGATAGCGGCCGCCGGCATTGGCCTGCCAGACCTCGATCAGCGCGCCGGGAACGCCGCGGCCCGACTGGTCGCGCAGCTGTCCGTGGACCAGGATACGCGGGCCCAGCGCACTCTCACCGGCGGCAGCGAAGTTATGGATCAGGTCGTCGTCGCGCGGCCCCAGCAGTGCATGACCGAACACCGGGCCCGTCTCCTCCGACAGAGTCGTCGGCAGGCTCAACAGGGGTTGCCGCGGCGAACGCAGGCGGCTGCTGCGATACTCCGGCGCCAGCGCCGGCGGGTGCCAGTCTCGATTTCGCGGCAGATAACCGCCCCGGTCGGATTCGTCACTCACAGTTCGACCCCCATTTCCGCATAGGTGGCGCGGGCGATGTGGATGGCGCGATTGGCGCGCGGCACACCGGCGTAAACGGCAACGTGCAGCAGGGCTTCCATCACGTCGTCCGGGCTCGCACCGGTATTCGCGGTAGCGCGGATGTGCATCGCGATTTCGTCGAAATTGCCGGTCGCGGCGAGTAACGCCAGCGTCAACATCGAGCGCTCGCGCAGCGAAATGGTATCGCGGGCCCAGACCGTGCCCCAGGCGCCCTCGGTGATCAGCGCCTGGAAGCTTGCGTCGAAATCGCTCTTGCTCGCCTCGGCCGCGTCCACGTGCGCATCGCCGAGCACCCGCCGCCGCAGCTTCATGCCATCCGCATAACGATCAGGCATGGCCGTTCTCGCGAATGAATTCGTTCAGGATGCGCGCGTATTCGTCGGCCTGTTCGACGCAGGGCAGATGGCCGGCGTCTTCGATCAGTTCGAAGCGCGCGCCGGGGATCAGATCGGCAGTTGCGCGCACCACCCCGGGTGGCGCCGAGCCATCCTCGCTACCGGCGATGAGCAGCGTCGGCAAACCGAGCGCTGCGCTCTGTGCGGTGAAGTCGGTCGCGGCGATAGCGGCACAACAACCGATGTAACCGGCGGCCGGGGTGCGCGTCAACATGTTGCGCCATGCACTCACCTCGAGCGCCTGCTGCTCGCGAAAGCGCTGCGCAAACCACCGCTGCATGATGTTGTCGGCTATCGCTTCGATGCCATCGCTACGCAGCAGGGCAATGCGTTCGCGCCACATGGATTCGTCACCGATGCGCGCCGCCGAATTCGAAACCACCATCGCGCGCAGCAACTGCGGGTAGCGGCTGGCGAGGCCCTGCGCGATCAGTCCGCCGATCGACAGGCCGACAAACAGGCAGTTACTAATGTCGAGCGCCTGCAGCAGCCGCGCCGTATCCTCGACCAGTTCGTCCATGCTGTAGTCACCCTCGGGGCAGCTCGACAGCCCATGACCACGCTTGTCGAAGCGCAGAATGCGCAGACCCGGCGGCAAGCGCGGGATGATCTTGTCCCACAGGCGAAAATCGGTGCCAAGGGAATTGGCAAACACAACCGGCATACCGTCTGCATCGCCCTCGATGCGGTAATGCAACGTGACGCTACCGAGTTCGATCACGTTCATGAATTTCTCCGTTCAAGCTTTGGCGCCGGGCATGGATTCAGCGCAGCGCACACTGCACAGCATGATATCAAGTATGAGAAGAATAAACCGTTTATTCGCTTAAAATCCACCCCGTCACAGCGCCACTCATTCGGTTATCTACCGCAACAGAATCGGCGGGGGGGAGCAAACGAAATTCGCTGCATCCTCCCACTGGAGCTTCGCGGCTCGGTCCAGCACCAGATTAGCGCGGACTCGGGGGCGCAACGTCCGGCTTGATGCCGATCGACTGTGGCTGCTCGAGCAAACTTTGAAGTTCGACCATTGTTTGCAGCTTCGGATTGTCATGCCCGTGCGCGGCGAGGGCAGAGCCGCGAGCACTGAAATGGGCGCTGCGCGAGATTGGGACCAGCCGGACCGATCTACAGCTTCCCTTGCGTGTTGCGCAGGCTGTTCACGTTTTGCGCGATCTCGGACAAGTGCCGCTCGTCGGTGCCGCAACAGCCACCGAGAATATCGACCCGTGGCAAGCGCCGCGCGATCTCGGCCATCTGCTCACCCAGTTCGATAGGGTCGCCATCCTCAAGATGGCCGAGGCTGCACAACGCTATCTTGTCCATCCGCGCTGCATTCGGCCGGATATAGCGTAACCGCTCGAGCCACGGGCCTGCGTCGGCGAGCGCGGGTTCGAATTCGAGTGGATGCGAGCAGTTGGTACCGAACCACGCCGCGCCCCCGTCGGTGGCCTCGTCGATGGTTTCTATCGCCTCACACAGGCTCGGGCCGGAACGCAGGCGGCCCTCCGGCGTCAGTGTCAGGCTGACGCCAATAGGGATACCGGCGTGATTCGCAGCGCGTATCACGCCGATCGATTCGGGAATATTATTGAAGGTCACCGCGACCGCCATATCCGCGGGCGTTCCTTGCAGATTTTGCAATTGTCGGGAATGGTAGTCCTCGGCTTCGCTCGCGGTTATTTTGCCCCCTGTTCCATAGGCGTCGCCGCGCGGACCGATACAGGCGGCAATGTAAACGTCGGCAACGCGGCCCGAGTATTCGGCGCGCATTTCGTCGAGAAAGCGGATCGTGCGCCGTTGCATTTCCCGGAGACCTTCCGCGCTGTATCCAAGCTTCTTGCCCCAGTCAGGGCTGGCGCGGTAATCGTGCCCGTTCAGCAACATACCGGTATTGTGCGCGGCCGCGACCTCGAAATAGCGGCGAAACATATTGCGGATGACCGCATCCGCCTGCGGGTTGTCGAGCAACGGAAACATCGCGAATTCAGGCAGCTCGAAGCCCCATTTGTACAGAATTTCAGTTTCCGAACCCCCTTCGGTCAGGTAGAACCGGTTGTCGAGACGCGGGGGGAATTCTGCCTGCATGGAGAATCAATCCTCAACTGTTCAACGGGCGGATGTTCTGATTGAAACGGAAACGGTTGTGTGGATCGTATTTCTCCTTGATTTGGCGCAGGCGCTGGAAGTTGTCGACACCGAAGGTATCCTGTAGCAGCTTGTCGCCCTCCTCGCCCTGGCCCGGGAAGTTCAGGTACACGCGGCCGTGGTGCGAGTGGCGCCGCATGCGGCCCCAGAAATCGCGCGTCCAGCCGATGTTGGCGGCGTCGTTCTGCGCACCTTCCCAGACCGAATCGATCGAGTACATCCACGGCATGGAGCGATCGCCGAACGCGGTCGCGTCGGCTGGAACCTGTGCGGTCGCACCGCCGAAGTTCCAGATCGATGACAGCGAGTTGGGCGACGGCACGGTTTTAACGCCTTCGAGGATGTCGTCGATCGCCTGGTCCGACAGCTCGCCCAGGTAATGCGACTTCCAGTAACAGCGGTATTGTCCGAAGGGCATTAACTCGTCGAACAGTTTCTGCACCTCGCTGTATTCGATGCGGCCGGAAAAGTCTGTTACCAGCGGCGCGAGCTCGCGCAGCGGCTGCATGACCCGCTCGCCTTCCTCGGCGTCGCCGGCGTATACCGCGGCCATGGTATAGACCTGCTTGCCCCAGGACTCGCGCGGGAAATCGTCGCTTTTGGCCACCGTTGAGAATTCAACCAGCGAAGCGATGCGGTCACTCTTGTCGGCGAGAAAATCGCGCCACAGACGTATCGGTTCGGCGCCGCATTCGAGCGCGTAGATCGGCGCGCAGAACATCACCTCGGGCCCGATCGGGTGCAGGCGAAATTCGAACTCGGTGATCACGCCGTAGTTGCCTCCGCCGCCGCGCACCGCCCAGAACAGATCGGCATTTTGCCGCTCGCTGGCACGGCGGATTTCGCCGTCGGCGGTAACGATCTCAACCGACAGCAGGTTGTCGATGCAGAGCCCGAAGCGGCTGCGCAGCCAGCCGATACCGCCCGACAAGGTCAACCCGGCCACGCCGGTATCGGAAATCAGTCCGCCGGGTGTTGCAAGTCCGTGCGCCTGGCTCGCGCCATCGACGTCGCCCCAGGTGGCCCCGCCAGCTACCTGGGCCGTGCGCTCGCCCGGATCCACGGAAACGCTGCGCATGTAGCTGAGATCGATCATGACACCCTCGTCGCAAACCGCGTGTCCGGCAACGTTGTGCGCGCCGCCGCGAATCGAAACCGGGTAATCGGTACGGTTGGCGAACGATAGCGTGGCGGCGACATCCTGGCTGTTAAGGCATTGCACGATCAGCAGGGGCCGGCGGTCGATCATCGCGTTCCATACGGCACGCGCAGCGTCGTAACCCGCGCTTTCGGGCGTCAGCACATTGCCCTCGATCTGCGCTGATAATTCTTCTTCGATAGTGTTCATCTGCCTATTCCTCGGGGTCTTCCCGGATGCTCGACGCTATTGTAGAGACGAAATAAAAACTCCCGCAATTGTCAAAAAGGCCATAAAAAAGGCAAATTGGACAGATAAAATGGCATTATTCCCAATATCGTGGCATATATGACATCCAAGCCCGGTCACTGGTATCGAAGCGCATGAGTAAACCACTAGTTTGCCTGCTGGCATCCAAAGACACTTCCGCGGGCCTGTTGTACGGTCTATACGACGTGCTGGTAAATGTGGGGCCCGACTTCGAGGAACTCCTGGGCGGTGTGGTCGATGACAGCATGCTGGACGTCAGAATCGTCGCGCGCTCGCATCATTCATTCGTATGCCTCAGCGGCATCGAGGTCCAGCCGCACGCGAGCATCGACGATATCGAACGCGCCGACGTGGTCGTGGTCTGCGACATGTATACGCCCGTTAACGAGTCGCCGCTCGGAAAATTCCTGCCCGAAATTCAATGGATCAAGCGCATGTATGCCCGCGAGTCGCTGCTGTGCTCGATCTGTTCCGGCTCGGTGGTGCTTGCGGAAACCGGTTTACTGAACGGACACGAGGCATCGAGCCACTGGGCTTACGGCGACATGTTCCGTAAGTATTTCCCGCAGGTGAAATTCGCACCGGACAAGGTCCTGAACCTGAGCTCGGAGAACAAGCGCCTGATTACTTCCGGTGCGGTTACCGCGTGGCAGGACCTGGCGATTTACCTCGTGGAGCGCTACTGCGGTCTGAGCCGGGCGTTCAATACCGCAAAAGTGTACCTGCTTGCGCCCCATGTCGACGGGCAGAAACCGTTTTCAGCAATGACCTGTAACACGCAGCACAGCGACGCCATCGTGCAGGAATGCCAGTCGTGGATCGAGCAGAACTACCATTGCTCCAACCCGGTTAAGGAAATGGTCGCGCTATCGGGTCTCAATTCGCGCACCTTCGCACGCCGATTTCGAGCGGCGACCGGTTTTCAGCCGCTCCAATACGTGCAGGGAATCCGTATCGAGGTGGCGAAACATATGCTCGAGTCGGGCGCCGACAATATCGAAGAGGTCGGCAGCTGCGTCGGTTACGATGACCCCACGTCCTTCCGGCGCATATTCAAGCGCAAGGCTGGACTGGCGCCGGCGATTTATCGCAGGAAATTCAGCAGTATCGCAAGCCGGGAGAGTTGACACCTGGGACTGACTGTTTAAATGCCAGCTTAGCGAGCGCGGAGTCAGTCTCTGTGAAGGTCATCCCTGGCCTGAGGATTGTTAAGTTATTGCGCGATTTTCGCCCTGAACCTTCGCGTCAGCGGACTGTTCGGCTTATGCACTTCGCGCTCGTTCACCAGGTTGCTCGCAAATCCGCGGTTGCCGGCGCGAATCGCGGACTCGATCAGCGTCTGGCTGAGGATATCGCGCTGCGCATTGCTGCCGCCGAAACGGCTGGCGATACCACGGATCGGATGCAGCCTGGCGACGGCTTCCGCGTAGCGCTCTTCGGCGAAGGCGATCATCGCCTCGCAGGCAGGCACGCCGACATCGCGCGCCATCATGCGCGTCAGCTCCGGGTTACTGAGCGCCGCCTGCTTCAGGTCGGCCAGAATTTCGCGCGCCTCGCCAAGGCGCCCTGCCCCGACCAGCGCGATGATCGCGTGCATGTCGTTAAACGCGTAGTAACCGTTCTCCAAGGGCGTCTTGCGTGCCCACATAGCGGCGATCCCCTGCCAGCGATCGGCAACGTCGACACCCTGCAGCTGTATGCGCCACAGCAGCGCGGAGGCGTCCAGCATCTGCAGTGAAACCTCGGAATCATCCGGCAGAATCTGCTCGTCGTAGAGTTGCAGGGCGCCGCGATAGTCTTCCTGTTCCAGGTGAAACAGCGCCAGGTGCCACCAGTTGTGAAACGCGAAACCGTTACCCGGCGCCCAGTTATCGACACTGCCGCGCATGAATTGCTGGCCTTCCTCGTAGCGATTCTGCATTTCCAGCACGTGCGCGAGCGCGTGCACGCTCCACGGATCGTAGGCATCGATGGCGAGCGCGCTGCGCGCCGCCGCCTCCGCCCTGTCGAACTGGTTGCACTCTTCCAGCCCGAACGCCTGCATCCCGAGAATGAACGAATATCCCGGTGTATCCTCGTCCCAGCTACCGATGACGCGGCCGATACGATCGCGCAGATTGACCGCATCGCCGAGGTAGAAATCGGTCAGGTGGGCGAGTTGAATCGCCATCGCATCGCGTGGATGCTCGGCCAGCACCTGGTCCCAGGTCACGCAGGCCAGGTCCCAGCGGCCTTCCATCCAGTGGCGCGCGGCGGCCAGTAAACCCTTTTCGCGGTCGTTCGACTTGTGCGCGAGAGCCTCGGCGGCTTCGATACTGTCACGCACCATGGGCAGGTACTGGCGTTCCGACATCATCAGCATCGCGCTGGCATTGAAGATATGGCCGATGACAAATTCAGGATCGCGTTCGAGGGTGCCCGCGAGCGTTTCGGTGGGATCGCCGAAATAGCTCTGGAACTGCTGCAGCGCGACTTCGTAGTCATCCAGCGACTCGGCCTGGCAGGACGAAACCGGCACATCCCTGGCATCCACCTGTGTTCTGATCTGTGCTGTCATTTCAATTCTCCGTGGAATTTCATTTGTTCGTATTCTTCGGGCTAGTAAGGCAGCCCGATGTAGTTTTCGGCGAGCGCGGTTTGTGCCGCGGTCGAGGATTCCAGGTATTCGAGTTCGGCCTGCTGCATGCGCGCATCGAAATCGGACTCGTCGGCAAAGCGATGCAGCAGCCGCGTCATCGACCAGCTGAAGCGTTCCGCCTTCCACACCCGTGACAGCGCCGTGGCGGAATATTCCGCGATGCCCTGATCGTCGTGATCCAGGTAATGCCGTTGCAGCGCCTGCGACAGGTAGTACACATCGGAGGCCGCCAGGTTCAGGCCCTTGGCGCCGGTCGGCGGCACGATATGCGCCGCGTCTCCGCACAGGAACAAGCGCCCCCAGCGCATCGGCTCGGCGACGAAGGAGCGCAGCGGCGCGATCGATTTTTCGATCGATGCGCCGGTGACCAGCGACTCGGCGGCGGTGGCTGGAATACGACGGCGTAGCTCGTCCCAGAATGCCTGGTCCGACCATTTTTCCGGCGAATCCTGTAACGGCACCTGCAGGTAGTAACGGCTAAGCTGCGGGTTGCGCATCGAGCACAGCGCAAATCCGCGCTGATGACAGGCGTAGATCAGTTCGTCGCTGACCGGCGGGGTTTGCGCCAGCAGGCCGAGCCAGCCGAAAGGATAAACCCGCTCGAACTCACTCCTTAGCGTCGCCGGGATAGTGTTGCGGCTGACGCCGTGAAAGCCGTCGCAGCCGGCGATGTAGTCGCAGTCGAGGCGCTGCTCGCGTCCCGCGTGAACGAAGCTGACGGCCGGGGAATCGCTGTCGGCGCCGTGGATTTGCACCGCATCGACCTCGTGCAGGGTGGTTGCGTCGAGCGCGGCGCGCGCCGCGTACAGATCGCGCGTCACTTCGGTCTGGCCGTAAACCGTAACCGCACCCCCGGTCAGCTGCCTGAAGTCGATACGGAAAACACGATTGGAAAACGCAATGGCGGTACCCTCGTGCACGATTCCCTCGTTTGCCATGCGCGCGCCCGCACCCGCCGCGTTCAGCAGTTCCACGCAGCCGGCCTCGAGCACGCCTGCACGGATGCGCGCGAGCACGTAATCGCGGCTCCTGCGTTCGAGCACTACGGTATCGATACCCTGTTGCTGTAGCAATTGACCGAGCAGCATGCCCGCGGGCCCGCCACCGATAATCGCAACCTGGGTGCGCATAGCATCTCCGTTTTTGCCTGGCCGACCAATTTCGCCAATTTGCGCTGTTTGTCAATTAGTTTGTTGAAATCGCCCGGGCGCCGCACGGCGACCGCTAACCATGGGATTTCGGGCACAGGCGTGAAATGATGTACATCAAGACAAGGGCCCGATGGCGAGCTAGAATGTGAAAACCAAAAAAATTCCAGGTTAAAAATGCGCGCAATCACCATTATCAAGAGTGAACACAAGAACCTCGGCGCGGTGCTCTACAGCATGGAGCATCTGGTCGCTGAAATCGACGACGGCAAGCATCCCGAGTTCAAGGTGTTTCATGGCTTGTTCACCTATATCGACCGCTTTCTCGACCGCTTCCATCATCCCAAGGAAAATCTCTACCTGTTTCCACGGGTGCTCGAACGGGCGCCCGACACCGAAGCGTTGATCAGGGAACTGGGTAAGCAGCACAGCGAAGGCGAGGTGCTCTTCATCGAGATGTTGAAGGCGCTGTCGGCCTACGAATTTTCGGGCGCCAGCGAATTTCCGCATTTTCGCGACAGCGTGCTCAAATACACGGCGTTTGAACGCAATCATGCGATTCTGGAAGAAAAGGAGATTCTGCCGCGCGCGCGCGAAGTGCTCGAGGCTGCGGACTGGGAAGAAATCGACGCCGCCTTCGGTGAAAACCGGGACCCGATGTTCGGTGACCAGTGGAACGATGAATTCTCCGTGCTGTTCGCCAAACTGGTCAATTCCCTGCCCTCACCGCTCGGCCTCGGCGACGCCTGGAAATAAGTCCTGGCGGCAGCCAGCCTCGACAAGGCGACGCTGTTTATCCGCTTCCAGTCGGCGCGAAGCAGCTCGCAAACCTGGTGCCGTTGCCGTGCTGAAACGCGACAGCGCGCAGCCTGCCCTGTAACAGCCCATCGAACTGACCCTGCCGCGCGGCCGATCGTCTACCGGGCCAATGGCGATACCGCATCAACCCGCCAAAACGGGCGCTGGTCGATTACTACGCGAAATCAGTGGCGCATCACTTCTAGCCTGCGGATTTCAACCCGGGATCATTGACCGGGCGATTACCCGGCATTATGATCAGCATACTGATCAATTAACCAGGCAAGTGAGCATTAGTTCCTCATGAAGAATCTGCCCATCGTGATCGCGGGCGGCGGCATCGGCGGCCTCGCCGCGGCGCTTGGCCTCGCGCGCAAGGGTCTCGCCTGCGTCGTGCTGGAGCGCTCGGCGAACCTTGGCGAAATCGGCGCCGGAATCCAGATCGGTCCGAACGCCTTCCACTGTTTCGACGCGCTCGGGGTCGGTGACGAAGCGCGCGCCTGCGCGGTCTACATCGACAGCCTGCGCCTGATGGACGCGCTGAATGGCGAAGCGATCGCCACGATCCCGCTGGGCGACGCGTTTCGGCAGCGCTTTTCCAACCCCTATGCCGTGGTGCACCGCGCCGACCTGCACGGCGTGCTGCTCGACGCATGCCGCGCAAACGCGTTGATCGAACTGCGCACCAGTCATGAGGTCAGCGGTTATCTGCAGCAAGGCGACAGGCTGCGCGTCGACTGCGCGGGCGGGGAGCCGATCGACGCCAGCGCCCTGATCGGCGCCGACGGGCTGCATTCGAACGTGCGCCGGCAGCTGGTCGGCGACGGGCCGCCACGGGTATCGGGGCACACGACTTATCGCTCGGTGATTCCCAGCGAAAAAATGCCCGAAGAAATACGCTGGAACTCGGCAACGCTGTGGGCGGGACCGAAATGCCACATCGTGCACTACCCGCTGAAGGGCTGGAAGCTGTTCAACCTGGTGGTGACCTACCATAACGACGTCACCGAGGCGGTGGCGGGCGTTGCCGTCGACAAGCAGGAGGTGCAGCGCGGTTTCGAGCACATCGCGCCGCGCGCGCGCCAGATCATCGAGATCGGCGAAGACTGGAAACTGTGGGTGCTGTGCGACCGCGACCCGATCCTCGGCTGGAACGAGGGGCGCGTCGCGCTGCTCGGCGACGCGGCGCACCCGATGCTGCAATACTTCGCCCAGGGTGCCTGCATGGCGCTGGAAGACGCCGTCTGCCTCGCGCACATGTTCGAGCGTCACGACAACGCGGTGGAAAACGCGCTTGACGCCTACACACGTCAGCGCAGGGTGCGCACCGCGCGCGTACAGCTCGATTCACGCCTGATCGGCGATTACATTTACCATCCACACGGCGCCGCCGCCGAGGTGCGCAACCACGTGATGTCCGGGTTCAGTCCCGAGCAGTGGTACGACAGGCTCGAATGGCTCTATGGCGGCACCGGGCTGGATAGCTGAAACGGAGATCGATCCATGTCAATGAGCGAAAAACCGGCGCAAACACCCGAGCGCCTAGCGTTCTACGAAAAGATAGGCCGCGAGGCCTATACCCCGCTCTGGGAAGTGTTCTCGGAGCTGGTTTCGGCGCAGCCGCGCAGCGCCTGCGTCGCGCACCTGTGGCGCTTCGCAACAGCCCGCGAATGGCTGCTCGAAGCCGGCGAACTGATCAGCGCGCGCGAGGCCGAACGGCGTGTGCTGATCCTCGAGAATCCGGGTATGCGCGGACAGTCGCGCATCACCACGTCGCTGTACGCCGGGCTGCAACTGGTGCTGCCCGGTGAAGTCGCGCCGGCGCATCGCCACAGCCAGTCCGCGCTGCGCTTCGTCATCGACGGCGCGGGCGCACACACCAGCGTCGACGGCGAGCGCTGCAACATGGAGTTTGGCGATTTCGTCATTACTCCTCCATGGACCTGGCACGATCACGGCAATCACAGCGAGGAACCGATGATCTGGATGGATGGACTCGATATTCCCATGGTTTCCTTTTACGACGCCTCTTTCGCGGAAAGCCTGGGCACCGAGGAACAGCCGCTGTCACGACAGACCGGCGACAGCTATGCGCGCTACGGCGCCAACATGCTACCCGTCGACTACCGACGGCAGGGGCTCGCGTCGCCGCTGTTCAATTATCCCTATGAACGTTCGCGCGAGGCACTCGAGGTGATGCGCCGCGAACAGGACTGGGATCCCTGCCACGGCCTCAAGATGCGTTATGTCAACCCGGTCGACGGGCAGTTCGCGATGCCGACGATCGCCGCCTTCCTGCAACTCCTGCCGCGGGGTTTCCGTAGCGCGCCTTACCGCAGCACCGACGCCAGCGTATTCGTCGCCACCGAGGGCAGCGGCCGCAGCATCATCGACGGCCAGGGCTTCGACTGGGGCCCCCGCGATATCTTCGTGGTGCCGAGCTGGGCCGAGGTGACCCATGAAGCCGCCGACGACGCCGTGCTGTTCAGTTTTTCCGATCGCAGCGCGCAGGTGAAACTCGGCTACTGGCGCGAACAGCGCGCTGAATCCTGATTACTCTCTGGAGATAAATATGACCGATTACGTTATCGATCCGCAGCCCGTGCCGTCGGTTGCGGTTGCCAAATCGAAGGCGCGCTTTCCGGTGCGCAGAATCTTCTGCGTGGGTCGTAACTACGCCGCGCACGCGCGCGAGATGGGCAAGGACCCCGAGCGCGAGCCGCCTTTCTTCTTCACCAAGCCGGCGGATGCCGTGGTCGACGATGGCGCCACGATCGCCTATCCGCCGCAAACCGAAAACTTCCACCACGAAGCGGAGCTGGTGGTGGCGATCGGCAGGGGCGGCGTCGATATCGACGAGCAGGACGCGCTCGACCACGTCTGGGGTTACGCCATCGGCAATGAATTGACGCGCCGCGATCTGCAACTGGCGGCGCGCGACATGGGGCGTCCGTGGGACTGGGGCAAGGCCTTCGATCACTCCGCGGTCTGTGGCCCGGTTCATCCCGTCACTGCGGTGGGCCACGTGCTGCAGGGCATGATCCGTCTCAGCGTCAACGACGAGGTCAGGCAGGAAGCCGATCTGTGCGACATGATCTGGGACGTGCCCGAGCAGATCGCGATCCTGTCGCGCACGCTGGAAATCAAGCCGGGCGACCTGGTCTACAGCGGCACCCCGGCGGGCGTTGGCGCGCTGCTGCCCGGCGATGTCTGCGTGGTCGAGATCGAGGGCCTGGGCAAACTCACCACGACGATCGGCGCGCGCAGGTGAGCCGGTAACCCATGAGCTGCCGATTCGAACGCATGGCCGGCCACCTGTTGCGCCGCTGTCACCAGATCGCGGCGGCCATTTTCCTCGATGAATGCGCGGCCTTCGAACTGACGCCGCTGCAGTTCGCGGTGCTCGACTCGCTGCTCGGCAACGGCCCCCAGGACCAGGTCACCCTCGGCGGTGCAGTCGCGCTCGATCGCAGCACGATTTCACTGGTGATTCGCAAGCTCGAACGGCGTGGCCTGGTGCGGCGCGCCAGATCCGCGCAGGATCAGCGCGCCAAGGTCGTCACCATAACGGCGGCCGGCCAGAAGCTGGTGGAAGCGGCGCTGGGCGCGGTCGAGTCCGCGCAGCAACGTATCGTCGCGCCGCTCGATGACGACGAGACGCAGAGGCTGCTGCAGCTGCTGGAAAAACTGGCGCATGGCAACAACGCCCTGAGCCGCGCGCCCGAAAAAACACGGCGCCGCAGCGCCTGAATCGCAAACAGCGACTCCAGCTGGCGCCGCACGGGTATCCCCGCCGGGAATTGTAGTGCCGGGCCACCCCTGATCCATTCACCATCGCCTTACCCGGCAAATAAAAAATTGCGCTGGCACACTGCTTGGGCGAATATCTGTGGATGCTGGTGTTGAACAGGTCTATTGTCGGCGCTACATCTCGCGATAAAAGCAGGACAAGCTGACTTCAGGGGGAGAATGATAATGATTTCCGGGCCACGCATTTCAAGCTTAATTGCAGTTCTATTCCGCAAACCGCCGGGGCTATGCGCGCTGCTTCTGACAGCGCTGCTCACCGGTTGTGCAACCTCCGGGGCAGTGAAGCAGATCGATAAGCTCGCCAGCGTCGATGACAGCGCAACGTTCCTGGTAATGACTCCCGATATCAAGTATTACCTGCTGACCGCCAGCGGTGTTCCGGAACTGGAGCCGGAGTGGACCGATTCGGCGAGAACACATTTTGCGCAGGCATTGCAGAATTTCGCCGATGAAAGACATTTCGAGATAAAAAATTTACCCGACCAGGCAAACCTGACTGAGCTCGAGATCAGCTATCAAAAACTTTATTCGGCGGTTGGTTCCACCATTTTGTCACACCATTACGGCCCGGTTAAATTGCCGACGAAAAAGGGGGTGTTCGACTGGACGCTCGGACCGGGCGTGGCCGAAATCGGCAGGAATTACGATGCGGACTACGCCCTTTTCACCTATTACCGCGAATACCAGGCATCGGGAGGCCGCCTGGCGTTGTCTTTTTTCGCGGCTCTCATGGGTGTAGGCCTGGCAACCGGGGGTGAAATCGGCTTCGCCTCGCTGATCGATCTGCGCAGCGGTGAAGTCGTCTGGTTCAACAAGATGCCGAGCGGCATCGGTGAGCTGCGAGATCCGGAGAATGCAGAAAAGACGGTCGCAAACCTGTTCAAGAATATTCCGCTGAACGAGTAGCAGTGTTGCGCAGGCAAATCAAAATGCTGCGAATACTCTGTTTCGTATACCTGTGCTGCAGTATCGCGTTGGCGGCGGCTGAGATGAAGCAAGCCGCTACCGGCGCGAACGACCAGGCGGAGAGTTCCAAGCTGGCCATACCGCAGCCCAGAATACCACCCGGCTACCAACCGATAGATCGCAATACCGAAAAAGGACTGTGGATGGAACTCGAGGACTACGAGCTGTCGATCCAGCAATCCGCGCTGTTGATCACGGATGAACCGATCAACGCATACGTGCGCAATGCCGCCTGTCGCGTGGCGGGTGAGTACTGCGGAGATTTACGCGTCTACGTCATGAGAAATCCGGGGTTTAACGCGATGATGACCGCGAACGGAGTAATGCAGATCTGGACCGGGTTGCTGGTGCGAGTGTCCAGCGAAGACGAACTTGCCGCGGTCATCGGACACGAACTGGCACACTATACCCAGTTGCATACTCTCGAACGCCTGCGTCGCATCCAGTCGAACCTGGCTACCAGTTCCGTTATCGACCTGCTCATCGGATTGCCGCTGAGCCAGATGGCGGCGGTAGCGAACATCATGTCGTTCAATCGCGAACAGGAGGAAGAGGCGGATCTACTCGGTGTTCGCTTTATGCATGACTCTGGATATGACCCCCGCGCTGCCGTCAGGGTATGGGAAATGCTCGTCGAAGAAGAAGCGAACGCAGCCGCCAAAAGTGAAGCCGCCAATATATTTACCCAAACCCACCCCCTTTCCGAGCAGCGCATTCAAACGATTAGCGACTTTGTCGAGAAAAACTACCCCGACGCGGCGACGACAACACCCGACAGCAGCAGCCATCTTGCAATTTTAAATCGTTATTACTTGCTGTTGATGGAAGACCAGATCGACACCAATCGATACGGCCGCACCGAGACCATGTTGAAGCACCACCGTGAACTCGGCGTCAATCCCGGATTGATAGATTTTTTTTACGGTGAAATGTATCGCCAGCGCAAGGCCGAGGGAGATCTCGAGCGCGCCCGCCAGGCTTACGAGCGCGCGATACAGTCTGACGACACTATCGCAGAAGCTTATCGCAATCTGGGCTATATCCAGCTCAAACTGGACAGGCCTGAACTGGCCCGCGCCCGGTTTCGCAAATACCTGGAACTCGAACCTGACGCCGATGATCGGGCGATGATTGAATTTTACCTGGAGGAGTAGTAATCGTGAAAATGCGTCATGTGTTTTATTGTTGCCTGTTGTTACTGGGCGGCTGCGTTACCTTTGCTGCCGTCCCCCCCGGCGAAGTGCAACTGTCCGGATTGACCGTGACACCGCAGAATAGCTGGAACCAGGCACCGAGAGAGTGGACCCGACTGTCCCGGCGAGATGCGAAAACCTGGACAAAAAATGGGATCTTACTGGACCGGATCCTGATCATCCCGGCCGTTCCCGACGGCGAACCACTCTTTCTCCAGACCTCCGAATCGCAGGCATTGCCCCGCTTTAACGCAGGCATGTTACCCAATGAACTCGCCGAGTTTACCGAGTCTTCGATTGCCAAACTGTTCGGCGAGGGCGGCGCCGTGGTCGAAACCAGCGGACTGCGCCCACAGCGATTCGGCGCGGACAAAGGCGTCATGTTCGATATCGAGGTCAAGGTTTCCGATGGGCCCGACTATAAGGGCGTGGCCGGCACCCTGATCGTCGGCAACAAACTGTACACGATCATTTTCATCGGCGCCGAGCCTTACTACTACACCGAGTCCGTGGACGAAGCCACCGCATTGATCAAGAGTGCGCGTGTCGCAATACCGCAATAGGCCGGCCAGTTTATAGCGATCACGGCGCGGGCTGTGCACACTACCCTTGCGGCAGCGAGGCTGCGCTGATCGGAACTCGTCAGATCGAAAACATCGACTCCAGGTCGTGTTGCGAGTAGGCCTTGAAGGCGAGCATGGTATCGGTTTTCTCGATGCCTTCGATCTTGCCCAGCCGGTTGGTCACCAGCTCGGCCACATCGTCGTTGGTTTTGGTGCGCACGATGACGACCAGGTCGTATAACCCGGTAACCGAGTAAACCTCCGAAATCTCTTTCATATCGGCGAGTTCCTCGGCGATCTCGGTAATCCTGTTGCTCTTGACGTTCAGTAAAATGATGAATGTAACCATGATCCGTATCTCTGTGTCGTTGACTAGGTGTATGTTACGCCGGCGGCTGCCCTAAACGCTAACGTCGACGCTGCCGTCGACCGACAGCATCGCCCTGACCTCTTGCGGCATCGCGCGCGCGCGCAGTTTATCGGGGTCGTCCGCGTCGACGTAACCCCAGACCCTGATTTCGCTGCCGCTGGCGACCGGTTCCGGCAAGTCATCGCGCCTGAATTCGTGGGCGACGACAAAGGAAGTATTGCCAAAACGCTCCACGCGCGAACTGCAGGTGGTGATATCGCCGAAGTACA
>Ga0209536_100006665_pt1 | contig 17591 bp, 11 predicted proteins | sample DeeMarSeWOR28_12_FD_187461 | JGI IMG/M metagenome (GOLD analysis project Ga0209536, IMG submission 187461) | Marine sediment microbial communities from White Oak River estuary, North Carolina - WOR-2-8_12 (SPAdes) (version 2) | ecosystem: Environmental > Aquatic > Marine > Intertidal zone >... | reverse complement strand
CCCGCCACTAACGCTTTTTCTTATTTATGCGCCAGCTGATTATACACAAATAGCCAAGATAGGTGAGGATGACTGAAAAATCTAATACTGTCCTGAACTTTTCGCGAGAAGCTGATCTGGCTCTGGAATATGCTTTGTCAAACAGGGATGATTTTCTTGAGGAGTTGTTCTCTTTAATAAGAATTCCAAGTGTGGGAACGCAGCCTGAAAGGAGAGCAGAAACTGCGGCGGCTGCCTCCTGGTTAACCGAGCATATGGAAAAGGTGGGATTAGATAATGTTGAGCTGATCTCGACTGAAGGCAACCACCTAGTTTATGGTGATTGGTTAGAGGCTGGTTCAGAGAAGCCAACCGTGCTAATTTATGGTCACTATGACGTTCAACCGGCCGATCCTCTGCATAAGTGGCAAACTCCGCCCTTTGAGCCAACCGTTAAAAATGGTTATGTCTACGCCCGTGGTTCGGCTGACGACAAAGGCCAGTTATTCATCCATATAAAGAGTGTCGAATCTTATCTAAAGAGCATCGGGCGGTTGCCGGTGAATGTCAAGTTCATATTCGAAGGCGAGGAAGAAAGTGGTGGGTTGAGTTTGGAAAAATATGTCCCTAATTCCTTAGATCAATTGTCGGCTGATGTTGTTCTGATATCCGATACCCCAATGATTTCAAAGGAATTACCCGCTATCGTTTATGGCTTGCGGGGGATGTGCTTCGTTTTTCTTGACGTTACTGGTCCATCTCATGATCTGCATTCAGGAAGCTATGGTGGAGGTATTGACAACCCATTAAACGCTCTGGCCCATATCATTTCAAAATTAAAAGATGAATCTGGGAAGATTCTGATCCCAGGATTTTATGATCAGGTTCGTCCTTTAACCGGCGAGGAGCGTCAACTTCTAGCAGAAAATCCGGTTCAGGAAAATGTCTGGTTGGCAAATAGTGGTGCTCCAAACATTTGGGGTGAACCCGATTATTCATTAACCGAAAGACTCGGAGCACGGCCGACCCTCGACGTAAATGGAATAATTGGTGGATATACTGGCGAAGGGGCGAAAACGGTGCTTCCCTCAACCGCTCATGCCAAGATCTCTATGCGTCTGGTACCCGAGCAGAAGGTAGCTGATATTTACAATCTCTTCCAGGAATACGTCGCACAGATTTCGCCCCCAACTGTACACACAAAATGCACATTTGTGCACGGCGGATCGCCTGCGTTAATTGATCGGGACATCCCAGCCATGCATGCGGCGATCAAAGCTTATGAAGTTGTCTTTGGTCAAAAACCGGTTTTTATTCGAGAGGGGGGGTCTATCCCGGTAGTGAATTTGTTCAAACGTCATTTGGGAATCGAGTCAATTCTAATGGGTTTTGGCTTGCCTGATGATCGGATTCATTCACCAAATGAACGGTTTTATTTACCAAATTTTTACAGGGGGATCGAATGTTCTATACGATTTCTCGACCTATATTCCAGGATGGACAGGAGTGGTAAGTAAAAAAAAATTAGTTTAAGGGTCAACGGCCTTCTTTAACAGCATGATCAGAAACTGCAAAAGCATGAGGCATCGCCCTGGTATTGTAGGCGATCCCGATACGGCCATTATTGTCAACCCCAATTAAGCCACCCTGACCTTTCACCCTGTCTTGCAACACTTCGATTGCCGCTTCGCAAGCCTTTTGCATTGATAAGCCGGCTGAAACGAATTCGCAAACTTGCTTGCTGATCACCACCTTCATGAGCGCTTCTCCGTGACCGGTTGCGCTTACAGCGGCCGATTGGTTATCTGCATAAGCTCCTGATCCTACCAACGGACTGTCGCCAATTCTCCCGGGATATTTCAATTTTGTCCCACCTGTTGATGTTGCTGCGGCCAAATTCCCATTTCTGTCTAGTGCTACAGCACCCACAGTATCACCTAGTCCTTCAGCATTAATCGCACCGGACTTTTGTTTCCCATCTTGACTGGTTGATTGCAGGTAGATCTCCAACTGTTCCTGTGTCACCAGCTCGAGCGCGTCACAGCGCGGGTAACCAATTGAATCGGCGAATTGTTCTGCCCCAAACCCCGCAAGAAATGAGTGGGCGCTTTCAGTCATGACCAGGCGGGCCAGGCTAATTGGGTTATTGATGTTTTTTACAACGGCGATGGCGCCTAAGTTCATGGTTTTTCCATCCATGATCAGGGCATCCATTTCTATCTCACCATTCATATTTAAGTAGCTACCCCGACCGGCATCTAACACTGGCGAGTCTTCTAATACTCGCACCGCTGCCTCGACTGCGTCCAACGCTGAACCACCAGACAATAGGATCTTGCGCCCTTCATGGGCGGCTGTATGGCAGGCAGCACCTGCTTCGTTGATCCGGTCCTCTGATGTATCCCAGGTACCCGCACCTCCGTGTACGAGGATCACTGGTTCCATTCCGCTCTCCTTGCTTTTAATATTAGTAAAATGTTAGCTCAAGACTCGAGATGGGCAAGGCCTTGCCTTATTGACACTCCCGATCGCTCTGTTATAATTCTGACCGGTTATGTTCCTCAGTAGCTCAACGGCAGAGCAATCGGCTGTTAACCGATGGGTTGTTGGTTCGAATCCAACCTGAGGAGCAAAATAGGCGGTGGTCCTCAACCACCGCTTTTTCGATCCTTACGATAAAAACTGAAAATGATCACTCGATATCATTAAAGGAATATGTGGAGGCTAAAATGGCAGATTTCAAACTGATGCGTCAATTAGCAAAATCCGATGGCGGGAAAATCATCCTTTTGGTATTGGATGGGTTAGGGGGATTGCCGATGGGAGAATATACTGAGACGACTTTGGAATATGCTAATACCCCAGTGATGGACGATCTGGCACAAGAAGGTTGCCTAGGGCTAAGCCATCCAATTGCAAGAGGAATTACTCCTGGCAGTGGTCCTGCACATCTGGCCTTATTTGGTTACGATCCTGTTGGCACACCAGTCGGCCGGGGAGTGTTATCGGCTCTTGGTATTGGATTTGATCTAAAACCAGAGGATGTCGCCGCAAGAGGCAACTTTTGTTCTGTTGATGCCCGGGGATATATCACGGATCGGAGAGCAGGTAGAATCGATAGTGATGTGGCGCTCCCTCTTGTCGAAAAGCTTGATCAAATCAACATCCCTGGCGTCGAGACATTCGTACGACAAGTGAAAGAATATCGATTCATGCTGGCCCTTCGGGCAGAAGGACTCAATGGTGCACTTGACGATACTGATCCCCAGGTAACGGGAAAACCACCTTTACCAGCAACTGCCTTAGAACCTGATGCTGAGCGTACCGCAGAATTTGTTCGAGCCTGGCTAGCTGAAGCGCAACGAGTACTTCAAAACGATCATCCGGCAAATATGGTGACGCTACGTGGGTTTGGCCAGGATCCTATCCTACCCAAATTTCATGAAGTATATAAGCTCAATGCAGCCTGCGTAGCTGTATATCCAATGTATAAAGGTGTTTCGCGCCTGGTTGGTATGGATGTTTTGGAAACAGGTTCCCATTTTACTCCGAGTGATGAGTTTAAAGTCGTGGCCGAGCATTGGGACGATTATGATTTCTTCTTCGTCCATATCAAGCCTACTGACAGCCGCGGTGAAGATGGGGATTTCAACGCCAAGGCATCTGTAATCGAGAGTGTTGATCAAGCTTTGCCGAAACTTTTGGCACTGAAACCAGATGTTTTGCTAATAACTGGCGATCACTCAACACCAGCCAAGCTTCGGAGTCATTCCTGGCATCCGGTTCCAACGCTATTATCGGCGCCCGCATCGCATTTGCGTGATTCGGCTAAGCGCTTTGGAGAACGAGAAGCCCAGCGCGGTGGATTAGGTCATTTCATGGCCCAGGACCTGATGCCCTTGGCTCTGGCTCATGCGCTCAGATTGGAAAAATATGGTGCCTGATGGGTGGAATGGTTCATCTTCCAGGAAAGCAGCTCTGTTGATTGGAGGGTTGCTGGCTCTGGCGTTGTTCATTTCGACTTTACAATTAACCATTAATGGCAGCCTACATCCATATACAACCGATGTTGGCGAGATTCAAAATGCATTACCCCGGTGGGGGACGATCCACTTTCCTGGCTACCCCCTCTATTCACTAACTGGATCATTTTTTGTTTCCCTTCTCCGTTTGGTTGGTGTTGAGCCGGCAATAGGCGCATCTCTCCTGTCTGCAATTTTTGGAGCCGTCGCTATTGCGTTGCTGGTGGCTTTGGAGTTATTTTATGATGTGCCATTGCCGGTTGCAGTCATAACAGCCTTATTGTTTGCCTTATCAACCTCATTTTGGGTTGATGCCTCCATCGCAGAGATACACACATTAACAATTGTGCTTTTGCTGGCTTCGATCATCTTTGCCATTCGATTTAGCCGGTCTGGTAAGCGTTCGGACCTTCTTTGGTTTTCGCTGTTTACGGCTCAGTTGATACTCCATCAACGAGCAATGGTTTTTATTGGACCTGGATTGTTGCTTTTAGTATTAAACCAACGCCAGGCGTTGAGGCGAGGATTGCCTTTAGCGTTGGGAGTTGCTCTCCTCAGTTCGCTAATCTATCTTTATCTGCCCATTCGGGCCTGGCAAGGAGCTAACTGGACATTTAACCAACCAGGCTCTTGGCGAGGATTCTGGACCTTAGCGCTCGATACCAAAACCGAACGGATCATCACCCTGCCTTCTACGATGAGCCAGTGGTTTGAACGAGCACGGGCCGTGTCCTTACTGCTTTCCGGTGAATGGCCGCTTTTTTTATTGATCATTGGTTTAATTGGCAATGCCGCTATTGCTTTGAAAGGGCGTCTTCTGGAATCATTGGCGATTTTTCTCACTTGGTTCCCCTATCTGATTTTGTCATTAATCATATGGGAGGGCAGGTTATCAGACGCACTTCTGGCGGTAAATTTGCCGGTGATGGCGATGTCGGCACTTGGTTTGGGCGTGCTTACGGCCGTTGTGATAAATAAATCTCGACTACTAGGAACTGGATTAACGATCATCTGGGCTGGGCTGGCAATATACCTATTTATCGAGAATCGGCCGAATGTTCTGGCCCTGACCCGAGATCCAAGCGCTGAAACGGTAATCATGGTGGCCGAAAGGATAAATCCTGCTCCAGATGGACGTCCCTTAACTTTAATGGCATTGTGGGGCAACGATTATTGGTCTCTGGCATATGCTCAAGCCTTTCAGGGAAGGCTGTCCCACATAAACCTGGTAGACCATAACGCCGATCTCGAAGCGATCATGGACGGACGAGACCATCTATTAACCTTGAGCAAGACATTTTACTTGAGGCCGTTATCTTGGTGGGATCAACGTTATGGACGAGTTTATCTTTCTGGATACACTCCGGATATTATCGAAGTTGACAAAGAGCCACCGATTACTTACCAAGAATCGGCATTAGATCAATTTATCGACCTGGGAAATAATATTGCCGTCAAAGCTACTGAACTTGAATGGTTATCACCGGGAAAATTGCAACTTACCACATATTGGGAAACTATAGCCCATCCACAGATGGACTATAGTGTGGCCGTTCATCTAGTAAGCCAGGTTCCTCCTGAAGGGCCGGACGACATCATAAGCCAAGCGGATAGCCAGCACCCGGTGGGTGGCTGGTACCCGACTAGTCGATGGGAAGAGGGGGAGATAATTCGCGATAAGTATCTGATTGAGATCCCGGAAGGATCAAATCCACAAGCTCTCCGGCTGAGCATGTATCACCTAGCCGAAGATGGCAGCTACGTCAATTCAGAATGGATTACACTTCCACTTCCAAAAGAAACTTATCAGACTGATTAATCCGGATCAGGGAGCAGGGTCGGTTCATCTTCGTCCGGTTTTATTGTACCCACTCCCAAAGGTTGCCACTTGTGGGCTAACTCACCACTCCTCAGGCGATGTTCTTTCCCCCCCCGAGCACGAACCACGTCAAACCCTTGCGGTTCGATAGTTAGTCGTTCGCCTTCAAGTAATTCTAAAAGTCCTTCCTGACCGGGTTCGGGCCGCCGTTCGATCTGGCTTTCTAAATGTTTGATTTCATGTGGATCATAGTCAATCGGTTCTTCATAGGTCGTAATAAACCCTTCAAAATTCCGAAGCACAACCTTTCCAGGAGCTTGGGCTAGCACATAATTGGGCATAATTGGGATCTTGCCCCCTCCACCAGGTGCATCAACAACGTAGGCCGGTATCGAATAGCCGGAAGTATGGCCACGCAGCCCTTCCATGATCTCAATGCCTTTTGAGATCGTCGTGCGGAAATGTCCAGAACCTGCCACCAAGTCACATTGATAAAGATAGTATGGTCTTACCCGGATCTTCACTAATTCATGTATGAGCTTGCGTTGAATATGTACAGAATCATTTACACCCGCCAATAGAACGCTTTGATTACCAAGAGGAACCCCTGCTTTTGATAAACGATCACAAGCCTCAGCCAGTTCAGGCGTGATCTCCTTGGGATGATTGACATGGATATTCAGCCAAAACGGATGATATTTGCTAATCATTTGGCAGAACTCATCAGTAACCCTCATCGGTAAAAAGACCGGCACACGGGATCCAATTCGAATGATTTCAACATGAGGTATGTCGCGTAATCGGGAAAGAATCATATCCAGTAGTTTGGGTGCCAGGACCATGGGATCGCCACCGGATAAGAGAACGTCGCGAATCTGAGGTGTTTTTTCGATGTATTCAATCTGTGCCTCAAATTCTTTCCGGCTGAAAGTTTGAGATGGATCTCCTACAATTCGACTCCGGGTACAATAGCGACAATAGCTGGCACATTGAGTCGTCACCAGCATAAGTACCCGATCCGGATACCTGTGAACCAATCCAGGAACGGGTGAATGTTTATCCTCAGCTAATGAGTCTTCCATCATGGATTGAAAGGGTACTACCTCTTGACTGGTAGGAATTACCTGTTTACGTACCGGACAAAGCGGATCGTCGGGATCAATTAGACTGGCGAAGTAGGGGGTGATATCAACTCGAAACAGCCCCTTTTTTTCCAGGGCTTTCTTTTCTGATTTTGTCAAATTGATTACATTGTCGAGCTCTTCTAAGGTATTTAAGCGGTGGCTCATCTGCCAGCGCCAATCCATCCAATCCTCATCTGAAACGTCTCGCCAATAGGCAGCACGAGTGTAAACCTTTCTCGATTCAGATAATGCTATTTTGTTATTGCTCATAACATCTCTCTCAGCCACAATATTATTGCCTTTTCTTTTGCAGATGATTCTTCAAGAGAAAAACAAAAAAAGCCCTTCCGGGCCAGGTGAATTTAAGCGAGTGACGGGACTCGAACCCGTGACATTCAGCTTGGGAAGCTGACGTTCTACCGCTGAACTACACTCGCACTAGATATAGGTTTGGATTATATGGTTGCGTCACTGGGCTGTCAAGCCTGCCAACATTGCTAGCAACTAAAGGTTGCTTTAGCCCATTCTAGACGTATAATGGCAGCGGGGTGACCAACAAGAGGGAATGGGAATGAGAGCGGCGACTATATTATTAATAGAGAGTAAAAGCGCTGGGAGTGAATCACTCGCTCCTGCTCTTTTAAAAACGAATTTTAATGTAAAAGTAGCCGGGACAGGCTCCGAGGCAATGGGTTGGCTGAGCACGAATCGTTCGGATCTTGTGGTCGTCGATTCATCCTCTATGCGTTCCAGCGGGGTTCGAACCTGCCGTAGACTGAGAAAGAAGCTGGGCGATACACCGATCATTCATTGCCGGAAAGAAGGCCAATTAGAAGATCGCTCAGCCGAAGCGGATATATACTTGGTCCAACCATTTACTTCCCGGAAGCTGCTTAATCGAATACGGGCATTATTGCCAGCTGATGATCTAAAAGAGGAGATCGTTCGGGCAGGAAATTTAACTTTCTTCGTTTCCAAACGTTCTGTCGATGTGGCTGGCCACGGCGAAAGCAGGCTTACCCCAAAACTAGCCGCTTTATTGTCGGAATTTCTTTACCATCCAAATGAGGTAATCGGCCGGCACCATTTAATGGAAACGGTTTGGGAGACGGATTACTTTGGAGACACGCGAACCTTAGATGTTCATATTCGCTGGATTCGTGAAATTATTGAAGACAACCCGGCCAGACCAAAATTTCTAAAAACTGTTCGTGGGGTGGGTTATATCTTTAGCATTCCATCCGATCTCAAATAAGGCATCTCAAGCGAAATTAGATCAATCGCTTTAATGCCAATAAAAAACACCATCGTGAAGATGGTGTCTTGTTATGCTCAAAGAATTCGCTATATTGCTATTGAATCAATTAAGTTTTCGTCTTCTGCGCCAAAGACAGCTCCTTCATGAGACGGCTCTTACGTCTTGATGCATTACGTTTATGCACAATTCCCTTTCTGGCCGCTTTATCTAATGTGCTGGCTGCTTTTCGTGACATCAATTCAGCCGCTTCAAGATCACCCTGCTGGATTAAAAATCGGGTCTTTTTAACATAGGTCCTAGCGGCCGAGCGGAAATGGCTATTTCTTTCCCTTCGCCGAGCTGAGCTGCGTATTCGTTTTTTTGCAGATGCTGTATTAGCCAATTTAGTCTATCCTCCAACTCATTCTAAATTCTATCGTCATGGTAGATCCATTTACCTTTGAACCGCCGGTTATCTTATCACAAAGGTAGCAGTCCGGCGAATCGTCGATAGGCCTTAAGCCTCAGTACATACAACTACACTTAGCTAAATTTTTTTAATATAGATTACACCCAACGGGGGAAGGGTAAACTCGATTGAGAAGGGTTGTTCGTGAGATGGTGTTGCGGTCGCTTCCATTTGTGGGCTATTTACAATGCCGCTACCGCCAAATTCCTGTGCATCGCTATTGAGTATTTCATGATAGTAGCCGGCCGTAGGGACGCCAAGCCGGTATTGGTGCCGAACAACAGGGGTAAAATTACAGACCACAAACAGAGAATCGCCCGAACTTGGAGCATGTCGCGAGAAGGCAAGTACGCTGCGCTGGGCATCGTGTAAATCAATCCAGGAGAAACCTTCCCAAGAGTAGTCATTTTCGTATAGCGATTCTTGCTCACAATACAAACCATTCAATCTCTTAACAAAGCCCTGTAATTGGCGATGTTTCTCGTTTTCTTCCAGCAAATGCCAATCCAGACTATGGGCCTCTGTCCATTCTCGCCACTGGCCAAACTCGCCACCCATAAACAGCATCTTTTTACCAGGGTGGGCAATTTGATAAGCATAAAGCGCCCGTAGATTGGCAAACTTCTGCCACAAATCACCAGGCATTTTGTCCAACATGCTCTTTTTGAGATGTACAACCTCGTCGTGAGAAAATACCAATAGGAAATGTTCGCTGAAGGCATATAGTAGCGAAAAAGTCAACGTACCATGATGATATGATCGATAGATAGGATCATTCGTAATATATTGAAGCGTATCATGCATCCAACCCATATTCCATTTGAGATCAAAGCCTAATCCTCCATCACTCACTGGCTTCGTGACACCGGACCAAGCAGTTGATTCCTCGGCGATTGTAAGCACACCTGGGTATTCAGCATGGACTCGATCATTAAAAAAACGGATGAAGTCAATTGCCTCAAGATTTTCGCGACCACCATAACGATTGGGAATCCATTGACCCTTCTCGCGGGAAAAGTCTAGATAGAGCATCGATGCCACGGCGTCTACTCTCAAGCCATCTATGTGATACTTGTCCAACCAGAAAATTGCATTGCTAGCCAGGAATTGTCTGACCTCGTTCCGGCCGAAGTTAAACACAAGCGTTCCCCAGTCAGGTTGTTCGCCCAGGCGTGGGTCGGCATGTTCATAGAGAAATGTTCCATCAAAAAAAGCAAGTCCATGCTGGTCGCGCGGAAAATGGGCAGGGACCCAATCCAAAATCACCCCAATTCCAGCTTGGTGACATCTGTCGATGAAAGCCATAAACTCCTCTGGTGTACCGTAGCGACTGGTCACGGCGAAGTAGCCAGTCACTTGATAACCCCAAGAGCCATCATAAGGATGTTCGGCAACTGGCATAAGTTCTATATGGGTATAGCCCATTTCTTTCACGTAAGGAATCAACCGTTCGGCTAAATCTGAATAGGTTAACCATTCATTGCCTGGTTTTCGCTGCCAGGAGCCTAAATGCACTTCATAAACGTTTATTGGTCTGTTAAGGCTGTTATGAAAATGGCGATTCTTAAGCCAATCGTCGTCGTTCCATTGATATTTGTCGAGATTCCAAACGACTGACGCAGTTCGAGGTCGCATTTCACTCAAGAAGCCAACCGGATCTGCTTTCAAGACGGTGTAGTTCATATAACGCGTCTTGACCTCAAATTTGTATAAAGTTCCCTCTCCAATACCGGGAATAAAAAGATCCCAGATGCCACTATCATGATGGAAGCGCATGGGGTGTCGACGGCCGTCCCAGTTATTGAAATCGCCAACCACACTAACTCGAAGAGCATTAGGAGCCCACACGGCAAAACTAACCCCAGATTGACCAGCATTTTCAGTCAGGTGAGCCCCGAGTCTCCGGTACATATAAAGATGGGTTCCTTCGGCTAGAAGGTACTCATCAAAATCCGTCAAGGTGTCATGGAATGCATAAGGATCAGCATACAAATCCTGGCTACCATCTGGAAAGTTGAGCAACAGACGATAGTTGAAGGGTAGTTTTTGTTTTTCAATGACGGTTTCGAAAAAACCATCATTGTGAATTTTCACCATTGGATACTTTGCACCATCTTCTGTTTTAACCTCGACCGAGGAAGCTTGGGGTAAATATGCTCTGATGACCAGGTTTCCATTTTGTTCATGGGGACCCAATACGGAAAACGGATCGCCGTGATATCCACCAATAATCGCGTCTATTGTTTCTTTTGATAATGATTGGTTCATATCTCTATTGTATCCAAACTAATTGTGCCTGTCTCTTATATCTGGCTATAGTATCCAAAATCCCTCGAATTTTCGACAATAGTAATGAGAGAACGTCAAAATTAAGCAAAAATGATATTGACATAGTGTGAAGAAAAAACTATACTGTTTTAAGGGTTAAGGAAATTTTAAGGGATCGCCACGCAGTCTGTCATGTGGAGCCGAATCCCAAAAGCACGGAGGAAAATTGGCGTGTCGATTAACGAACCTGATGCTGTCCTAACCGTTTCCGAAGTTTCCGATTATTTGAAGCTGGCCGAATCAACAGTCTATCGATTGGCAAAAGAAAAAAAGCTTCCTGGCAGGAAAGTTGGCGGCGCATGGCGCTTCTCTCGCAAGGGGTTGGAAGAGTGGCTCATGCAATCACCTGATGAAAGTGGATTTGAGAACGGCAAGCAAGACTGAGTTATCAACCAGGATGTTCGCAATCTATTTGGGGTCTAGTCTTGATGAGAAAGATCGATAAATACGAAATTTTGGATGAACTCAGCCGTAGCGAATTCATCACATACTTTCGTGCACAAGATACGGAGAGAGATCTTGATATTGCGCTCAAAGTGCTGAATACCAATGGAGTAGACTCCAATGATGTAATGAAACGTCTTATAAACGATGCAAGAATCGCAACCGAATTAGACCATCCAAACATCTTACAAGTCTATGACTCTGGAGACGATGCTGGGGATTTCTTCCTGGCTATGCAACTGGTGCAAGGTGAGACATTACGACAGTACCTGGATCACCACAAGCGTTTTCAATTGGATCAGACGATAGCTATCTTATCTCAAATAGCTGGTGCCCTTGATTACGCACTGGAAAAAGGGCTGGTATACCAGAATCTTGATCTTAGTGATGTCATACTCGAAGATGAAAGTGAACCGCCATTGGCTATCCTTATCAATCATGGTTGGCCTTATTTGGACGAAGATGATCAAAATCAGTCTCCCCCAAATCATGTTTCACAACTATCTGTCCTCGCTTTTGAGATGCTCACAGGACGGTCTCCGGCCGATGGCGATCTTTCTGCTGAAATTGACAATGATTCTTCAGAATTACCCCCTGTTATTTCCATGCCAACATCCTACGATGATGTTGAGGTAGAGATGTTTGTGAAGGAATTGTCCGCGCTTCCAATTAATCAGTACTCCAAAGCGGAGGAATTAGTTGAGGCATTTAGGTCTATTAAAATCCGTATTGAAAATCGGAACAAGCAATTCGTTGGATTTATGGAAATACTTACCCGGGCACAAAATGTTCACGATATCGATGATTGGCTGGAGATTCAAGCGATTGCCTCAAGTTTAGCTACAGAGGACAAGATTGGTAACGAAAGCTTTGCCTTGCTGGCTGATGCTGCCGCAACTTTATATCGAAATGAAAAATCTGAAGAAGAATTTAACCGGCTTAACGAATTGTATAAAAAGGGGGAGCTAGATTTACAAAATGAAGAGTGGGAAAGTGCTATCCAGTTCTTTCAAGAAGTTGCTCGTGCCGATCCTGAATTCAGGGATGTTCAGGAAAAACTAAAACTGGCAATTAATGAGTACCGACGAACAAGCTTGTATGACCTCGCCATAGAACTGGCGCGAACTGGCAACCATCGACAAGCTTGCCATACCTGGATCAAACTGTTAACAGAAAAATGGGATTATCGTGGTGGTGAAGCCGTTCAGCATTTTTCAACTGCGGTTGTCGCACTGATCGAGGAAGTCGATCAATCTCAGCATGTCGATTATAAAGAAAGCAGCGATTCTCATTTATTAACCTATTTCGATGCAGAAGAACAAGAGTTGTCTCCTGTCGACATACCAGATGAATTAGCGGAAGCGATGGATTGGCTTGAGGAGGTAATTTTAGAAGAAATCGCCCTTTCTGGAGAGATACCCGAGGATCCTGAGCTGGCTGATTTCTGGCTCGATAGGGTGGCGACGAAGGTGACTGATCGTCTTGATCAAGCAATTACACAAGAAGAAAGAATTAAAACGATGGTTTCCACAGACCATGGAGATCGTGAACCAACGACGGGCTGGTTGGATAAACTCGTCGGTAAAATGACTGATGAGCTCGATGATCGATCCTTACAAAAACGCACGACTGTCGGAAAAGAGTCTGACGAGGCTCCGTTACGCACAACCGATTGGTTAAATGAGCTCATGGAAAAAATGACCGAACGTTTAGATAGTTTAGCTGACCAGGAAGAAGGTATTGGGGCTGATGTAGATGTTGAACACCGTGTCGAAAACACTGATTGGCTTGAGAGATTAGCCGCAAAAATGACAGATAAACTGGACGAACCTACTGAACAAGATCTTACCGTTGAAAGTCGGCTCAACCCAAGCAGGAAAGGAGTCATTACCTGGACCGATTTACTATCAGCCAGAATGACCGATCGGTTAAACACACGATCCGATTTGTTAAAAAAACGACAAACCAACAAACCAAGCTTAAGCAACATACTGGTTGGGCCTGATGGAAAGGAAATGGTATGCATTCCTTCCGGAGAATTTATATACGGGGTCAATAGGGCATCGTTTTTCCTGGAGGAATTCTGGATTGATAAAACCTCAATTACCAATTCCGAATATAAACGTTTTTTGGACGCGAATCCCGAGCACCCGGTGCCTTTCTCGAACGCCGAGGAAGCCACGCCATATAACTGGGATGTTAAGACTCGTACGTATCCTAAGGGAAGGGAAAGGCATCCAGTCGTATTGGTAAGTTTGTATGATGTCCAATCTTATGCCAAATGGGTGGGTAAAAGATTACCTTCGGAACAGGAGTGGGAGAAGGCAGCCCGCGGCGTAGACGGCCGGACTTACCCTTGGGGACGCATTTGGCAAATGTCGGCCTGCAACACGTCCGAGTACGGTGTTAGTGGTACGACCCCTGTCGGCAAGTTTTCTCCAGCTGGAGATAGTCCCTATGGCTGCGTGGATATGAGTGGTAATGTGTGGGAATGGACGGCTAGTGAATTCAACGAATCAACTATGGTTGTCCGTGGCGGATCGTGGCGAAGTAGCCACTTGGATGTGTGGTGCACGATGCGGGCAGGTAACGCTCCCGATACGCTGTCAAACCACATCGGATTTCGGCTTGTTTCAACAAGTGCCACGTTAAAGTCGGCGACTTTGATGGACATGGACAAAGGGGAATAGTCTTATTTTGTTTATTGACCGCGGTTTTTACTAATAAATGGTTTCGTATCACATTGATTTAGAGGCATGATGAACAGCAGACGTAACTTTTATCTGTTGTTTGGAATAATAATTGCATTTGTCACTTCTTTAGTCCTTCCATTGATGGTGGCTGGACAGGAAGAGAGTGATGTTATCCTCACGATCAACCAGCTAGACGACTCATCATATCCATTGGTTCTTTTGCTGGCCAGCGTCACCGATCAATCCGGTAATCCTATTGACGAGTTGACTGGAGCAGACTTTTCTCTTTTTCAAGCGGGAAACCAGTTAGCAACAATGTCTGTGGCGACCGCAGATGAGAGTCAGCTGGGAGTAGCCATCGTATTGGTTGTCGATACGAGCGGAAGCATGAATCAAGTTGGCTCTAACGGTCAAACTGCACTGGATGTTGCCAAAGAAGCGATGAATTCCTTTGTTAGCAATCTTGATCTATTAAGAGACCAAGTTGCCCTGATATCTTTTAATAGCAACACCATTCTTACCCAGCCATTTAGTCGTGATATGAATACCCTGCAGGGTTCCATCGACAATCTTGTGGCAGATGGGGAGACGAGGCTATTCGATGCTTCATACGAAGCACTTGAATTAGTCTCGACCCTTCCTCCTGGTCGGAAGGCCATCATCCTACTTACTGATGGACAGGATACTGAAAGCCGGCTAACAGTCGACGATATTAAAAATCGAGCCGAACAAAGTGGTGTTCCCATCTACACGATTGGACTCGGCCCAGAAATAAATCCAATTCCACTTGAGCGGTTGGCAACTGTTACTGGCGGCCGTTATTTTAATGCGCCAACTTCAACCGATATCGGGACAAATTTAAACCTTATTGCGGAACAATTGCGGAAACAATATGCCATAACCTTTGATTCCGATATCCCAGCCGATGATCGCCGCCACCCAATTAGCCTGGTCGTAAACTATGGCGAAAAAACTGATGAGGACGTAAGCTCCTTTAAAGCCCATCCCCGCCAAGGAATTGTTAAACTCGAAGCCCCAAGTGATGGAGAGTTAATATCATCCCAGATAGTTATCTCGCCAACTATCGAAATGCCAGGTGAGATCTCCCAAGTATCTTATTTCATAGATTCCGAAGTTCGGGAAGTAAAAACAAGTCCCCCGTATGAATTTGTTCTCGATCCTCTCCAATACTCAGGAGGAAACCATACGTTTCTAGTACAGGTCATTGACCAAGTCGGCAACCAAACAGAGGCGTCAAGCACATTTGAAATCATCTCATCGGCCTCTGTGCTCACTGCAAATATTATGAACCCTCAGGATGGCGATGAACTAGCTGATCCAACCCCGATAATGGTCGAGGTAGGGGAAGCTTCCAATGGTGTTGAAAGGGTTGAGTTTTGGGTAAATGACTTATTGTTGGAAACCAAGAGAACTGAACCATATGAGCTTTTGTGGGATGTTACGTCAGTAGAACCTGGCTTATACAACATATCGGCCGTTGTCTATGACATTCAAGGAAACCAACTGGACGACAACATTCAGGTTTCTGTGATTTCACCAGACCTAATTAAGGCGTCACTTATTGGTATATTACCGGCCCAAGTCATCACTCAGTCGGTGCCCTTGGCCGTCTCCATTAACGACACAGTTAATCCAGTTGACCGGGTGCAATTCCTTGATAATGGTCAAGTATTTGCGATGAAGAGAGATCCTCCATATGAAGTGGCCTGGATTATCGATGACGTAAATGATGGCCAGCATGTTTTGACCGCTAGAATCTATGACAACCAAGGAAATATCTGGGAGGAGAATATTGAGGTAACTGTTAGGCAAATATCGTCGAGCTTTCCCACATATTTACTGCCCTCACTCGTTGTTTTATTGGTCATTGCGGTCATTGGTTTATTGGTAATTATCGTGTTAGCTCGTCGACGAAGGACGGAATATATTTATCCAGAACCGTATGCCCCGTTCCCAGTCAACAGGTATTCTCCACAAAGAGAAGAGGGTCTCGAGGATTTCTCAGTTGATGAATTGACAATGGAGATAATTCAACCAGCAGTAGCAAAAGATCCTGGAAACTCAACTAAAGAAGATCAAGATTCTCTTAAAAAAACCGTAGAGGCTGATGTGTCTGAAGGAAATGGTAACGGTAGATTTGAATTAGCAGCCCAATCAATTTGGTATGATCGGCCGGTTTCGGACAGGCTTCATCTCGGACCAGCTTATCTATTGGGCATTAAGGAAACGACAGGAGAGATACACGAGTATCCGATATCTGAAAATGGCGTGAGTATCGGGCGAAGCAGAGAGGTCGATATCTTGCTTCACGACACAAAGGTATCCCGAGAGCATGCCGAGATTCGATTCGAGGATGGAGACTTTATATTTATTGACAACCAGCCTACGAATCCATCATATATCAATGGTCAAATCTACCGTAGCCCCCAAGTGCTCAAAGATGGCGATGAATTGCTAATCGGCGTGACCAAGCTGATATTTAAACAAAATGATTGATCAAATCACTGTTGTTTTTCAAAAGTATTCATGATACCCAATGCTTTACAAGCTTTCACCATATATTTAAGCTAATAAACCTTAGTTTAAGTATGTCGTTTTTAGACAAAGTTTCTTCTTCTAACACCCCACACCACTGAATCTAACCGACAAGCTCACAATTTGAGACCTTAATTTGAGCCCTCAACTGAGATCATGTAAGCTTAAGTTTAATTATGGCACTTCGAGGTAAGAGACAGCGGCCGTTACCCATCTCAGGGCGCCAACCACCTGATGCTCCAGCCTGGATCAATCAGTCTAGTTTTTTGTTGGAAGCAGGTACTCGCAGTTTAAAAACCGAAACAACCTATAGAAGCGGACTTCGTTTATTTGCAGATTGGGTCCAACACTTTTGCTTGGATGGATACGATATTGATGAAAATTGGCCCCTCTCCCCTCAAAAACTTTCTACGGCTACTATCCTCAGTTTTCGAAATTGGCTCCTGGCTAACCGGTCACAAGCTACCACGACAACATACATCGCGGCTATCGTCGGCTATCTTAATTTTTTGGATGGTCTTGACCAACTTCCTGAGGCGCTTCAGCTTGGCAAATTGCAGCGCCAACTAACGCGCCGCCAAATCGATCGCAATCAAGCTGAAAACGTAATTGACCTGGATGCTGCCCGTCAATCGATTCCCCAGATCATCCAGTATTATGACGATTTACCTCTGCCCTCTCGTGAAGAAAAATATGGCAGAAGGCTATCTTTGCTGCGGGATCGCGCCTTGGTGTGCGTGCTTTACTCTACTGCTGCCCGTCTCAGCGAAGTCATCTCATTAAACCGCAGCAATGTCGATCATGGTCGGGCCAAACATGCCACAGTGACCGGAAAAGGTCGAAAGCCAAGGACCATTTATATTCAAGGATACGCGCGACAAGCCATCCGTAACTACTTAGTTGAACGAAGTGACACCAAT
>Ga0209536_100006664_pt1 | contig 17592 bp, 17 predicted proteins | sample DeeMarSeWOR28_12_FD_187461 | JGI IMG/M metagenome (GOLD analysis project Ga0209536, IMG submission 187461) | Marine sediment microbial communities from White Oak River estuary, North Carolina - WOR-2-8_12 (SPAdes) (version 2) | ecosystem: Environmental > Aquatic > Marine > Intertidal zone >... | reverse complement strand
AATTGAACCCATATAGAGCAGCTCTGCAGGCTGCCGCCTGAACCATTCAGCCACCCCAGCAGCCTAAACCTCATAATATAAAAACTAATAACTTTATCGATGCTCGACAAAAAAGAGAAAACAGAATCTGTAGTAGTAGATTGCAGACTGGTTTATTTTTTTAAGTATTTTTCAGGATCTTCTTCAAAGACGAATTTGCATCCGGGAGCGCAGAAGTAGTAGGTTTGTCCATTGTAAACCGTCTTAAACTTCGCAGTCTTCTCATCCACCGTCATCTTACAAACAGGATCAATTGCCATTTAGTTTCACCTCCATCCTAGTTCTGAGCCTCTAGTTTTGGTTTAAATCTCCTTAAAAGTGAAGCATTCGTAATCACTGACACAGAACTAAAGGCCATCGCCGCGGCACCAAAAACAGGTTCCAGCATAATGGGGTAAAGGATTCCGGCAGCAACAGGAATCAGGACTATGTTGTAAGCGAATGCCCAAAAAAGTCCTTGTTTAATCTTGCTCATAGTGGCTCTGCTAAGCTGAATGCTGACAACTACATCTCTTAGGTCATTTTTTACAAGCACTATGTCTCCTGACTCCATTGCCACGTCGGTTCCACTTCCAACAGCTATTCCAATATTCGACTGCGCCAAAGCCGGGGCATCATTAATTCCATCACCTACCATAGCAACTATCTTTCCTTCATCCTGCAACCGCTTTATCTCGTTCGCTTTGTCTCCCGGAAGCACCTCTGCCAATACTCGGTCTACGCCGACTTGCCTTGCAATTGCTTTCGCTGTCCGCTTATTGTCTCCTGTAAGCATTATCACCTCTAAATCCATATTTTGGAGAGTCTTCACAGCCTCCACAGAATATTCCATCAAGGTATCGGCTACAGCAATCAAACCAACAGCTTTACCATCGAATGCCACGAGCATAGCGGTTTTTCCATCTTTCTCTAGCGAGGTCATTTTCTCTTCAAGTTTATCTATTTTTATTCCATTTTTTTCCATCAGTTTCCGGTTACCCAAAAGAATCGCTTTACCGTTATATTTCACTTCTACACCGTACCCAGGCAATGCGTTAAAGAATTCTGGATCAACAACCTCTAGGTGCCGCTCTATTGCCATCTTTACTATAGCATCTCCAAGAGGATGCTCAGAATTCTTTTCTGCAATAGCTGCAAGGCGCAACAGCTCATCTTCCCCAATTTTCTTGTCTTTCTTAGCAGGTGATGATGCGAGAATAATGTCAGTTACCTCAGGCTCTCCCTTAGTAAGGGTTCCAGTTTTATCAAAAACTATCGCCTCAAGCTTGTGAGCAGTTTCCAGCGCTTCTCCACTTTTAATTAACACCCCATTCTCTGCCCCCTTTCCTACACCAACCATAATTGCAGTGGGAGTAGCTAGACCCATAGCACAAGGACAAGCAATAATCAGGACTGCAATGAATACCGTGAGCGAAAATGTGAAACTCATTCCCAAAAAATACCAGACTGCAAAAGCGGCTGTGGCAATTATGATTACTGCTGGAACAAAGTAACTACTTACAACATCAACTATTCGCTGTATCGGCGCTTTGGATCCTAGCGCGTTCTCAACCATCTTAATAATCTGGGCTAAAACAGTGTCGGCTCCAACCCTTGTCGCCTTGAACTTCAGCATCCCAGTCTTGTTTATAGTTGCCCCAACAACCTGATCGCCCTGCTTCTTTTCAACAGGAATGCTTTCGCCGGTTATCACTTTTTCATCAACTCCAGAATAGCCGTCGATTACTATACCGTCAACTGCTATCTTCTCCCCGGGTTTCACTAGTATAAGGTCCCCGACTTGGACATCTTCTACAGGGACTTCCATTTCTTTTTCGTCCCGTATTATTCGAGCTATTTTAGGTTGAAGCCCTATCAGTTTTCGTATAGCTGCGGATGTTCTGCCTTTTGCTATGGATTCTAAGAGTTTGCCTAAGATGAGAAATGTCATGAGCATTACTGCTGTGGAGTAATACAGGTTCCCCGAGCCAAAGAAAGTAACATAAACGCTATAGAAGTATGCTGCTGAGGTGCTCATTGCTACCAGCACATCCATGTTCGGATTTCTGTTTCTAAGCGCCTTGTATGCACCAATATAGAAATTGTAACCAACAATAAATTGGACGGGAGTAGCAAATAGGAATATAATTATAGGAATATAGGCGTCAATCGGAGGAAAACTTAAAGAAAGCATTGTCCAGTTACTAAAAAATTCTACAATCACAGCGGTTACAGCTGAGAAAGCCAACTTGATTTTCAGTGAATGAATTTCATTCTCTCTTTCTTTTTGTTCTGAATCTTCCTGACCTTCTTCTGGTTCAAGAACGTCGTATCCCACATCGCGAATTACTTTTTTGATTGTTTCTATTGTTATCTGCGCTGGATTATACTCTATATTCGCCGTTTCTAATGCAAGGTTTACAGTTGCACTGTATACACCCTCTTTCCGATTTAGAACCTTTTCGATAGTTTGTGCACAAGTCGCACAAGTCATTCCAGTTATTTTCAAAGTAACGTTTTGATGAATTACCCTATAACCAACCTCGGCAATTGAACCTTCGATAGCTTTCTGATCAACCACATCTGGATCATAATCTATGATTGCTTTTTCGGCTGCAAAATTGATTGATGCATAAATTACACCATTCAATTTGGGTAATCGTTTCTCAATTGTTTGAGCACAAGTAGCACAAGTCATTCCAGCGATGTCTAAAACAACTCGTTTCTGCTTTTTTTCAGCCACCTACTTTTTTCTCCTTCATGGACTTAACTAGTTTAGAATGGAAAAGATCATTTTTGATAACTATTATTGCGGAAAACAGCGACCCAGTTTTGTTTAGCACGAAATACCCAATTGTAATCGATGTTTTCGAAAATATTTAATCATTCCTTTTTTAATCAATTTCCTGAAATATCAAACTGTTCTAAACAAAAAATTACTTTCTTTAGTTACGGAACATAAACCATAATGTTTTAATGAAGCCCGATATCTGAGAATCTAAAGACAAAAATTAGGTTTTTGGAGGTGACTGACTCAATGGATGACAATGAACTTGAAAAAATAAAACAAGAAAAAATAAAGAAAATGTTAAATGAGGCTAAGCCAGGCGTGGTAAAATTGGATTCTTCATCTTTTGACAACTTCTTAAATACTGATATGCCAGTTCTGGTTGACTTCTGGGCTGATTGGTGCATGCCTTGTAAAATGATGGGACCAGTAATGGATGAACTTGCGCAAGCATATTCTGGAAGAGCTCGATTTGGAAAAGTCAACGTTGATAATAACCCTCAAATTGCAGGCCGTTACGGAATAATGAGCATCCCTCATTTCCTAATCTTCAAGAATGGCAGTAGAGTAGAGAAGATAGTTGGTGCTGTAGGTCGAGATCCTCTAGAAAGTGCTCTAAAAAAATATCTTTAAAAAAATTGAGTTACCACAGAAAACAGAATTGGAAATGAGACTTCTTGACATCAAAGGTTCTCAAAAGCGATTCAGCCACTGTGGGACTAATAGTTAATCCCATCGCTGGCATGGGAGGAGCAGTTGGACTAAAGGGCACTGATGGAAAAGAAATTCTAGAAAAAGCTCTTACTCTTGGAGCAAAACCCGTGGCGAGTTCAAGAGCAGATACATTTCTCTCCGAATTGAGAACAACTAAAGTAGACATATATTTTAAAGTTGGAGCAGGACAGATGGGAGAAGAGGAAACTCGAAATCAAGGTTATCCTTATACAGTTTTTGGCAAACAAAAAAAAGAAACCAGCCAAAAAGATACTGTAGCTGTTGCGAAAAAAATCGTGACTGATGGAGTCGATTTTCTTATTTTCTGTGGAGGAGACGGCACAGCCCGAGACATATTGAACGCTGTTGATAGGCAACTTCCAGTTTTGGGAGTTCCAACCGGAGTTAAAATGCATAGCGCGGTTTTTGCAGTCGATCCCAAAGCTGCTGCGAGGATTGCATCACGGTTTCTAAGAAAACAACTCCCGTTGTGGGAGGCAGAGGTTATGGATATCGATGAAGAAGCATTCCGAGAAGGCAGATTATCCGCGAGACTTCACGGTTACCTTCTTAGTCCTTATGAACCCAGTTTAATTCAGGGAGCTAAGATGGCATCTCCAATAACTGAGAGCGAATTACGAAACCAAGCAGCGATTGCACTCTATGTTATAGAAAATATGATAGAAGATTACGTGTACATTGTTTCTGCAGGAACAACCACTCGCACCATAGGAGACCTATTGAATGAGAAGAAAACTCTTCTTGGAGTTGATCTCATTTACAACAAGAAAATAGTAGGTAAAGATGTTAACGAGAACCAGATTCTCAAAGCAATTAAAGGTAAAAAAGCCAAGATAATCGTTACGCCGATTGGTGGTCAGGGCTTCATTTTCGGGAGAGGAAACCAGCAAATTAGCCCAAAAGTAATCAGAAAAGTGGGCATAGAAAATATAATTGTAATTGCGTCAGAAAATAAGATGAAAAACTTGAAAACATTAAAAGTTGACACTGGTGACCCGAAACTTGACACAGATTTTCATGGAACCATCAAGGTCTTAACAGACTATAAAATTGAACAGAAAGTATCAATTAAATAAGTATAAATTCCGTGAAGCAACTTATTTTCCTAAGAAATGGAAGTGACAAAGAATTGAAGAGACTTGTTACTATGGGAAGAGGAGGCAGCGGAAAAACAACCTTTGTTTCACTAATGACTAAATATTTTATCGAAAAAAGTGAAACACCCATACTACTAATTGACGCAGACCCAGATCAGAACCTTTCAGAGATGCTAGGAATTGACCTCAAAGAAGAGGGAAGAAAAACTGTATCCGAACTACTTGTTGAAACCTTTCTAGAGAGCGGAGGAACCACAGTTGGGGTTCCACCATCAAAGAGAATTGAAAGCAAAATCTGGGAAGTTGGACTATACGAGGGAGACAAATTCGACTTCATGGCGATTGGAACAAAATTCATTGAGGGATGCTACTGTCTTCCAAACACCGCCCTTAAAAACGCCCTCGAAGGATTAACAAAATCCTACAAATATGTTCTCATAGATTCTCCAGGAGGACTAGAACACCTAAACAGACGAATAGCATCTAAGGTCGACGATATTTTCGATATTATTGATCCATCACAGAAATCGTTTCATCACGTAGAAAGGGCATACAAAATCGCCAACGAAGTGCAAATAGAATTTAATAATTTCTATGTTATCGGAGGAAATAGAGTACCAGAAGCCCTAGAAACAGAAGTGGAAAAAAGAATCAACCTAAAATATTTGGGAAAAATCAGTTATGACAAAGAAGTGGAAAACTTCGTTCTTTATGGTAAATCCTTGCTTGATCTACCGAAATCCTCTTTAGCATATAACTCGGTGAAGAATATACTGCAGAAAGCTGGATATTAGGATCCAACAATTATTAAAATAAGTAAAATAAAGAAATTTTACAGGTTCACACAAAGTAACAGGGACAATAGAGATCAACATCGTCTAAAGCTGTTTTTTATTAGCACTCCGAATAAAGAGAGAATACATACTGAATAGAATGAATCATTAATTGTTAATTAAAGAATGACAGTTGAGTTCTGGGAAGGATCTGTTAGATTCAATATTTAGAAGCGTAGGGTTGCTAGAGGATAGCAGGTTGAAGAAAAAATTTAAACATTTATGATCTATATGACCTGAAGGTGAACAAAATTGAAGGCTTCTGAGGCTACAAAATATGCACTGAAAAAAGTTCTTGAAGCTAGCCGCGGCGAAACAATATTGATAATCTGTGATAAAGAAAAAATTGAAGTTGGAGAAGCCTTTGCCAATGGTGCTTTGGAATTAGAATTAAAAACTAGATTTATGACTCTTCAAGAACCTAAAGAATTACGTAAAGAAATTCCTAAGTCGCTACAGAAGATTCTCAAGCAGAAAGCAGATATTTATATTAACTTGCTACGGGGAAACCGGGAAGAGACCCCTTTTAGAATAAAACTCATAAAAAAACAATCAGGCGACCGCAAATCGCGTCTGGGTCACTGCCCAGGAGTAACATTGGACATGCTGACTGAAGGTGCTTTAGCCCTTACCCCAGAAGAGCATAAAAGAATGCAAACTCATGCAGAGAATCTTATCAAGACTTTGGAAGGAACAGAAAAAGTTGAGATTCAGAATCCTGCAGGAACAAATTTGACACTTAGTACAAAGAACAGAGTATTTTTTACCGACACGAAACTAGACTGGAAGACTATGAAATGGATGAATCTACCAACGGGTGAGGTTATTGTTGCACCCGTTGAAGATTCCTTGAGTGGAAAACTTGTTTGTGACATGGCTGTTGGTGGAATTGGAAAAGTTAGTAAACCCGTGGAAATTGCCATCAAAGAAGGAAGAGTGGAAAATGTGTTTTCTCAAGATAAGGAACAATTGCTTAGAATCAAAGAAACATTCAACACTGACAGTTGGGCTAATGTTGTCGGGGAGTTCGCGTTTGGAATTAATCCATCTGCAAGGTTTGTAGAGGAGTTTCTTGAAGCAGAGAAAATTTTGGGGACGGTTCATTTGGCTTTTGGTAACAACATGGACATGCCTGGAGGAAAAAATCCGTCAAGAAATCACATGGATATGCTTTTTTCTTCACCTACAGTAAAGATAACAAAAGAAAACGGGGAAAAAGTCATAATTCTAGAAGACGGCTGTTACAAAGTCTAACTTCGAAAAAGGGATAGAGTAAGATACTACAAAACAGGTATAACCTAACCTAACTGGATAAGAAGTTGAATGAAAAGGAGCGTGTATTAAAAAATGAAGTATTTGCTTATTGTCGGAGATGGAATGGCGGACTATCCGCTTTCAGAATTAAATCATAAAACTCCTCTTCAAGCGGCAAACAAACCTAACATGGATATGATTGCAACAAAAGGACGTAGTGGATTACTAAAGACAATTCCAGAAGGGTTGACTCCAGGTTCAGGCACAGCAATTCTTTCAGTTCTAGGTTACGATCCGTTAAGATACTATAGTGGAAGAGGGCCATTTGAAGCCGCTGCAAGAAATATAAAGTTAAGTGAAAACGATGTTGTGTATAGATGTAATATCATCACAGAAAAAAATGGAATATTGGTTGACTATTCTGCGGATCATATAACAAATAACGAATCCATCAAACTAATAGAAGCGATTAAAGAGAATTTTGAACAACCGGGACAAATTGAATTTTTTTCAGGTTTAGGGTACAGACATTTCTTGGTCCTAAGAGATTATTTACATAAACCAATTGTTGATTTCATTCCTCCTCACGATGCAAGAGGAGTTGAAATATCCAAGATTTTGCCATCAGCGATGACCGAAGAAACCAAGAGTTCAGTTGAATTATTAAACAGAATAATTATTGGATCTAAAAATGTTCTGGAAAACCATCCAGTTAACATTGCAAGAAAAAAGATGGGAAAAAGACCGGGAAATATGGTTTGGCCTTGGGGTGGAGGTAGAAAACCGGTGATGCCAACCTTAAACGAAAAATATGGGATAACGTCTGCGGTTATTTCGGCAGTTGATTTGGTTAAAGGCATTGGAATTAACGCAGGAATGACGGTTGTTGAAGTTCCCGGGGCGACTGGCTTGTATGACACTAACTATGAAGGCAAAGCAGACTATGCATTGAAAGCTCTCAAAGACAATGACATGGTTTTTGTGCACGTTGAAGCTCCAGACGAGGCAGGACACTCCCAAAATTTCAGACTGAAAATAAAAACAATAGAAGATTTGGATAAACGACTGCTCGGACATATATTGGATGGACTAGAAAAAGAATGCGTGATTGCCATTTTACCTGATCATCCCACACCCATTGCGATCGGTACTCACACAAGAGAACCTGTCCCATTCACAATTTATTCTCCAATTGTTAAAGCTGATGGAATAAAAAATTTTGATGAACTATCTGCCAAGAAGGGCCATTTTGGGATTATAGAGGGAGAAGATTTTATGCTGAACTTTCTTGCTAAAACAATTCCCAAATTAAAAAGAAAGCTTAGAAATAAAAACAACGTTTAACTTGTATAATAAGCAAGCACAATAAGTTAATTTTCTTTTTGAATCACGGTATTATTATATAAATCGTAATCATAATAGAAAAGATTCAACATAAATCTGAAACTGACCATAGAGTGGACAATAATGAGGATAATCTTGGTAGGATGGGGAGTAGTCGGGCAAAGCTTTGCTCAAATTGTCACACAAAGAAAACGGGAACTTGCCAAAAAATTCGGCTTTCGTCCTAGAATTGTGGCTATAGTAGACAAAAAAGGAGCAGCAATAAATCCAAAAGGATTAGACCTTGAAGAGATGCTAATTCTAAAAAAAGAAAAAGGAACAGTGGCAGCCAGCAGTCACCATGGACATCGAGACATATCAACAATAAAAACAATAGAATCTGTTGAAGCAGAAGCCATTGTTGAAGTAACACCTACCGACATCGAAACTGCCGAACCCGGATTATCCTATATAAAAACTGCATTCAGAACTGGAAAACATGTAGTAACCACAAACAAGGGACCATTAGCCCTGGCACTTCCTGCGTTAACAGAGTTAGCAGACTACAACAACGTATACTTACGATTCAGTGGAACAGTCGGTGCAGGAACCCCTGTTCTTGAATTTGCCAAAAATTGTCTCCAAGGCGACAAAATACTTTCAATAAAGGGAATATTGAATGGAACCACAAATTATATTCTTTCAGAGATGGATGAAAAGCACATCACATTCGATGAAGCTCTAAAAGGAGCCCAAAAACTTGGCTATGCTGAAGCGGATCCCACCATGGACGTTGAAGGTTACGACGCAGCTGCTAAACTGGTAATAATGGCAAACTGGATAATGGACAAAAAAGTAACCATTAAAGATGTACAAATCAAGGGCATTTGCAACGTATCAGCCCAAAACATAGAAGAAGCATCAAAGAAAGGGTGTACAATCAAGCTCATAGGCTCAATTGAAGATACCCTAAAAGTGGAACCGACTGAAATATCAAAACACGATCCCCTTGCAGTGGACGGAGCACTAAATGCCGTAACCTTCCTATCAGAATCGGCTGGTGCACAAACCATCATTGGAAGAGGCGCAGGTGGAATGGAAACAGCAAGCGCTGTATTACGAGATCTGTTGGACATAAAAAAAACAATAGCAACCAAGATCATGACCTAAATGGAGGAAATTAACATGAACAAAATAGTAATGAAGTTTGGAGGTACCTCTGTAGCGAATGGCAAAAAGATTTGCCACGTAGCCAAACTAATAGCCGACAACACCAGTGGCGACTGCAGGATAACTGTTGTAGTTTCCGCCTTAGAAGGAGTCACAAACCAGCTTATCCAAGCCGCAGAAGAGGCAAAAAAAGGAAACAGAGAATTTATCCTCAGTTTGAAGTTGAAGCTTCTTGAAAGACATTTAACAACAGCCAAAAACGCCATAAAAAATAGTCAAATAAAGAAAGAAACTGAACAAATTCTAAAAGAGAGAATTAATGAGCTTGAACAGGTTCTTACAGGAATTCTTTACGTCGGAGAATTAACTCCAAAATCTAGAGACATAGTCATCGCTTTTGGAGAAAAATTATCTGCACCGATCGTCAGCGGAACCCTCAAAGACCTTGGACTAAAATCGGAACACCTAACTGGGGGAGAAGCAGGGATAGTTACCGACAACAATTTTGGGGAAGCAGGTCTCCTAATGAACGTCACCAAATTTCAGGTCAAAAAGAACCTTGAACCTCTACTAAATAATGGGAATGTTCCAGTAGTAACTGGTTTTATAGCCCAAACGCAAGACGGAGAAACTACAACATTAGGACGTGGAGGCTCAGACTATTCAGCAAGCATTCTAGGAGCTGCATTGGACGTTGATGAAGTATGGATATGGACTGACGTAGACGGATTGATGACCACTGACCCCAAGATTGTTCCCCAGGCAAAAACGATTCCAGAAATGTCATTCCAAGAAGCTACAGAATTAACGATATTCGGAGCCAAGGCCATGCATCCTAGAGCTTTGGAACCAGCACGAAAAGAAGGAATACCCGTTAGAATCAGAAATGTTTTCAAACCAAACAATCACGGAACCCTGATAGTGAAAAATGAAAAAATCAAAGCAAAAGATGGAGTGAAAGCAGTAACCATAGTCAAGAACGTTGCGGTTATCACAGTCAGCGGAGCAGGAATGGTCGGCGCACCAGGAACAGCCGCAAAAGTTTTTGAAGTGCTTGGAAAAGAAAACATAAACATCCTTATGATTTCCCAAAGCGTATCTGAAGCAAACATTTCATTAGTTATCCAACGAAACTTTTTGGAACGAGCAGTTAGTACTCTAGAGATAGCCTTACTGGGAAGAGAATTCATACGTGAAGTCACGTCAGAAGATGACGTATCTGTAGTCGCGGTTATAGGAGCAGGAATGAAAGGAATCCCAGGAGTGGCTTCAAGAATATTTACTGCCGTTGCTCAACAGGGAATAAACGTACGCATGATAGCTCAAGGCTCCTCTGAACTTAATGTATCATTTGTAGTCAAAGAAACCGATGGAGAAAAAACCATCAGGGCAATCCATGATGAGTTTAAATTAAGCAAAAATTAATGTAAAAAAAATTACCCGTTTTGCGACATTCTTTACTATCGAGAATGAAAGGGCAAGGTTTTAAGCTTTCACTTTAGACCTTGTTGTACGTGATGAGGGACACCATTCTGAGCTCTCGCTGTGATGAAATGGAGCGACTCTGAACGGATTTAACGTCCTAGCTTGCAGAGCATGGACAACTAGACGCTTGAATTTGGATCTGCCCTAAGGCACCAGAAAGGCGGATGAAAGTAAATACCAAAACAGCATAGCCACCACAACTACCCCTTGGTTGTAAAAAACAGGAAGCAAAATTATTCAGCCAGGTAATATTAGAAAACAAGCTTTAATAATAGCTACAGTGGATGGTAAACATAAAACTTTAAGAATCACACTTTAGACTAAAATGGAAGGAAACCGATCATCATGGCAAGACATCACGGCATGACTAAAAAGACCAGCAAGAAAAAGCAGAAGCGAGTTAAGAAGAAGCGACAGCAAAGACGAAAAAAATCGAAGTAATTATAACTACATTTAATCATTAACAAATTTTTACTTAGCATCTAACTATAGAGGAATAAGATACATTTTTTAAAAATTAACCAAGTTCCAAAAGGAAATAATTTAGAAAAAGATTCAGTCCAATCGTGGCACATGAAAATAACTCATCATTTTCAGTTTTCCAAAGACAACTATCAACTCAAAAATATTATACCAAGAAAGACATACAGTAGATTTTTAATAAGGATCCTAAAGAGGACAAAGTTTCACTTATACTCAAACGATAAAAACCGAATTCTCAAAGGGAAAGTAATGTGGTTAGAGAAGGAATCGGAATATATAGCCTAAGGTAAATTGCTATGGTCAGCAGCAATGCAGAGATTGTAGCAAGAATATAATCTGCTCTTCTTAATTTGAGGATATATAGATTTGTGCGTTTTTCGCTTGCACCCCAAGCTCGTGACTCCATGGCCTCTGCCAATTCTAGACTTCTTCTGATAGCATTGACAATAAGCGGAATCAAGATTGGAATATAGTTTCGTACCCTTTTAAGAAAATTTCCTCGCTCCAACTCTAGTCCTCTAGCTTTCTGAGCATCCATGATTGTTTGCGCTTCGTCAGCTAACACAGGGACAAATCGAACAGCTGTGGTGAAGGCAAAACAGAATTCGTATGGGATGTGACTCTGCTGCAAGGCCAAACCCAGATGATCAGGCGAAGTTGTCAGAAAGAAGACAGAAAAGGATGCAATTAGGACAACAAAACGTAAAGTCATGGCTGTTGATCGTTCCAGAAGAATCACGTATTCAACGAGTGTATCAATAGAGCCAACTATTTCTGTGGATTGGGTCGGATAGAAATATCCAAAAATGAAATTGGTCGCGAAAATGAAGACAGCTAAGAATGCTGCTCCTCTTAGTGAACGTATCCATTGTCGGTTAACTTTGGCCATGAAAACAAAAGGCAAAGGAATAAAGAATAGGACCATAAGGGCAGGTAGAGTAGTGAACAATATTGCCATAACGAACAGAACTGTAACGAAGAAAAACTTGATTCTTGGATCTAATTTGTGAATTACCGAGGTAACCTTTCTAAACTTGAAGCCTTCAAAGACGCTCATGGACTTTTCCTCAGCCGATTTAACAGAATCTTGGTGGCTTCATGAACGTCTATAACATCTGTTGGCAGTCCCAGATCGACCAATTCCAAAAAAATCTGGGTTATTTGAGGAGGAACTATCGAAGCTTGTGCGATTAAATCCTTGTTTGTTAATATTTTTTCCGCTAGTCCTTCAGATAGTATTTTTCCTTGATTCATCACTAATACTCTTGGATTACATTCTGCCACAAATTCTACATCATGTGTGACAACAACCACAGTCTTTTTTTGGGCGTTTAGTTGCAGAATAAATTGTTGTAACTTCTCTTTTTGCTGATGGTCTTGACCTATAGTTGGCTCGTCAAGAATGATCACTTTTGGGTCCCAAGCTAGAATTGAAGCTAACGCTACTCGCTTTCTTTCTCCTCCGCTGAGCATGAAAGGGGACGTTTTCCTGTACTGAAGGATATCTAAAAGGTTCAGAGCCCAGTCAACTTGTTTTTTAATAACATTTTCTTCAAAACCAAAGTTTTTAAGGGCAAATGCAATCTCGTCTTCCACTGTTTCACTAAATAGTTGATGATCAGGATTCTGAAACACGAAACCTACGTTTCGTGCCAATTTTGCCACACTTACTTCACGTGTGCTTACTCCGTCAACTAGAACTTCACCTATAGTTGGTTTAAGAAGTCCATTGAAATGTTTTACCAAAGTAGTTTTTCCTGCTCCATTCTGGCCCATTACAGCCAAGAATTCCCCATCATCAATAGTGAGATTAATTCCTTTAAGAGCTTCAAGTCCAGTGGAGTAGATAAAATGGAGGTTTTTAACTTCAATCATGCGTAAGAACCTCCCGCAAGGATTTCGCTGCCTGGTCTGGAGTAACCGGAATATTCTGGAGCCTTATTCCACGTTGAAGTAAATGTTGATAGAGTTTTGTTGCCTTAGGGATACCAACACCAATAAGTCGAGCTTCTTCAGAAGTGAATATTTCTCTAGGACTCCCGCTTAATACTACCTTTCCATTATCCATAACGATAACACGATTAGCATATTTTGCAGCTAGATCTAACCGATGCTCAACCAGAATGATTGTAATACCCAATTTTTTGTTAAATTCGTTGATTACCTCAAAAATTGTTTGCGCACCTAACGGGTCAAGAAAAGATGTGGGTTCATCCAATATCATTATGTCTGGTTGCATGGCTAAAACTGAAGCTATTGCGACCCTCTGCTGCTGTCCACCTGAAAGCTCATCGGGAGCCCTTTCAGCCAGGTCAGATATGCCAGTTATTTTGAGCGACCAATTAACACGATCTCTCATTTCATCTCTGGGCATGGCAACATTTTCTAGACCAAAAGCAACATCCTTTTCAACAGACAAAGCGAATAGCTGATTTTCTGGATTTTGGAAAACAAGACCAACATGCCTGGCAAATTCATGAATTTTATGATCAACTACATTAAGACCAGCGACGACGATTTCTCCATCAAGAGTACCATTGTAAAAGTGAGGGATTAGACCATTAAAGCATCGACAAAGAGTTGTTTTCCCACAGCCGCTAGGACCAGTCAAAATGACAAAGTCTCCTTTGTTTATTGATATCGATACCTTTTGAATGGACGAATTTGTTGCTCCCGGATAAGTATAAGTTAACTCTTTGGTCTCGATTATAGACAATGTTTTATCCGCCAGCTTAGTGCAATTTATTCATTCCATTTAAGAGTAGCTACTCAAAATCAGGTGATTTTAATTTGTTACTTATTAGTTTCGAACAGAATCTCAGACACGCCTTTATGTCCCCAGTACCATTTGCACCAGCTGAAACTGAGTGCCCCCCACCGATACCATTAATAAAATCACCTAACGGTTTCGCAAAATCATTCCCCAAATGAATTCCTGTTTCTAAGTAGAATTCACGAGTTGCTCGAAAGCTGACCTGAATTTTTTCATCTTTCTGTCCAGCAACAATAGCAACATGGGCCCCAATCGATATAAGTGCTCTAGCAGCTGAAGCCTGATATGCACTTACATGTGAAAGAGCAATCAACCAATTATTTAATGTCAAAATCCTAATTCGGTTACAAGCCTTCAATCGTGCTACACGTTCTGAAAATTCGATAGGTAACGAAAGAATAGGAAGAATCTCCTGAACATCTACTCCGGAATCAATAAGTGAAGTCAAAACCTTGAAGGTGCCAGAATTGGCTATTACAAAATGTCGCGTATCAAATGCTATTCCAAGAAAAAGTGCTTTAGCCTCGTCAGGAGAAGGCTTAACTTCAGCCTCTTCAAAGAGTCGATAAACAACCTCGCATGTGGAAGATGCTGTCTCATCGACAACAGAAAGAGTTGCTAATTGTTCAGTTTCGGGGTGACTCGAATGGTGATCAACTACAACCAAGGGTTGATCAGGCAAGATTTTAGAATACAATAAATCCAACTGCCGAATATTATTTGTGTCAACTAAAAAGAGAATGTCAGCTTGGTTAATATGGGGTTGATCCACTATTTCTATCGGCAAAACTGTAATGATCTTTTTAGAGAGTTTGCTGGGTCCAGAAGCTACAGCAATTTCAGTTGCTAAATTTGGTTTTAATCGATTCAATAATCCTGATAGGGCGTAAGCTGCTCCTATTGCGTCTGGATCAGCGTTATTATGACATAACAGAACAGTTAATTTGGCTTCTATTTTTTCGATTAAGGAAACTATTTTTTGGATTTGCACTCAAGTTCCCTCAAGTTTTCTTCAATGCAGATAAAGGCTCGTTTTGTAGCTTCTTTTGTTAGTGCTTCAACATCAAAATTTTTCATGAGGGGCGATAGAACAACTTCAACATCAACATTTACTGTTAAGGGTTTTATTCCTTCAGCATCCACTATGACTTCAAGATCGATTATTCTGGTAGCAGGAACTTGAGATAACACGTATTCTCGGGCTGCTTGTTCCGCATGTTCTAATAAATCTTCAATTTGCTCAAGACTTAGCTCAGGAATTCCATTCGGTACCAAACATAGTTCATCCTAACTAGAACCTGATATCGGGCGCAAATCCTGTTGCAACTTTTCCTGCAGATCCTTTGCTTGGGTTCGAAGGCGATCATCTTGTTTGGTTAGAACGTCAACTCTCATAGTTAAGAGCTCTTTGCGTTCCTTCAACTCTTCGGTTACAGTATTTTTCTGAGATTTAACGAGAAGTGCTCCGATTGATTTGTAGATAACCGCGGTTTCATTCATTTTCTCTAATTCGTTTAATGCCTCTTCAACCTCGCTGAGTTGCATTTCAAGCTGCTGTTTCTGAGCCAGTACTCCCTGTATGGTCTGCTGCAACTGTTGAAGTTTAAGCAACCGTTGCTGAATCTCTGGTGGAAGTCTGGAAATATCTTCGCTCATCTTATACGCCTCAAATATTCGTCTCTGAATTCTTGAGCTTAAATAACTTGGCACATATTAAGCCTTTTTACCTAAAAACACTTTAATTGACATAACAAATTGTTCTACGTTTTTAATTCCAATGAAACAATAGAATTGATATTCATGTTCATTTTGTCAGCTTTTGGAGATTCATTGCCACTCCAATCAACCGCAAATAGGAGTTCATAGAAGCCCTCAACGCTGAAGTGTCTTTGGCATTGAACACTAAGATTAGACTTTGATTTTCAGATTTCATATTAACTTTTGAGCGGTTAGTAGACGAAGTTTCGGTTTCTGGTTTCAGTGCCTCCAAAACAACTTTCAATTGTTTATCTGACAAAAATTCTAGACGAACAACAGCCTGAGCCTTCATTGTGGAACTTCCCAAACCAGCTTTGAAAACGTGACTCTGGGTCCTATTTCAATCATTCGATCAAGAAGCATAAATGTGACCTGAATGTGTCCAGAAGGAACTTGAGAAATGTGCAGGGAAGCACGATGGGTCTCAGCAGCTTCACCTAAAGATAAGTGGGAAAAATTAATGAATTGGGAAAGACACCCAGCCAACCTTTCCATTTTAGGTGAATTATCAGGCGCTACAGTAATTACGGATGAATAACTTCTTTTTGATTTCTTGAATTCTCTTCTTAGAAGCACTTTAGACAAGAACATTATCGGAGGGAAAGATGTTAATCCACAAGAGTCTACAGTAAAGAAACTGATTTTTCCAAAGCCACTTTTCCACCTTTCAACTAAAACAACCTTCTTGGCGTTAATCTCGATTGCCCGTTCGGCTACATCATTAAGACTCATCTTTCCCCGGTTAATTCTTACTACGTTAGGAATAGAGTTAGAAAAATCGTGACAAAACGATCTAATTAGGTCTGTTGGTCTTCGAGACGTAGTTAACAGTAACATAACATGCAAACCTCACCGAAAAAAGGCAGTCGGAAAGGCTCTCGATTCTTTACGCTTTTACTTATGTTTCTGAAGAGGATAGGCTCTTCACTTGGCGTTTCGCAACAACACCGAGTTTTGTGACTGGTGTATATGCACCGCCAGCGAAAGTAAGCTGACATTTTCTGCATCTCCAGACACCAACACTTTCTCTTTGAACAGCCACAGTAGCACAGTGAGGACAGGGGTGTACCTTTTTGGCTTCTGTAACCACTTTCACGTAACGTTTTCTTAGTGTTGCTCCGTAGCGAGTACCAAGGCCTCTTGCTAGTCCAACCTTCTTTGTTTTTCTTCCCATTAGCTTTTAACCACGATTTTTCTTAATTCTGAAGTCTTTTCAGATGCAATCTTGGCGGCTTCTAAAATCTCTTCTTTTGTAAAGAATCCGGAACCGCCACCTTTTTGTATTGCACAAATGTGTCCGTCTTTGTCCATAGTCATCGTTAATCTAGCATCCATAACTTCTTCTTCATCAATTCCAGTATCTAATATTAATTTATTACCTATTTTTGCAAAAGTAACGGCTACTGGATGGTTTACTACCGGAAGCGGAGTGTAACCTGGCTTTTTAACAATTTCTCCTTCTTCAACAGTATATTTGAACATCTTAGTGTTAATCAGAGCAGCCAAGGCTGCAATAGCAGAAGCATCAATAAGGTTTCCATCATGATTAAGAACATAAACATCAATGAAAACTACGAACACCAGCTTTCCGGATTCAACACAAAGCTTCTCTAGGTCGATAGCTTTTGATTCTCGGATACCTCTGTCTACAACTCGGGCTAGTTCTACTGCTTCTTCTCCTGGTGGTCCGGGTTCAAAAGCTGGAGATGCAAGAGGTACAAGCTCTGCATTAACTGTGAGAACTCCTTTGTCAGGCATGTCCGGAAAAGGTTTTCCAGTGTCAATTTTCACACCGACTATAACATCTGTTTTGCCCAAATGGACTCGAGCAGATCCTTCTGCGCGTTCGATTACTCCAGATTCAACCTCGAATTT
>Ga0209536_100006663_pt1 | contig 17592 bp, 11 predicted proteins | sample DeeMarSeWOR28_12_FD_187461 | JGI IMG/M metagenome (GOLD analysis project Ga0209536, IMG submission 187461) | Marine sediment microbial communities from White Oak River estuary, North Carolina - WOR-2-8_12 (SPAdes) (version 2) | ecosystem: Environmental > Aquatic > Marine > Intertidal zone >... | reverse complement strand
GGGTGAGCCGCTGGAGGTTGACCGGTGGGATCGTGTGGTGGATCCCCGCGTCATCGAGCAAATCGAATCCATGCACCGCCCGGGCGCGCACGTCGATGAGGGCCTTGCACGACCGCTTGCCCCGCCCTGCTGCCAGGCCAACGCGACCGTGGGTTTTGCCAACCTCTACCCAGTCTTTTCGCCGGACGGCCGAAAGGTGGCGTACACGAGTGCAAAGGGGGGGGACTACTTTGGGTTGTCGTCGCTCTTTGTCTACGACTTTGACTCGGGGAAGGAGACGCTCGTCCGTCCGGGTGTGCGCACCGCCGTGTCATGGTCACCGGATGGGTCGCGGCTCTACTACGGGAAAAATACGCGGGACAATCCTCACTGGTCGCTCCAGTTCGACATCTACGAGTACAACCTGACGGAGGAGGAGGAGCGGAGGCTCACGCGCGGGCGGAGGGCGTCCATGCCGGATGTCTCACCCGACGGTCTGACGATCGTTGCCGTGGTGAATGCCGACGGTACCTCGAACCTGGCGACAATGCCGACGGCGGGGGGAGAGCTCAGCATCCTGACTACCTTCAGTGACGGAGAACAGGTCTATAACCCCCGGTGGAGCCCCGGCGGAGACAGGATCATCTTCGACTATTCGGTCAAAGACGGCCGTGATATCGCTTCCATCCGTCCCGACGGCACGGAGCTGACATTCCTGGTCAACGGTCCGGAGGACTCGCGCACGGCGATCTTCACACCCGACGGGGAGGCGATCGTCTACGCCTCGGATCACACCGGAATCTTCAATCTGTACTCGCTTGACCTCCAGAGCGGGGACCGCGAGCAGATCACCAACGTCCTTGGTGGAGCCTTCTACCCGACGATGAACGACTCGGGAGACGTGATCTATTCGCTCTACACCTCCAGCGGCTATAAGATCTACCGGCTGGAACGCCCCGCACGGCTTGCGCCGGATGAACACCCCTACGTACCGCTGGCCCGTGTCGCGCCTGCACCGAGAGCAGAGCTTCTGGCCATGGCCTCAGGGTCGATTCCGCAGTTCGACTGGCCATCGCTCCGCTCCTATGACGATACCGTACTGCCCGCGACGGAGGACCGACCGTACAAGAGCGTCTTTTCAAGTATCTCGGTCGTCCCCTTCTTGCGGATCGACAACTACAATCCGACCAGTTCGGGGATCGAGCTTTTCAAGCCCGGTCTTTATCTCTATTCCAACGAGATACTGGACAAGACCGGGTTCTTCGCCGGCGCGGCCATGAACACGCGCCTGGAGCGGGATCTCTTCCTCCAGTTCTACTACAGGGGGCAGATTCCGCTGCTCTACCAGATCGGCCTGGAGCCCACCGCATCGCTCGAGCTCTACAACGTGACGCGAAAGACCGAAGGCCTGGCCCTCATCGGAAACAACGAGCTGACGCTCCAGAGCACCTTGAGCCTGCTCGAGTTCGATCTAGCTCTCCTACAGCGGGCGATTTCACAATTCAGCGATGTCGAGTTCCGGTTTCGCCACAGCCGCTATACGTCGATTCTGGAGAGCTTCACCATCCCGGAATCAGGACTCCTGGTCCCCAGTTCGAGTGACCTCTATTTCATCGGCAACGACCTGGGACTCCAGCTCCGTCTCGACAGGATCATACCGTCCCGGACCAGCGAAATCAACCCGACCGGCCGTCGGATCGTGCTCCGCCTGGGCTACGAGTTCAATAAGCTGCAGAGCACTGACTCACTGGGGCGGCTGGAATACGAGCTCGCTTCCTCCGGGGCACTGCTCCCGCTCTACACGCAGTACAATTATCCGCGTGTTGAGCTGCAGTGGAAGGAGTATCTCCCCGTACTCTTCCGTGACCATACGCTCTCAGCATCGATCCGCGGTGCTTCGATCCTCGGCCCGCCGGTTGATGACTTCTTTGACTTCTATGCCGGTGGACTGGTCGGGATGAGGGGGTATCCGTTCTATTCCCTCGGTGGGAACGAGCTGCTGGTCGCCGGCCTGGCCTACCGGTTTCCTCTCATTCGCAACATCGATCTTCGCATCCTCCACCTCTATTTCGACAAGCTCTATGCGTCGATCTACGGTGATATTGGCAATGCATGGACCGGCGCGATGCCGTCGCTGACCGAGTTCAGACGGGACGCCGGGGCGGAACTGCGCCTGGAGAGCTTCTCATTCTACTCCTATCCGACGCGGATTTTTCTGAGTGCGACGTATGGCTTCGATCGGTTCACGCGTACCTTTAGTGCGCTGGGGGAATCGGTCACCTACGGCGGTGAGTGGCAGATCCACTTCGGTGTGCTGTTCGGGTTCAATGTCGAATAATGGGGCCGGGAATCAATGCGCGTAATGAAGCACCATTCCGTGAAGGCCGCAGCCGCCGGCGCCTGTTTCTTCCTGCTGGTGATTGCCCCGGGGGCTTCCGCCGGTGAGTCTGCCTCCGGTGGTTCGCATACTCCTGAAGCGGCTCTTCTGACAGGGCACCTCCGGGTGGATCTCCTCGGCGGAGCCGCGCGATGGACTGCAGTCCCCGTCATGCAGACCGACGATGCGCCTCTGGCACTCCCCCCCACACGCTCCCCCTGGCTGGGTGCGGGGTTTTCGCTTCTCCTGCCTGGATTGGGGCAGATCTATGCGGAGAGCTACTGGAAAGCCGCCCTGTTCATTGCGATCGAGGCGGCGGGGGTTGCGGCGGCCATCTCCTACAACAACAAGGGGAATGACCAGACTGCGAGCTACCAGGCCTATGCAAACCAGAGCTGGAGCGTGATCCGGTATGCCCAGTGGACCGAAGGGAAATTCAACGTCCCGCAAGGTGAGTTCTTGTGGGATGCGGGCGGGGGACAGGTGAACTGGAACGAGCTCAACAGGATGGAGCGATGGGTGGCCGCCAACGGAGGCCAGTGGTACTCCCATACACTCCCGCCCTACGGCCAGCAGCAGTACTACGAGCTGATCGGGAAGTACCCCCAGTACAATCAGGGCTGGAACGACGCGCCGCCGGACTTCAATTATGGCGACCCGCTCACGCCGAATTTCATCTACTACTCCGGCGAACGCGGGCTGGCCAACGACTACTACAGTAAACGATCCACGGCGGTCACCGTGGTGGTCATCAACCACATCCTTAGCGCTGCCGACGCCGCCTGGAGTGTGAGCATGTACAATAGCGACCTTCAGGCCCGGGCCGGGCTCCGGCTTGTCCCCGTTGGAACGCGGATGGAAGGGATGCCCGTTCTCCAGCTCAGCTGCACCTTCTGAGGTGCGATCCCCCGCAGTGAGGCCAATCTACTTCGGCACCCTGAAAAGCACCACCACGGCCGCAAGCAGGAAGACGATGTTGGCCGCCCAGGCGGTGAGGAGAGGGTGGACGTCTCCATTATAGCCGAACACCTGGCTCACTTTCATCGAGATGAGATAGATGAAGGAAATCAGGAGGCTGATCCCCAGCTGCACTCCCACCCCTCCGCGTCGCCGGACCGAGGAGAACGGCACACCGAAGAGCACCACGATCACCGAGGCGAAGGGGAACGACACCTTGCTGTAGAAGTCCACCTGCCAGCGCGCCACGTCCTGCCCCGCGCGTTTCTGGTCCTCGATGAACTGCTCCATGTCGTAGTAATCCATCTCGTCAGGCTTTTCCTGCTTCTTCCGCAAATCTTCCGGATCGAAGTGCATCGGCCCGACGGACAGTACGTTGAACTCTTCGATGAACTCCCCCTCAGGCGTGAAGCGCCGGCGCACCCCTTGCTGGAGCACCCACTGCGTCTGGGCCGAGTCCCATGTCATGCTGATCGCGTCCATCCGCTCGACCATCTGCGTGGGATCCTGTGGGCTGAAATCCTGTATGCTCACTCGTGAGGCAAGGTTGCGGGAGTCGTCGAAGTAGCCAATCGTAAGGATTCGCCTCGGGGTGTCCTGGATGTAGAGGTTGGCCCCGGATGCCGAGATAACATCCTTCTGGAGATACACCCGCATGAGGGTGAACCGTGTCTTGTTTGCCTGCGGGACGATCCAACCGTTAAAATAGACGGAGAAGACACTGACAACGAGCGCGACCACGACGAAGGGCAGCATGGTGCGGTAGAGGCTGATCCCGCTGGATTTCATTGCGGTGAGTTCACCCTGGGTGGACATGCGCGCGGTGACGAACAGGCTCGAGAGGAGCAATGCGACCGGCATGATCAGCTTGATGATCTCCGGGATGTAGTACACGTAGTACTGCAGGATGAACTCCCATCCCGCCTGGTGATCAATGAAATCATCCAGCTTCTCCATCGCGTCGATGATGATAAAGATGAGGATGACCGCCACCAGCGAGAAGGCTGCCGTGACCAGAAACTGCCGGATGATGTACCGGTCGAGCCTCTTCACATCCCCTCCCCCGACTGTTGCATCCCCAGCGAGCGCCGCCACCATCGGGGGAGCAGTCTGGTCAGGAAGTCCCAGCGGATCAGAACGTTCTCCCGTGCGACCTGCACGGTCAGGTAGATGCCAAGTGCGCCGATCAGGAAGTTTGCCGCCCACATTCCGAGAAACGGCGAGAGGATGCCGCGGTCGGCGAGCTTCTCCCCGCCGATCAGGCATGCCCAGTAGAGCACAAAAAATCCTAGGCTGAGCGTTGCGGCAATACCGAATCCGCCACGGCGCGCCATGATCCCCAGCGGAACGCCGACCAGAACGAAGACCAGGCAGGCGGCGGGGATCGAGTACTTCTTGTGCACCTCCACCATATACTGCCCCGCCTGGCGCTGGAGGTTCTCGATTCTGAAGAGCGTGCTCGAGACTATCGAAGAGAGTTCGCGGGCCCGCGCCAGAGCGCGGATCCGTGCGTCATGGGCTCCGAGCGCGGAGCCCCTCTGCGTTGGGCCGCGCGGCCTCCCCGAGAGAATCCTCTGGGACTCCTCGGTCATCACCGTGGCGATGGTTGCGAGGAGTTCGTCCTGAACCTCGCGGAGGCTGTCAACGATCGTTAGCATGGCGGGGGCGCCCAGTTCCCGATCACCACGGGAGAAGGCTGAGGCGGAGGAGCGTTCAAAGTCAAACCCCTCGACATCCATGGCCTTCCGAAGAGAGTCAAACCGGATGCTGCGATATTCGTTGATTTCTCGAAGGTCGAGCTCGTGAACCTCGCCGTCCCGGAGATCCAGGACCAGCTTGCGGAAGTCCTGCGAGAAGGAGATCCGGCCCATCCGCGCGGTGATGGCCACACTGCGCGCCGGATCGCGGTGATCGTAGAGGGTGATTCCTTCCAGATCGTTGCTCTGCTCAAAGGTCTTCTTCACCAAAATACTGTAGCCCGGTATGTCCTGGTTGAACACGCCGTTGACAAGCGTCAGGGTCGGCTTCTTCCGGCGAATGTCGACGGTGAGCGTTTTGAGGCGGTAGTTGGATTCCGGGTAGACGACGTTGTTGAACCAGATCATCAGCGCGGCGACGATGGCGCCGGCCAGAAGCACCGGCGCCAGTAACCGGTAGGTGCTCACCCCGCTGGCGCGCATGATCGTGATTTCGTTGCGGGCCGCGAGGTCGCCGAAGGCCATCAGCACGGCCACCAGCACGGACATCGGGACGACCAGCACCAGAATCCACGCAAGGTTCAGCACGATCAGCTCCATGATAACCCAGGCACTCAGCCCCTTCCCGACAAGCTGATCGATGAACTTCATGATGAACTGGAGGAGAAACAGAAACATCAGCGTGGCGACGGAAAAGAGGAATGGCCCCGCATGCGCGCGGAGCAAATAGCGCGAGAGGATCGTGCCACGCGGGCGAGGGAAAGAGAGCATGGTTCAATATACAGTCGGCCCGGCTCAATATCCATCCACTGGCGAGGCGCAGACCTCGCCGGCTTGATTTCCGGCGGGTCCTTTGCTACCATAGTGCCGGTCTTCAGGCTCACCCTGCAGGAGAAAACCCACCGACCATCCCGGGCTCCCATGCATCCACTCGACTGGACCATCATCGCACTCTACTTCCTGTTCAGTGCCGCCATCGGCCTGATCTACACGCGGCGGGCCGGACGGAGCACTCAGGATTTCTTCCTCTCCGGGCGCAATCTCCCCTGGTGGCTCGCCGGCACTTCGATGGTGGCGACGACCTTCGCGGCCGATACCCCTCTGGCTGTGACCGAGCTGGTGGCTCAGAACGGCGTGGCGGGCAACTGGCTCTGGTGGAACTTCGTCTTCGGCGGCATCTTGACCGTCTTCTTCTTCGCGCGACTCTGGCGCCGGGCGGGGATCATGACCGACGTGGAGTTCGTCGAGCTGCGCTACGCCGGGAGACCGGCGGCCTTCCTCCGCGGGTTCCGTGCGGTCTACCTGGGGATTTTCATGAACTGCATCATCATGGCATGGGTGAACCTGGCCATGGCCTCGATCCTGGAAGGGATGTTCGGCATCCCCTCGGGTGAGGTTCTGCTCTGGGTCGCGATTGCCCTGGTCATTACGGCCCTCTACTCCGCTCTGGCCGGACTGTGGGGCGTCGCCGTTACCGATGCCGTCCAGTTTGTCCTGGCCATGGGGGGATGCATCGTTCTTGCAGTGATTGTCCTAGACCAGCCCCAGATTGGTGGGCTCGCCGGACTCCGGCAGCAGCTGCCGGAGGCGTCGCTCCGTCTGCTGCCGGTGGTGGGGGAGGGGGCGGACGCGGGTGGGACGCTCGCGCTCTCGGTAGCGGCATTCCTGGCGTTTGTCGGGGTGCAGTGGTGGGCCTCATGGTACCCCGGCGCCGAGCCGGGCGGGGGCGGCTATGTGGCGCAGCGAATGATGTCGGCGAAGGACGAGCGCCATTCGCTCTTCGCCACGCTCTGGTTCACCGTGGCGCACTACTGCCTCCGACCATGGCCATGGGTTCTTGTCGGGCTGGCCAGCCTCATCCTCTACCCCGAGCTGGGAGCAGGGGAGAAGCGTCTCGGCTATGTCTATGCCATGCGCGACTATCTCCCGGTGGGTCTGCGGGGGGTGCTGGTCGCGGCATTTCTGGCCGCCTATATGTCCACGATTGCCACACAGCTCAACTGGGGAACCTCCTACATCATCAACGACTTCTACAGACGCTTCATACGCCCCCGTGCTGAAGAACGTCACCTTGTGCGTGTATCCCGGGTAACGACGCTCCTGATCATGCTGGCGTCGCTCCTTGTCACCTCGGTGCTCGAGACAATCTCCGGGGCGTGGGCCTTCATCATCGAGGCCGGGGCCGGGCTCGGGCTCGTGCTTATTCTCCGCTGGTACTGGTGGCGCATCAATGCCTGGAGCGAAATTGCCGCGATGCTCACGCCGGTTGTTGTCTACGGAGCGGTCCGGCTCTGGACTACGCTGGAATTTCCCGTCACGCTCTACCTGATCGTTAGCGTCACAACCGTCGTGTGGATCGCGGTCACGTTGATGACGCCTCCAACAGCAGAAACCACCCTCCGGGAATTCTACCGACGGGTCCACCCGGGAGGCCCTGGCTGGCGGCGCATCGCGAGCAGCCTCCCTGAGGTTCCCGCCGGGGAAGGGCTCGGGCACCTGGCCCTGGCATGGCTCTCCGGCGTGATTCTGGTCTACGCCTCCCTGTTCGGGATCGGGAGGTTGCTCTTTGGAGAGACCCTCGAGGGTGTCGTCTTCCTCACGGCCGCGGGCGTTGCGGGCGCAGCCATTTCCTGGCTTCTCTCGCGAACGGACATTAAGAGGATCATGCGATGAGCTCTCAGAGCTCCGCGCGACCCCGTCCGCAGCCGGAGGGGGGATGGATCAGCCGGTACTTCGAGCTGCAGCCACTGCGCACGACGATCCGCAAGGAACTCATTGCCGGAGTGACAACGTTCTTTACCGCCTCCTACATCGTCATCGTCAATCCGGCGATTCTCAAGGCAGCAGGCATCCCCTACGGCCCCTCGATGGTGGCCACGATCCTCACGGCCTTTGTCGGCACGCTGGCCATGGGGGTCTATGCAAAGCGTCCGTTCGCCATTGCCCCTTACATGGCCGAGAACGCCTTCATTGCCTATACGGTCGTCGGCGTAATGGGGCACAGCTGGCAGACGGCGCTCGGGGCGGTCTTCATCGGAGGATTGCTCTTCATGCTCCTGACCGTGCTGAAGGTGCGCTCCTGGCTTGCCGATGCCATCCCCCAATCACTGACGATCGGCTTCACCGTCGGCATCGGGCTCTTCCTCACGCTGATCGGTCTGGAAGGCACCGGGATCGTCCGCTCGGGGGGCCAGGGGGCACTTCTCCATGTGGGGGATTTCCACGACCCGGCAACCCTGCTGGCCATCGCCGGGCTGATCCTGATCGGATGGCTTGTTTTGAGAAAAATCCCCGGCGCCTTCATTATCGGGATTCTGGCCACGAGCATTGTGGGGTTTGTGACCGGCTTGGCGGAGAGGCCGGAGGCCTGGGTGAGCCTCCCGCCCGACCCAACCCCGGTCCTCCTTCAACTGGATATTGCCGGGGCACTCAGCTGGGGGTTCTTCTCCGTTATCCTGACCCTGTTCGTTATGGGCTTTGTCGATACCCTGGGGACGCTCCTGGGCCTGGCCTACAAGGCCGACCTCCTCGACGAGGACGGCGCGCTCCCGGAGATCGAAAGACCAATGCTCTGCGATGCGGTGGCAACGATGGCTGCGGCCCTTTTCGGGACGACCACGGCGGGTGCCTATCTTGAGTCTGCTTCGGGGATCGAGGCGGGGGGACGCTCCGGGCTCACTGCGGTGGTGGTGGCTCTGCTCTTCCTCTCGGCCCTCTTCTTCGCACCGCTTTTCGGTGCGATTCCGGCCTACGGATACGGTCCGGCGGTCATCATGGTGGGGTTTCTGATGCTCTCACCCATTACGCGCCTGGACTTCTCAAACCTCTCCGAGATGATCCCTGCACTCACGGTTATCGTGCTGATGAGTTTTACCATGAATATCGGAATCGGGATGACGGCGGCATTTGTCGTTTACCCGGTATTCAAGCTGCTTGCCGGACGACGGCGGGATATCAAGCCTGGGATGTGGGTGCTGGGCGCGCTGTCGCTCTTGTTTTTCGTCTTCTATCCCTACTGAGTCTCCGTGCCACAAATAGCATGTGGCCGCCACGGGGGCGGCCACATGGTGTCGTCGTGAACGTTCGATCTGTTCCTCAGGGGAGGACGCCCTCGGCGATCGCAACCGGGAAGACCTTCACCGTAAACCAACCGTCCTTCACTCCGGGATCGTCACTTGCCACCGTCATGGCCTCATCAGGCGAGGAGGAGGCAAAGATACCCAGCGCCCGGACGTCCTGCTTGGTGTCTCCAACGGCGGCAAAGAACCTGAGCGTTCCGCTCTTCCAGAGACGGTTGATGGACTGAAAGCTCTCGGCGAGCTTGCCGCGTGTCTCCTCGTTGGTCTTTTCCGACCATTCCGATCCCTTGGAGTAGACGACCAGGTAGTGCTTCTCCCGGGCGAGCTGCCTTTCCGGGTCCTCCTTCATCTTCTCCCGAACATCCTTGCCCAGTCCGCGGGTGCCCCATACCTCGTGGACTGATCCTCCCAGAATCCCCTCCTTGACAGAAGGTGCGTTCTTAAGGATTCCCTCCACCTCCTCCTGCTTCGAGGTCTTGAAGAAGAAGAGAGAGCGAACGTTTCCATCGCCCGCGCTCGTGGCGGCACCGACGAGCTTCCCGTCGAGGACGAGCTTCCGAATGTGCTCTCTGTTCTTCTCCATATTTGCCTTGAGCTTTTCCTCGCTCCAGGACGGCCCTTTGGAGAGCACAGCGATGTAGTATTTGGTCAGCTTTGCCAGGCTCAGGTCTTCGCGGGCCTCCTGTGCTTGAAGACGAGGCGTGCACAGGGCGAAGACGAACAAGGCGACTGCCAGAGCAGACTTCTGCATGATCTGTCCTTTCATCATAGTGTCAAATGAATCCTTTGCAGACCGAAGTCATCCAAAATACCGAACTCCGGCCAGAGAGGCAATATCCGGGCACTTCGGCTTTCCCGCTTCCGGGGGTGGAGACCAGGGGTTGTGGCACGGGAAGAGAGGATGCGCCTCAGAGGATCGCTACTTGAGAAGCATCATCGCCCGGACGGTCGATGTCCCGTCGGCCCAGAGCCTGCAGAGATACAGGCCACTCGCAAGGCCGTCTTCCTCCAGCGTGAAGCGGTACTCTCCCGACTCAAGCTTCTCGTCTGCAAGCGTTCGTACACGGCGGCCGAGCGCGTCGTAGACGGTCAGGATTGTCCGCCCGCGTCTGGGAAGGATGGCGTCAATAATGGTGCGGGGATTGAAGGGATTGGGATAGTTGGGGAGAAGGACAGGTGAGTAGGGCAGGGGTCCTCTGCCCGCGACGAAAGGATGCCGAGCTTCTGGCGGAGCAGGGTGGATAAGGTCTCGGGAGTGACGGCCTCGACGAATGGGCCCACTCCGCTGTCAGCACGGATGAGATCCACCACCTGCCGCAAACGCGGGACACTGATGTCATAACTCCCGGGGGAAGGACGGGTGGCAAACTCATCCTGCCGAAAGCGCTGGTAGGAGGCAAGGAGGAACCCCGGCCGGGTGAGCTGCTTCACGCTCGAGATGATCCTCGAGGCCATGGCTCCGGGATCCGACGCGTTGCCATAGAAACTGCCGTCTCCGATTTGGTTCTAGAGTAGAGAGGCGTAGCCGGTTACCGGCTCCTGTGAAGGCAGGAGCGGGTCGTAGGCGACCGTGAGATCCGCCCCCGTGGCACTCTGGAACTGCCCGTAGAGTGGGACGTTGAAGCTGTTGCTGATCGTTTTGCCGCGGAAGATCATTGTCCCCGTCCCGGCGTAGTGCTTGTAGCCGTAGACATTCCGGACACCGAAACTCTCCATCAGCATGCGCGTTTGATGTGCGGCGCTGTCCCGCACCGCGGAAGGCCAGTGATCCGGATACGCATAGCCGAGTGGTGAGGTGGCGCTCAGGGACCCCTCCGCCGGAGTGGCTGTGCCGAAAACGTAGTCGGCGACGAAGGGACAGAGAGAGCAGATGCAGGTTCCAGCCTCATCCGATCGAAACAGTCCCGCGCTCGGGAGAAAGCCACGCACCCCGCTGGGACGAGAAGTTCCAGTTGGATGCGTCCCCTTCCGAGCCGACGAACAGGAGATAGTAGCGGTGGCGAAGATACGCCGTGTCCGCTGCTACCGGTGGGGGAGGAGTTTAGCACCGGGGAGGAACGGGAAACGAAGAATGCCAGGAGAGATTGCCGAGCAATGTTTCGCGGAAGCTCACCCCAAAGCAGGCGAACCACTGCGTCATCGGCTCGGGGCGGATCCAGCCGTAGATGTGAAAGACGTTGATCGGATTCTCCCCCTGCATGAACTCTAGGATGCGCTCCAGGATGTCTGCGCGTGCGGCTGGCATCGAGGACAAATCCAGGTCTCCTGTCCCGGCGAGGTTGACCTGGAAGAACCGGCGCTGGACGGCGAAATCCGTGATCTCACGGATGTCGAAGCCGTGGGGATTGCAGCGCGGGAGGAGCCTCTCCACCCCCCCCAGTCCAGCAGGGCGAGGTATCGCTCCTCGGCGTTCAGGCCCGGAGCGTTCCAGGCAAGGGAGGCCGCCGAGAGGGAGCCGGGAACCCACACAGGAGCATCTGCGTCAAACTGGTTTTCAAGAAGGATCGAATCAGCGCGCTCCAGTCCCAGTGCGGATGCCAAGGCTAGTGTGGTGGAGAGGCGGTCGGTCAGCCCTCCGATCAGTGCAGCATACTCGGCCTGCCACCGAAAGAGCTGGCCGGGGAAATTCGAAAACGTCTCGCTGGAGTCATACAGTACCGCCCCCCGGATCAGCGGCCGAAATCGATCGACAAGTTCCCCGAGGGTCGCGATGCTGTCGAACTGAACACCGGCGCGGGACCGGCACACCTCGTGCCACCAATCGTCGGTCGAGGCGTAGCTCAAGGTTTTGTAGGTGCTGAGAAGGTAGAGGCGGGCGCTGTCGCGGTTGACGATCCCTGCCAGGGTCAGAGAGCGCGCGCGCGCCTCGGCCGACGAGCCGGTTGCATCAAAGAGGGGAGCGTGGGACTGCCCGCTGGTGCTCTCCGGTCCGAAGATGACGAGGAGGGGTGCGACGAGAAGACAGTGCCGGTGGCCAGTCCGCGCAGTACCCATGGCGCTCTCCTTTGACATCTCTCCTGAAAGCGTGAAATGCAGTCAGGGAGTCAACCAGGAGGGTGGCGCCTTGGTGCACGGCTTCTGTTCCATCAACGGCGGAAGCGGTGGTGAGCCGGCCCCTGTGGCTGCCGGCTCACCCTTGTGAAGCTCATGTCAGTTTATGAATTCGGTCACCAGGATGGTGGTTCCCTCACCCTGGATGGTGCCCGACTTGCTGTTGGTGGCGCCCTTGACAGTCCAGCGAACGGTGTAGTAGACGGCAGCAGTCGAAGCGGTCTCGCAATATCCGTACAAGTTTACGCTGACCTTATACGTCCCAACGGGAGGGGCCGTCCGCCAGAAGATGTTCTCGGGGCGACCCAGGACGAGATTGCTACACCAGTTGTCCAGATCCAGCCGTCCGACGGAGCTGTTGCAGGTGTCCTGCTCGTGATCCCAGTAGATCTTGTTGCCACACGGATCAACCACCCAGAGATCGAGATCGACGGGAGCATTCCATTCCAGCCGCACATTGAGAGCTCCGACGCCTACAGAGGGGGTCGGGGCAAAACACGGCTGGGTCCCGTCGGCAATCAGCTGTGCGGGATCGGTGATGAGCGTGCCAAAGGGGACGGCGTACTCATAATCGGGGGCCCCCATTTGCTGAGTCCAATTCCAGTGGGGGGAATCGATCGAGATCGACCTCCGAAAGTAGCCGAGATACCTCGGTGGTTCTGTGGGAAGAGAGGGATCATGGTAGTAGACCTCGACCAGGAGGTTCCATGTTCCCTGGGGCAGTCTCCAGTACACGATGCCGTCGGGGGGCGTGGTGGAAGCATCACGTCGATCAATCCGTCGAATCCTGTTCTGACTTTCGAAACTGCGATCATAGTCGGGATCCTTGAGCTGATAGCTCTCGATACAGACTTTGAAACTGTACCGCGCGATAGTATTGAAGCTGATTGCCCCGACTGCCTTTTCAGACCAGTTCACCGACCCGAACAGATTCGTGCACAAGTGAATTGCGTCCACTTCCAGAGAAGTCCCATCCTGGCTCAGCCTTCCTCCCACACTCTTCCACACACCTGCAGAGCGGTCGTAGTCGAACATGCAGATGTCGCGGCTTGACGGATCGAAGCCGCTCGGCAGAGGGATCGAAGCAATCACCGGCTGTGAGAAAATGAACCCCGCGGGACCCATCGCATGCACCTGCGGGTCAAACTGCCAGCCGCTCGGAGGGGTGTTGGGGACACTGAAACTCTCCAGAGATCCGACTTCAATGGAAAAGAGCATCTCCCCCGTCGTCCCGTCGGTGGTGGGGGGAACAGCCCACTGCGGAATGACAATCCGGGATCCGGCCGGATGTGTGAGCGTGGCTTCTTCGTTTGAGCGGACGACAACCGATTGGGCCGTTCGAACCGTGCCGTCGGTCGTCGGTGGCTCCGTCGGGGTTCCGTCGTCTTTCTTGCATCGGACGTCCAGCAGCGCGACGACGAATGCCAGGATGAAGACGAGCATCAGTGAAAAGAGTCGTTTCATAGAACCTCCTTGCGCGCGGAGTCCGGCTTCGATGGGAGGACTCCGGGGAGGGGCGGTGGTGTGCCGTGGACCCCCCCACAGACGGGTCTCCGGAAGCGCATCTGTGTGTGGGGAACCAGAATGAACGAGAATGCCGAAGCTGGAGAGGCAAGGCCAGGCCGGGACCTGGTGCGGGTGCTCGTCCTGACCCGTACGGGAGAACGCCCGAAGAGGGGAGTGAGAAAGGCCAGCGGATGCGCGTTTCTCTGTTCTCAAGGTAGGGCGGCGCCGCCCAAATGGCAAGCCCTTCCGGCACAAGCCTTGCAGCCTCAAATGCCGATTGCTATCTTGCTGCTGACAACAGGGACGAAGAGACATGGGTGTCACGGTGGCCAAATGCCTGAGTTTGCTCCTCCTGCTTCCAGTCGCTCTGGGGGCGACCCTTGCTCAATCGGACCCCGACGCCTCCCGCTTGCGAGACTCGGCATATGTGTCCACCCAGATCAAGACGATCGATGATACGACGCTGTTTCGCGCCCTTGATCTGGGGCGGCACGACCTGGGCGCGGTCCGGACGGCCGCTGCGCAGGGCGCCTTTGAGGATGCCTACCGCGCGTGGGCGGCCTACTGGGAGAAAAAGCCGAAACCGCGCTACCTCCAGCGCGAGGACTGGCTTCGCATCGACACGGAAATCCTGGCAGACTATGACGAGCACCGGCGCTATTTCAAGACACGCCCGGAGGAGCGAGATCTTGTGCTCGAGCGGGCCGAGGGGATTCTCCAGAACGAGATCGTGGTCTGGGGAGAGCAGAAGGTCCAGTTCGGCGAGACGGTGGATTTCGACAGCACCATCGGGCGCTCGGGCAAGTACGGCTTCCACTACTGGATCTGGTCACGACCACTGTTGATGGCGTATGTCCTGACGCACGAGCGTCGCTATCTCGAGCAGTTTGATCGCCTCTTCAACCTCTGGTACCAACAGCGCAACTCTATCCGCAGCCCGATGCAGGAGTTCGATGTCGTGTACTACGAGCTCGGACTCGGCGTGCGCAACAGAATGTTCATTGACTTCTATCTCCTCCCGTGGGTGCAGAGACCAGACCAGACCGACCGGCGGATTCTGAAGACGATGCTCGGGTCCGCGCGCTGGCTCTACGAGCTCCAGCGCTGGGAAGGCTACCGTCCGGGAAACTGGCAGATACACGGGTCGTTCATGCTCGTTCAGATCGCGCTCACCTTCCCCGAGTTCCGTGAGTCCTCGGAGTGGCTTCGGATGGGGCTTCAGCGGATGCAGGAGCACCGTGTGCGCGATTTCTTTTCAGACGGCGGCCACTACGAACGATGCCCCCGCAACTACACTCTGGCGACCTATGTGGCATTCCGCAATCTGCGCTATCTGCTCACCCTGCATGACACGGCGCGGGAGGAAGCCTGGCAGATTCATGCCATGCTCGGTCGGACCGTTGAGTGGTGGCTGGCGATGATGACCCCTACCGCTGAGATCCCCGCGATCAACGACAGCCACCGGGGTCTCTTCCCGGAGGCCATCCTGCAGGATGCAGCCACGCTCCTGGACAAGCCGGAGGGTCTCGCCGTCTGGGAAGCTCTCCGGCGCGGCACGAGCGATATCGAGCGACAGCTGCCCGGCTTCACCGGGAGACACATGCCCGCCTCGGGGTTCACCGTGATGCGAAGTGCTTGGAAGCGTGATGCGCTGTACCTGAATCTCAACTACGGACCCTATGGCGGGGGACATACCCATAACGACCTGCTGAGTGTTGAGCTCTATGCCTACGGCAAGGCACTCGTGGTCGATGCCGGGATCGGACGGACCTATGACGACCCGCGCTACCCGGAGTGGTACAAAAGCACCCGCGCCCATAACACCGTGGTGGTCAACGAAGAGAATATGGTGCGGGAAGATGTTCAGGGGGAGGATGTTGTCCGTGACTCCCTGCGGGAGACCGAATACCTTGCGGTCAGCCACCGGGGGTACGCCCGGTTCGGAGTAACACACCGGCGCCACGTGGTCTTCGTCCGACCGTTTTACTGGTTCATGGTCGACGATTTGACCGGCGGCGCTCCGGACCAGATCATCTCATGGTATCTGCATTCCCCCGAGGTCCTTCTCCGAACCGACACGGCCTATGTGACGTTGGGGGAGCGGGGCCTGCTGATCCAGCCGGCCGGAGGAATGCTCTCTGCGCGCGAGGGCGTAGGGTGGGCTGCCAGCACGCTGGTTCCGGACCCCGGGGAAACGGAACTCATGAACTGGATTGCCTTCGATCAGATCGCTGCAGCGGGGTCCCCGACACGCTTTGCAGTGCTCCTTTACCCCTATGCGGCAGGGGTGCCCTCGGTCGCGGCCCGCACCATCGCTCCCGGCTACTTCACCGTCACGCGTGGCGACACCGTTGATCATCTGGTCATCGGCGGAGACGGTACTGTAACCGAAGGCCTCGCGACTGATGCTCAGTTTGCATTTCTCCGGACGGTCAACGGCCTGGTCCGCTCTGCCGAGGCTTCCGGGGGGAGCGTCGTTCGTTATCGGGGTACCGTCGTGTGGGAGCCACCACAGGCTCCGGACCAGCCGGATCCCGCCGTTCCCCCTCCCGAGAGTAACAATCGCTAAGGAGTCAGCCGTGAAGCACTCTGCAGGTTTTTCCCGTCGGGCATTCATGCACAGAGCCTCCGGCAGTCTCCTGGGACTGCTTTTGGCAGGAACCAATGGTCGGGCGTTCTCGCTGGGAGCGCCGGCTGCGGGGGCAACCCTCACGCTGCGCCCGGAATCCCGTGACGGGTTTTACAGCATCCTGGCCGGTTCCGAAATTCTGCTTCGCTCGTCGCTGATTTCGGTACAGACCGAGGATGAGACCCTCCTCTCCAGCGACTCCCGATTCACCCAGGTGGTGGGGCGCCGGGGTCAGGATACGGTTCTCTACCTGACCGACCGTCGCGGCGTCCTTGACATGGCGCTCATCAGCAAGCAGGTGGACTCCGGGATCGTGCTCTCGCTTGAGATCACGAACCAGCAGCGGGGCATTCTTCGGGTCAACGAACTCTTCCCCGTTGCCGCGACGCGACCGACGCGGGGGGGTCTCCTCTTCGGAGAAACAGCGGCCGACCTCAGGGTCCTCACCGATTCCTGGGAACGCTCCTACGGTGAGACTGGCGTGGTGAATCTTGCTGAGAAAACCCATGTGGATTCGGCCTGGGATCTCCATCTCTTTGACCGGAGCTCAACTCAGGTGCTCTCGGTGTCCTACCACGACATCCCCAACGCCTTGATCGGCCTCATGCTCCAGCACCAGGGTTCCGGTACGCCTCTTGAGCTGGTGGTCAAGGCAGACACACGTGCCGGGGTCCGCGGACTTCTGCTCCGCCCGGGGGCGACATTTCGGCTCAGTGAGATTCTCATCCGGCTCGGCCGCACTTCGCCTCACGATGCGCTCTTGGACTATGCCGAGACTATCAAGAGGCGGAATGCGCTGCCCGAGCCGACCGAGACGCCTACTGGCTGGCTGGACTGGTATTTCAGCAAGGGGCGAACCTCGGGCGCCGAGCTTGAAGGACACCTCGTGGCGCTGAAGCGAGAGCTGCAAAGATACGGACTGGAGATCGTCCAGATCGACTCCGGCTGGCAACGTGGCGTGGACACTGAACCGCCGCCGCACAATGTTGTCGCAGGAGGGCCCTGGGAGCCGAACCGGCGGTTTCCCCAGGGGATGAAATACTATGCCGACAGGATCCGCTCGCAGGGGTTCCGGCCAGGAATCTGGATCCGTCCGTTCCAGATGGTGGAGAAGGCCGACGAGCGCCGACGCTTCTCGCTCTGGTTCAACGAGAATGGGCAGATGGACACAACCCGCGACGACGTGCGCGAGGTGGTGCGGACGACGGTTCGACGTCTCGTCCACGACTGGGGCTATGAGTACCTCAAAGTGGATTTCGCCGCCTTCGATCACTACGGGAAGTTCGGCCCCGAGCTTGACTCGGGAGACGCCGCCCA
>Ga0209536_100006662_pt1 | contig 17598 bp, 22 predicted proteins | sample DeeMarSeWOR28_12_FD_187461 | JGI IMG/M metagenome (GOLD analysis project Ga0209536, IMG submission 187461) | Marine sediment microbial communities from White Oak River estuary, North Carolina - WOR-2-8_12 (SPAdes) (version 2) | ecosystem: Environmental > Aquatic > Marine > Intertidal zone >... | reverse complement strand
ATCCAAACAAGTAGAGCTGTGACGCCTCCTAAACCTATCAACGGAAATTTCCAGCTAACTTTTTTCTTAGCCATATAACCTATTATCGCAAACATGACCATGTTTGAAGACACTCCGGCCATCAGACTCAAAACCGCGTTTCCGTGAAGCAACATGTCGCTTATGAAGATGCCGATACCTGCGCCTAAAGCGCCTACTCGTACACCAAAAACCGCGGCGAAAACCGCTGGAATTATTACTTGAGGCCAAAACCTCACTAAACCCAGACCCGGCGTTGTTAAGGGAAATACAGCTGAAAACAAATAACCCAAAGCTGCATATAATGCAGCATCCAAAGCGATTAGCGCAACTTCGAGAGCTTTCATTTTAAGTTAAACTCCAACCTTTGCACGCATTACGCCTTCTCAATGATGATTTTGTAAATAAAACTTCCCTATGAACTGTTTAAACATGTTTAAACTTTCCATGCTTTTATTTAGCGACAGACTTGTTTAGATAAGGAAGGAAATGTGTGTGACCAATAAAATGTTCGTGGATACTCATGCTCACCTCCAGTGGGCAAGCTTTGCCAATGACATTAGGAACGTTTTAGAGAGGGCTAAAGAGAAACGTGTAACTCAAATAATTAATATAGGCTTTGATGTTGCTGGAAGCTTGAAGGGAATTGCACTTGCTGAAAACTACAGGGGCCTCTATGCAACAGTTGGCATTCACCCTCATAGCGCTAATGAGCTAAACGAGAGAACTCTAGACAAATTAAAAGAACTGGCAAAAAACCCCAAAGTTGTGGCAATAGGCGAAATTGGGCTCGATTACTATAGGAATTTGTCTCCCAGAGCAGTTCAGAAACAAGCCTTTGAAACTCAGCTCACCTTAGCTCAAGAACTAGGGTTGCCCGTTGTAATACATGACCGCGAAGCTCACGGTGACATTCTCCAGACTCTTTTGAGATTTAAAGGAAAAATTAGGGGTATAATGCACTGCTTTTCAGGTAGCAGAGAAATGGCTGAGCAATGCATAGATTTAGGTTTCCTAATTTCGTTCGCTGGAACTGTTACCTACCCAAAAGCTCTTGAACTGCACAAAATCGCAAAATGGATAGACTTGAAAAACATGCTTCTTGAAACCGACTGCCCTTGGCTTGCACCTCAAGCTAAGAGAGGAAAACGCAATGAGCCCAGCTTCCTACCTATGATAGCCCATGAAATCGCAAACCTCAAACGCATAAGTGTAAACGATTTGGCCGAGATTACTACAAGTAATGCAGAGGAAATCCTGAAACTGACTGCTACACCTTGCATAGATTAGCGTGCTTGATGTGAATAAGTAAAGTCCCAAAAAAAGAGAGAAGATTGTGCGTTACACCTCCGCTTTCAGTAAGCAACGAATAAATCCGAAGCTTAGCCAAAGAAAGAGGCTAGTTGGGATTGCTTCACTGCTACTTTTTGTTTTGCCTTTTTCTGTTCTTCTGATAGCAACCCGAGTTTTTCAATTAAATATAGGCAATTCTCGGGAGCATACCCGTGAAAGTGGTTATTGAAATACCCATAAACTTTCTTCACGTTTTTGGATGCATCTTCAACTTTAGGAACCCACTCGTCAATCTGTGCCTTCTCATAGAGATAATCAAACCAAGGTTTTTCGCCTCGTCCATGCCACCGGAAATATGTGAAATCTGTTGTCAGGTTAACCTCTGGAGGTAAGAGTGGTTCATCCACGTTAGTATAAGCAACTTTGTACTCTTTCAGAAGTTTCCATGTTTCTCTACTAATCCAAGATAAATTGCGAAATTCAACCGCGTATCGAAACAGCGGGTCCAGAAGTTTGAAGAAGGATTCCAGATTATCAGGATTGTAATCATAGCTAGGTGGAAGTTGTATAAGCAGGCAACCAAGTTTGCCGCCCAATTGAAGAGGGCGCATCAATTCCAAGTATGCTTCCAAATCAGCTGAAATATCCTCTTTCAATCCAAGCTTCTTGTCGTGCGTGATTACTTTAGGTAGCTTGGCTGTAAAAACAAAATCTGAAGGTGAATACCGTAACCACCCCATAACGATGCCCTTTGAGGGATAGCGATAGAACGTTGAATCAATTTCAACCGTCTTAAACACTCTGGAATAAGCTCGGAGCTTTCTCTTCTCACTTTTCTGATAGAAAATCCCTTCCCACTCTCGATAACTCCATCCGGAAGTACCCAAGAGAATATTCTCTTTACTCACATTACCGCCTCCAACGCCGCAGCCACCTCATCAACGCTATTATACGTTTTATCAGGAATCCTAGCAAGGAATTCAGAAAGGTGAACCCTCTTATCTAAAGTTAAATCGATTACCTTCCATCCCTGATTTTCAATTAGCTTGGATTTTGACAAAGGAAACTGGGCATCTTCAACGAGTACAGCCCTCGCAGAATCGATACCCATGAAATCAGTCACAGCAATAAATTGACCAGTTTTCCTATACTGCATAAACCGAGCTGCATCAATGTTCATTCTAACGCCATGATAAGACAAAGCAACAATTCGAGTATCAATACTCCTTACCTTGCGGTCTACAGCTAAAAGCTCGTCATCCGTAAACTGGTAAATATTATGTTTTCCCTTGCCAAAAAGACGGCTGTAAACGACATTAGACTCGACGCTCGGCGTTCCAGTTGACAGGTCAACGCATTCTATGATATCAAGATCCCTCATCAGGTCAAGCGCCGCCGCAGTTAAAGTCGCCCGTAACTCCCATACAAGACGAACACCTCTCAGCCTCGAGGAAGAAAATAGGTCTCGTGCTCTTTCCGCTTCCTCATTATTAATAACGTAGCTGGCAGGTGTTTCCAAAACCAAAAATGGCGCATCTAGAACCTTGCAGTAGCTTATCATCTTGCTGAGCACGGAATATGCTTCATCAACAGGTTTCAACCGAATCCTGTGAGTCAAATCCTGATGGCAGCGCACCGCAAAAGTGAAGCCTTCGGGTACAGTTCTTCGCCATTGCTCAACCATTCGCATATCTGGATACTCGTAAAATGTATAATTGACTTCTACAAAATTGAAAATTTCAGAATAAGCTTTTAGCGGAGGCTTGTTTGGAACATTAAAGTAAGCCCAGCCTCCAGTGCCTATCAAGTAGTCAGTCAAAGACTACACTCTCTACATACTATTAAAGCCGAAATCTTGCATTAAGCTAACTCACCGCCTCTTTTCAGTTTTACTCCTCTCTCCCCTCTGGAAAACAGTCGCTTCTGCAACTATTTTTTATTCAATAAGTCATAGTCTTGTTTTGGAGTTTGCGAGCCTTGTATTCCCCAGCAAAACGAACCCCCATTTTGCACATTCTCTTGATTTCTCCTGTTTTCTGAGAGGAAGCAAGGCACTTGCAAACTTTTTATTGAGGTTAAAAGATATGACAGACCTTTTAGCGAGACCGTGTGATGCTTGTGGCAGACCTATCGGTGGAGGTTTCAAGCACTGCCCAAAATGTAACATTTCCCTATGCTTCATGTGCAAGCTCATTTTGCAGAATATTTCAAACGAGTTTCCAGTGAAATGTCCTATGTGTGGCAGAGAGTTTAAGAATTAGCAATTAGGACAAATAGGTGAATAACCATATTCTTCTTGAGGAAGGAATGGTAAAATGACTAAAGCAGTTAATCTCCCGGAAGCTATTTACGAAGATTTAGTGTCTATTTCTGACGATTTGACGTCCTTGGCCAGAAAACCAATTTCGGCAGCAATGACAATATCCTTGCTAATTGCAGTTTACCGTGCATATGTAAATGAACCATGCGCAAGAGACGCGTTTCGGCAAAGAATAGCGACATCTGATTTTATGTCACCGGAAGCTTTTGAGAAAGAATGGGATAATCCGCATCCAAAAACGAAAACAAAATAGAAATCTGCCCAAGTTTTCCTAGATGCGCTTGCTTGTGCTTGCCTTTTGCTGTATAGTGTGAATTAAGGCATGTTTAAGTATGTTTAAAATTGATAGTTATCTTAGGCTTATTTTTTCTCCAGTGGCTATGTAAACTATTGCTTCGCCGACGTATGTGGTGTGGTCCGCTATTCTTTCGAGGTACCGTGACACCAGAAGGTTGCATATGATGAAATTGTTTTGTTTGCGAACCTTGGAGAGCTGGTCCAGATACGCGAAGTAAAGAGCGTCCACTTCATCTTCAGTTTCAGCTAAAGTCTTAGCCAGTTTAGCATCATGTTCCCTCAAAGCTTTAACGCTTTTAGCAACCATTTCAGAGACTTTTTCAACCAATTTCGGCATCAAATCCGTAGCAAAATCGCATCCCCCTAACGCGCCTAGTTTCTTGTGAGTAAAAGATATATCCCAAGCGTATCTACCGTATCTTTCGAAATCATACGCAATTTTCATATAGGAGTTTATTATTCTCAAGTCTGAGGCCACTGGCTGATATTTTACAATCAACTCGAAAGCTTTGTTTTCAATTTCCACTGTTAGAGAGCTTATAACATCTGATAGAGCACGTACTTCATCCATTGCATCTTTGCTGTTCATGAAGGCGTTGAGGGATGTTTTTATGGCGCTTTTAGCTACTTCTCCACTCTTATAGACCATAGTAGTTAACTGTTCTAAACCTTCATCCAAAAGTCTAACCATGTTTTTCACCTAACCAAATTTCCCAGTTATATATTCTTCTGCTAATTCGCTTTCTGGCTTCTCAAACACGCGCTTTGTGGAGCCATATTCAACTAGTTTACCCACATACATAAAAGCAGTTAAGTCAGAAACTCGAGCAGCCTGTTGCAGATTATGTGTTACTATTATAACCGTGTAGTTTTCTGCAAGTTCCCGAATAAGCATTTCTATCTTAGCCGTTGATGCAGGGTCAAGAGCACTACACGGCTCATCCATAAGTATAATATCCGGCTCCACAGCTAAAGCCCTCGCGATGCATAATCTCTGTTGTTGTCCGCCTGAAAGACTGAAAGCATTGTCATTCAACCGATCTTTGACTTCATCCCATAGGGCACCACCTTTCAGACTTTTCTCCACTATGGCTTCAAGTTCCTCGCCGTCAGCCATATTGTGAAGTTTAGGTCCAAAAGCAATGTTCTCATAAATTGATATTGGAAAAGGATTAGGCTTTTGAAATACCATACCTACTCTTCTTCGAAGTTCAAAAATATCGGTGTCCTTACTGTAGACTTTTTTCTTGTCTATGTAAATTTCTCCAGTTGTCTTGCTTCCCCGGATTAGTTCGTTAAGTCTGTTTATTGCTCTGATTAAAGTTGTCTTTCCACATCCAGAAGGACCCATAACGGCCGTTACCGCGTTGGGTTTGATGCCCATATTTATGTCTTTTATAACGTGTTTGCTTCCAAACCACACGTTCAAATCTTGAATATCAATTTTCACTTTATTTACCACCATTTTATCGTCCTCTCATTTGATATCGATTACGAATGAAAACAGCGAAAGAGTTCATGCTCAGAAGTACCGCTAAGAGTACAAGTATTCCAGCGGCTGCTAAACCTCGAAATTCGGATTGAGGTTGATTCACCCAGTTGAATATTTGAATGGGCATGACTGTGAAGCGGTCTAAAGGTCCAGTAGGAGTAAACGGAACATAAACTAAAGCAGCAATAGCGATCATTGGCGCCGCTTCACCAATAGCCCTAGACAAAGCCAGAATAGTCCCGGTTAACATACCAGGTAGGGCTTGAGGTAAAACAACTTCGCGGGTAACCTGCCAACGCGTTGCTCCAAGAGCGTAGGCTCCTTGCCGATCGGTCGCGGGAACGCTGCGTATGGCTTCCTGAGACACAATTATGATAACAGGTAAAATCAGCAAAGACAATGTAAGAGCTCCAGCTAATATGCTTCGTCCCAGCGCTAATGCCTCTACAAACAATGCTAGACCCAAGATGCCGTAAACTATTGATGGCACTCCAGCCAAGTTAGCGATATTCAATTGTATGAAAGAAGTAAAACGATTCTGTGGCGCATATTCTTCAAGGTACAAAGCTGCTCCAACTCCAAGGGGAAAAGAAACAAGCGCGGTTAGTCCTACAACCCAAATGCTACCGAAGAGAGCTACTAAAATGCCTGCTTGTTCTGGGCGTCGCGACGCAAAACTAGTAAGAAATTGAAGATCCAACCATGGGAGCCCTTGTTGAAAAGCGTCAAAAAGTAAAGCAGCTAAGCTTACTAACGTTAGAACTATTCCTGTTAGACATAAAATAAGTACTATCGCACCTTTGATTTTTCGCCAAGTCTCTTTTCGCCTACTTTGTTTAATCAAGCTTAGTACCTCTTCCAGTAACGTTTTTTCACCCATTGCCCAACAAGGTTGATAGCCAAAGTCATTAAGAAGAGAGTTAGACCCACTGAAAAGATTGTTTTATATTCCAGACTACCAAAGGGGGCTTCTCCCAAGCTAATCTGGGTTATATAACCTGTCATTGTTTGTATGCTTTCAAGTGGATTCAGCGTTAGTTTGGGTGTAGAACCAGCAGCTATGCTTACAATCATGGTTTCTCCGACAGCTCTTGAAATTGCCAGAATAAATGAAGCGATAATGCCGGATAGGGCTGATGGAACCACTATTCTAAGGGCAACTTCATGTCTACGCGCTCCAAGGGCATATGCGCCTTCTCGAAAAGACTGAGGAACCGCCATCATAGCGTCTTCACTAAGAGATGCCACCATCGGAATAATCATAACACCCATTACCAAACCTGCACTCAAAGCATTGAATATAATCATCTCTGGAAATATCACTTGGAGCAATGGCGTAACGAAAGTTAATGCAAAATAGCCATAAACGACTGTAGGGATTCCTGCGAGAATCTCCAATAATGGTTTTATGGTTTTCCGAAGTTTTTCGGGAGCGTACTCGCTTAGAAAAATGGCGCTACCCAATCCTATAGGAACCGCAACACCTAATGCTATAGCCGTAACCAATAAAGTACCCCATACCAGCGGCAACACACCGAAATGCTGATCACGAAAAAGCGGGGTCCATTTTGTTCCAGTGAAAAAATCTACAATTGAAACTTCTCCAAAAAAGCCAACAGCCTCAAACAATAAAACAGCGAGAATCGCGAGGGTAGTAAACACAGAAACCACGGCGGCGAAAAAGAGAAGCTTTTCTACGATCCATTCGCGTCTACGCAGTGCTTGTCTATTTGATTTCAACCTTTTAATCTTTCTTCACCATTGCATTACTATATTCAAGAGCGAGTCAAGGTTGCTGGTTGAGAATTGCGAGGTTTTGTTGATACACTGATGTTGGTAGAGGCGTATAACCCACTTCTGTCACTAGTTGTTCAGCGGTCTCCATGTAGAACCTAACGAAAGTTGCTACTTCCTGCCGTTCAAGTGACACTTTGCTCACATATATGAAGAGTGGTCGAGACAGTGGTGTATATTGTCCTGAATTTATTGTTTGGTCAGCGGGAGCTACAGGTCCATTTCCAGAGTCTACAGGAACAATTTTTAGGATATCTGCGCTTTCAGCATAATAAGCATATCCGAAATACCCTAGAGCATATTTGTCTCCTCTAATTCCCTGGACTAGAACGTTGTCATCTTCGCTTGCGGTGTAATCAGCTCTGCTAGCGCCTGATTCGCCAACAATTACTTCAGTGAAGTAGTCAAATGTTCCCGAATCAGTTCCTGGCCCATAAAGTCGTATCGGCTCGTCAGGCCAGCCAGGTCGTATGTCGTTCCAGCTGTCAACTAGGCTTTCAGGATTCCATATTAGGTCTAGTTCTTCTACGGTTAAGTAATCAACCCAGTTATTCTCTTGATTAGTTACAATAGCAATACCGTCAAGAGCGATCTCAAACTCTATGTATTCAATGCCGTTAGCTGCTGCGACTTGGGCTTCTGAATCCTTGATGGGGCGTGAAGCGTCACTGATATCTGTTTCCCCTGCTATGAAGCGTTTGAAACCGCCTCCAGTGCCTGAAACACCCACAATTGGATAAATGTTCGGATAAAAGCTCAAAAATTCCTCGGCTACTGCTTGTGTTATGGGGAGGACTGTGCTGGAACCGTCGATTTCAATAGTGCCTTCCACGCTTTGACGAGGCGTGCTAAAGTACCAATATGTTAAGATTATTCCAAATAATATGATGATAAAAACTCTGTATTTCTTTTTTTCCAGTTTTCTCCCTTCTATAAAGTATTAGGCATGGGGATTGCACATATATATTCTCCTAATAGAGAATATATAGAACTATTCTTGCTATATAGGCAATCTATTTATTAATATAGAAAGTCCTCCAGTACTCAAGGTTATTTAGATGCAATCGAAACTAACTGAAGAAACCAGAAAACTTCAATTTACCGGTGGATCAACCTACATAATATCTTTGCCCAAGCGATGGATAGATCAAAACCAACTCAAGAGGGGAAGCTTGATAAAAGTCCGCGAAGAAGAGGGCGGCTTGTTAACAATCATACCTGCTGAAAGGGCAATACAACAGGAACGTGATGAAGCTTCAATTAAAGTTGATCCCAAGGATCCACCAGGTTTAGTGATCAGGAAGACAGTCTCAACCTATCTCATAGGCTATAATATAATACACATAAAAGGTGAAGGGCAAAAACAGCTATCCACAAGGCAGAGACATGAGATAAAGACTTTTTCGCGCAACATGCTTGTCGGAACCGAAATAGTCACAGACACTCCAGAAGAACTAACTTTGCAGGTTCTTTTGAGCTATCCAGAACTTTCTGTTCAGAGCGCTATGAGGCGAATGAGCATAATTGCGGTTTCAATGCAACGAGATGCCATAACCGCCTTGAAAGAACTTGACAGTCAAGACGCTAAAGAAGTGTTGCTTACAGACAACGAAGTGGACAGATTCAACCTCTACATAGTTAGACAGCTCAAAAACGCAATTCAAAATCCCCGAATAATTAAAGAAATCGGCTTGAAAAGCGCTCGTGATTGCCTAGGGTATCGCCTAGTAACCAAAGCAGTGGAAAGAACGGCAGATCATGCAGCTAGAATAGCTGAAAACGTCTTGCAACTAAGAAAAAAATTAGATTCAGAAACAATTGAAAAACTTGAAGAAATGAGTGAAACAGCAGTTGCAATGTTTGAAACAGCTATAGAATCACTTTTTAGACAAGATTACACAGTTGCTGAAAGCATAGTTGAGAAAACAAAAATGGTAGCTACAATGGAAAAAGAAGCGATTGCCTCTGCCCAAAAATTGGATATTGAAGAAGCCCCACATGTGCGGTTGATAATTGAAAGCATCCGAAGGATTGGGGAATATGCGAGTGATATTGCAGAAATCGTGCTTAATTTAACTGTTGAATCAATATTATCTTGATAAAATAGCAATCAATTATTGATTGGCCGTAGCCATCGATTTATCTAGTTAGCCACAATCAACTATAGATGAGCTATGCTGTCAATACGATTTTGGTGAATTTTACTTGATATTTAGCGAAAATGTCATAAATTAGATGCGTGTAGGATAAACTTGGGTTTTAGTATGCTTACGGAAAAAGAACTGCAGAAAGCATCTGCTGCATTCAGCGCATTAGGCAATTTGACCAGACTTAAGATTATTGGCATTGTAAGCGAAACGGAACGACCTTTACACATAAAGGCGATAGCCCAACTCTTAAAGAAGGATTATGCAGCAGTATATAGACATGTTGAGGTGTTAGCTGAGAGCGGAATAGTGGGGGTTTATGATGTTGGACGCTCGAGGGTCATCTACTTGAAAAACGCGAGTACGATTAAAGAGTGTGTTAGAATCATCAAAGAAATGTCATAAATCCACCAAAATAAAATATCAAAAAGGACATTTAATTTTACATAAAACATAAATATAGTATATAATATATCGACTTGTTTCTCTACAGGTAGGATAAACTTGCTAAAACTGACGACAAAAAAACTTGCATTGGCTAGTGTACTTGGGGCTATGGCTGCTGCATCCGAAGCAATAAGAGGTCCACCTTTTGATATACCCTTCCCTCTTCTCCCGGGCATTGTTTCATGGGATTTGACAGGAATACCCATACTGATCAGTCTGCTCTTAAATGGCACATTAGGTGGAGTATATACCTCAATTATTGGCTGTTCAATAATTTTCCTAAGAGGAAATCTTGCCGGTGGCATCTTCAAACTCGTTGCAGAACTAGCAACCATTTTAGCTTTTGCGGCAATTCGAAAGGGTATAATCACTAAGACTATTGTCGCTGTTTTGTCAAGAGTTCTGATAATGACTGCAACAAACTTCTTCCTACTTCCAATCTTCTATCCCGCATCTTATTCATCAGAGGTAGCCACAGTAGGGATTTTATTTCCACTATCAGTTTTCAATGTTGTGCAAGCCTTACTCAACATCATTCCTGCATACATAATTTACTCCAAATTACCTAGCCGATGGCGTTTGGCAACAACAGAATCCGCTGCTTGATTTGATCTAAGCTTAGAATGTTTACTTATTCAGAGTCTGGAATCAGATTGCGAGACGATATAATTTTCATTATAGTGCAAATTATCGGTTCTTCTTTAGCTGTTCTTACATGGAGAAAAGGCGTTCTTCTGCAACGATTTCAATTGTGACCTTCATAAAAATTAGCCTAAACTCCTGACGAAAACCAAGTCGTTTAAATCAAGCATCAAGCAAATATCAAGCAAAAGGAAGTGGGAAGTATTATTTTCTCATCCAAAAAAATGCTTTTGTCATGGAAAGGGAGCTACCGCATAGTTGCAAAAAACGAAAAGGGACTCACAGTACGATTTGATGCGCCTATTCCTCATGGCGGAGAGGAAACAGCATTATCCCCAATGGAGAATGTGCTTGCTAGTCTAGCTGCCTGCAGCAGTTTTCACGTTTTGACTATACTGAAAAAGAAGAGAATCAAGGTGACAGATTATTTTGTAGAAGCGACGGCAGAACGAAGAGAAGACCCGCCGCCTAGAGTCTTCACCAAGATACATTTAAAGTACATGTTAAACGGCGAAAATATCACTCCGCAAGCAGTTAGAAGTGCAATAAAACTCTCAGAGGAGAAATACTGCTCCGTGGGTGGAATGCTACAGAAAGCAGTGCCTATAACATCATCATTTGAAATCCTTAAGAGTGACAAGGACATGAAAACCTAGTTAAGGCTAAAAGAAGTCAAGATAATTGTGTAACAAAAAAGGTTAAGGATTTCAAGCGCTTATAAATCGAAAATCTCAAAACAAGTGAGCTGAATTTGATGAGAAAACTTGACAAAACAGAGCAAGTGTATTTTACCTATTTCTTGTGTCTTTTTATTCTGTCTTGTCTTTGAGCTTTCTTGCGCCAGTCCCTTTTCCTCTGAGTTTGCAAGGAAAACCTTTCCTGGCGTTGGTCAGGCGACATTTTTCGGTAGTGTGCTATGTTCCTGTAAAATGTTTCCGGGTCTATCTTGTTTTCTTTTAAGGATTCAATGTTCCTGTTTAAATCTGCCCTAGCGCTGGCGTCAGTTATGTTGTCAAACAATTCCGCGTATACAACGTAAGCGGCATGGAACGGAAAATTCATTGGTTCATCAATAAGGAGTTTCTCTGGAGGTGGGACTTCACTCTTGTTAGGTTCTTCAGTCATGTTTCTCCCGCTTTTTGCAGTGTAGCAAATAGGTTTTCACACTTTTATAGGTGTCCCTACCCAATTGGATTTTGGATGGTGTTTGCCAATAATTCAGCAACAAAAGTAGATGCAAACCTTTTTTGCTGAGTAATTGCGTACAAACAAGTCATCCTTGAAAACCAGTTTTTCATATAAATTGCCGGATTTTTCTGGCATCATCTTTTAGCGCGTCTGCCGCGCGGTTTTCGAGGCGATGTACCCATTGACTGTCTTTGTTCATAGGAATTATGTGAACATGTATATGAAATACAACTTGACCAGCGGTTTCGCCGTTATTCTGGACAATTCTAATACCTTCAGCGTTTACTGCCTTCTGCACGGCATACGACAGTTTCTTCACGATCTTATACATGTATGCTATTTTTTCCTCTGGAATCTCGTAGATGTTCTCGTAATGTTTCTTTGGCACAACGAGAGTGTGACCAACGTTTATGGGTTGGATGCTTAGGAACGCAACTACTTTTTCATCCTCGTAGACTATGCTTGCAGGCGCTTCTTTCTGCACTATTTTGCAGAATATACAAGACTCCGTCATGTTGAACTCCAGTTTTAATATTCCAACACTGTTGGGGTTCTTTAGTTTTGCGGCGACTTCAAAGATTCAGCTACAGCCTTAAAAGAAGGCTACAGATAATATAGCTTCATGGAACCGTTGGTTGACGACATAGGAAGTTTCCCGTTACCAACCGAAGTTAACAGGGAAACATACAATAAAGCATACCAGCTTGCACGAGAAGCCATGACAGATAGCATTGACATTTGCGGAAACGAGTTTATCCGTAAATACTTCTATGATGTAACCATTAACTCTTTTAGGTTGAAAATAGCCACGGGATTGGATGTCGTTAATTCTCCGTGGCACTACGATGGTCTCCGTCAGGTCAGCGACAAGGTTCACAAAGCTATGGAAAAAGGCACTTTCGTAGTGGACGAGAAAGACGCATTCCTGCCTGAAGTGCGCGTCATTGAGGCAGAAGCCAAGAACCTTAGCGAGGAAATCGGAAAGAAAATCTCGCTGCGAACCTGCATGTTCGGTCCTATGGAGCAGTACCTTCAAGAGATAGGCACAATAGCCTACAAGGATGTGCTTGAAGGTTACGCTGAAACCATACGCCGTTTCGCTAAAAACAGCATCGTCAACACCAAATACGTCAAAACCGAGGTGGTGTCCATAGACGAGCCAAGCTTCGGATTCATGAATATAGCCGCAGAAAAAGGGGTTCTATGCGAGATTTTGAATAAAGCCTTCGATTTTCATGGCGCAGTGCGGCAGATTCATCTTCATGCTACGTCAAGATTGCCCGACCTTTTAGAAGCAGAAAACTTAGATGTTGTATCTTTTGAGTATGGGGCGTCGCCGAAAAACATCGAAAGTGTCTCGCGAAAAATGCTGGAAGACGCGGACAAGCAGATACGCGTCGGTGTTTCAAGAACTGATATCGGCTCTATTATGGCGGAACTAAACGATAAAGGTGTGTCTAAGCCAACAGTGCAACAACTGGTCGAAAGCAAAGATGCGATAAAGAAACGATACGCCGCAGCTAAACAGAAATACGGAGACAGAATGACTTTCACTGGTCCTGACTGCGGTCTCGGAGGCTGGCCTTCCCAAGAAGCCGCCCAACTCTTATTGAAAAGAACCGTAACAGCGATTAAAAAACCGTAATAATCGGATTTCACCGCAATAATTATATGACGTAACTATGTAATAGTGCGACTACAATCTTTTCCAAGCGTAAGAGAAGTCTCTAAGTTGATTTTGAGGTTAGCAAGCCAATTTCTGTAGAATCTTGTTGATGTTAGATGGTTTAGGCTTTAGGTTTTGTCTTATCTACTGCGTTGTTGAGGCTGAGCATTTCTGTGTGCGCTTTTCTAACTAGGTCAGCTATTGTTTCTTTGGTGGGTACTGCAGCACCCAGTGAAAGTGCAAAAGCTTCTTTATGGGCAATTTGCAGCAGCATGTTCATGTTTTCGGATGTTGGGTAGGCTATGCTCAGAGTTAACGCTAAAGCTTCGGTGCTGCTGTTTTCGACGCTTTTGCGTGTGGCTTCAACATCGATTTTAAGCAGATCTCCACTTATTATCAAGCCCTCATCTAAAACCGCTTTCATCGAAAGCCCCGCTTCAACTGCTTTAATCCCAAGCTTAGACAAAACGGCTGCAAGCCTCTCCGAAATAGGTTCACCTTTTCTGACTACCAATGTGTCTTTGCTCACCCAGACGCTTCCAGACTCAATTCTAGTGGGCAAACCAACAGCGTTCAGCTGGCTTATTATTGGACCAGGTGGTTGTCCTGTGCTGCCTTCAGGGATAACCACGTCCATAGCTGAGATGTCACCTGACTTAGCGATTGTTTTAACCTTACCGTGTTCTAAAAGAAGAGCTAACTTGAACGGATTAAGATCGGTGAATAGGAAAAGGTTTGCACCCTCTAGGTGCTCCTCAAGCTTTTTTAAGTCGTCTTTTTCCATGTTTTCAATTGCTAGCTTTGTCAACGTGTTCTTCAAAACCCGCATGTAGACTTTGCCAGCGAGACTTTTCTTCAACTCCTGAAGCTGAGGAGCGCGAACCTTCTGAAGACTGGCAAGTCCTATGGATTTGTATCCTTTCAGCAACTCTTTAATTTCTTCAATTTCACTAATTTTTTCTTCCAATACTTGTTGGGATGGCATCTCAAATCTCCCGTTAAGGTTTAATCTTTACAGGTGTACCCATTGACGTTTTAATGAAGGCAAATTTGACGTTTTTTAAGCCACGTTTAAGTTTTCCCTCTAAAACCCTCAGAACAGCTTGAATGTTATCAACCAAATCTTTGTCATTCATGTCCGCTGTCCCGACAAAACACTGGATAATTGGCTGGTTACGCATCTTAACAACAATTGTTTTGTGATGCTTGACTATCAAAGGCTCTATGTCAGCGTTGGGTGGAACAGGCACAGGCAGTTTTCCCCGTGGACCCAAAACTGGACCCAAAGTCCGACCGACAAGCGGCATCAAAGGAGCTTCAGAAAGGAATACATCATGATTACTTGCTAGTTTCCGCAGTTCTTTCTTCTTGCCAGTTAACGCTTCAAGGTCAGCCTTCTCTAGAACCTTTTCCACTTTCGCCTTTTTGGCTTTCATAGCTAATTCGCCAGAGGCAATAACGCAAATTTTGTTCGGTTTACCTGTAGCATGAGGAAGATCAACAACCTGTTGGATTCTTCCCTCCGGAGATTTCATGTCAATCTCTTTAATATCCAATATCAACTCTATTGACTGGGTAAACTTTTTTTCTCCAGATTTAGCCTTTGCCTCTTTAACAGCATCTAGCAGTGTATTCTTATCTAAGGGCATCTTGAAGCCTCGTGCCAATGAGGGATTGGAACCCGATTATAAAAATATTCACTTACTCTTCACCTTTTTCGAATAACTCTTCGTAATCGCCTTCATCAATTTCCTGTTGTACTTCTCTTGGGTCTTTGCCCTCGACTGTCACGCCCATGCTGACGCAAGTTCCCAGCATCTCCTTGGCAGCGCCTTTCAGAGATGAAGCCAATAGTTGTGGTCGCTTCACTTTGGCTATGCGCACCACTTGTTCCATTGTGAGATTTCCAACTTTTTCCGTGTTAGGCGCTCCTGAACCTTTTTCAATCTTCAATTCGCTCACGATAAGTGCTGAAGCAGTGGGAGTGCCAACGGTAACTTCGAAAGTTTTGTTTTCAACGTCAACAGCCACCTTCACAGGAACCTTCATTCCAGCGTAATCTTTCGTCAACTCATTGATCTTGGTTACAACAGCCATAGTATTAACGCCTAAAGGTCCAAGTGCAGGACCCAATGGTGGACCTGCGGTTGCTTGTCCTCCGCTTACGAGCAAGTCTACAATTTTTTTCTCAACCATTATTCTTCGCCACTTTATGTTTTTGCTTTTTCAACCAGCTTAACATAGTCCGAGTGAACTGTAATCGGCAAAGTGAATGTCGCTTCCAGCAGTTCAAGCGTGACTTCGGCTTTAGGTTTATCAATGCGTGTGATCTTTGCACGCATACCCTTGAAAGGCCCGCCAGTGATTTCCACAACGTCGTCATCGTCCAGATCTTCAATAACAGGCTTTCTGATGATGTAGCGTTCAATTTCGGAAAAACTCACCAAACCGGGAATTCGAGACCGCACATGCCTTACCCCAGCTATGGCTTCTTCCACAAAGTGTGGACCTTCAGCCTCTATGAAAACATATCCTTTCAGAGTTTCAGGAACAAGTATTGCCTTTACTGGAATATGGCCCATTTCAACCTTAGCAGCGATAAGCCGTGCTACGTTTCGTTCTTGCCCAGTTGTCGTTTTGACAACAAAAATCTTCGCCGAAAATTGTTCCTCTTCTTTCTTCTCCATAGGATTCTTCCTTCTAGGCAGTTGCGGCTGTTGCGCCACCTGCAGCAAGAGACAAAAGTTTAATCACGAAACCGATTAGTCCGATGGCGCCTATACCTAGCAAACTAATTTTTATCGATAGCCAAAGCTCTGTTCTTCCCGGCTTTACCGCTAACTTCAAGGTTCTCGCGCATTGAGATAGAAATGATCTTAAGCCCATATTTACCGCACACTCAAGATTCACTTAGGAATAATAAACGTTACTGTGATTTCTAGGGTTAAAAAGGTAACTGCACCATGAGTATTAACTTTTTTCAGACTTTCAAGATCTAGTCTTGAAGAGCATAAGATTGAAGCTGACGCAAAACTGTTTCCAAAAAAATAAAAAGCTCACTATGGCTTATAAGAAATAAACCAGTGATTTAATGTCCAAACCTAGAATTGGCGTTGTTATCTTCGCAGACGCTTTACTGTGTATCGCACTAATTATGATCTACTATATTGACCAGATGATTAATGGCACACTTTACCACTATGGTTTGATTTTTGATAACGGTTGGGCTCAACCATATAATCTGCTTTCTAGATTAAGCGTAATCTTAATAATAGCAGCCATTTTTACATTATCTTCGGTTGAGCTTCCAATTTCTGCTTTAAAAGAAAAAGACTGAACAAAAACTAGAGCGATATTCTATTCTCAGACATTCCAACCTGAAAGTCTTCTTTTTTGGCTTTTTCGTCGCTTGTATATCCCAAGACATGATTGCAGTAGGGACAAACACTGACCATTCGATTCGATCCACTGCGAAAATCTAGCATTACCAGAGCTCTGCCAAAAACCTTTTTGCATTCAGGACAGGAAATGCCAACACAATTGCCGTTATCAACTCTGCTTCGCACAGGCACTTCATTAACGGTTTGAATAGCTGGTGAGGTTCGCCGGGTTTGTGGGGTTTGCCTATGCTCCACTTTAGCAATCCCACGCGGTGGTCCTGACTTTTCTGAAACTACTTTTACTCTTTCCGGAATTTTCCCAACTTTCAGAAAACTCGAACCCAAAACAATAGCGCTTAAAGCCACTGGCACACTTAAGCATATAAAAATTAACCATGTGAAAACTCGATAAGTGTCAGCCCATTCAGGACTAAAAACTAAGCCGTAATAATAAAGGTCCCCATGAACAATATACTCCATATTCTTAAATGCAAAATAAATGGAAACCGCGCATACCATCCAAATTATCATAACCAGCCGAAGAAACCACTTGCCAGTGAGTATGCTCTTTAGACCCATATTTTCCACACCATACAAGACCAATGCGGCACAAAAAAGCCTTATGAACCGAAAATCTTGATTCAAAGAACACTATCACAAGTGGAACTAAAAACGCAAAACTAAACTGCCAGACATCAATTAATTGAACAAAGCCGTCCTCCGAGAAGAAACGCAATCCCGTTTCTTTAAAAGAATTTCCAAAATAGCAGGTTACACAATGGAGGTACTCTCGCCTACAAAAACAGTGAGTTCAGAAGACAAAATTGGCGCTAGATCGGAGACTTTAATAATCATCCATCATTTTATCCAAGAACTAAGGTGGATGCTGTTGACTTCCAACAAAAAGAACATGA
>Ga0209536_100006661_pt1 | contig 17598 bp, 12 predicted proteins | sample DeeMarSeWOR28_12_FD_187461 | JGI IMG/M metagenome (GOLD analysis project Ga0209536, IMG submission 187461) | Marine sediment microbial communities from White Oak River estuary, North Carolina - WOR-2-8_12 (SPAdes) (version 2) | ecosystem: Environmental > Aquatic > Marine > Intertidal zone >... | reverse complement strand
CGTGATTATCTTTCCGGTAACATGTAAGATCATTATAGCCAAGATCATCGGCAAGCATTAACACAATATTGGGAGGTGCAGGCTTTTTGTTACAGGCTGAAACAATAAAAATGGCCAAAAGGAAATGAGCAAGTAAAGTATATTTCTTCATTGTGAAAAAAGTTGATAGGCAAGGGTTCCTGAAATGCTCAGGAACCCTGCTACTTAGTTTTGGCGATCACCAGCCTGGATTTTGTTCTAAATTTTCATTTAAAGAAAGCTCACCGTTTGGAATAGGCAACAGGTTGAAACTTTCCTTGTAGCCATCCGGAAATTTTGTTTCGATGATATTTCCATTGTGATCACGTATTTCGATGGGATAAACATCGTTGAGAAAGCCATCCATCTTATGCCAACGTTTAATATCCATCCAATACAATCCTTCCAGGGCAAACTCAATTCTTCTTTCGTGTCTCAGTTTTGCGCGCGCTTCATCGCGGGATATACCCGTTGGTACAGGCGTCATTTTCACATCATCTCTTTCCGTTCTGATCCTGTTGATTAAGCCAATAGCATCATCTACACTTCCACCACTTTCAATCAGCGCTTCCGCTTTTGATAACAGCACATCTGCATATCGCATGACAATATTGTTTAGATCCGACTGATCTGTCGGTGCCAGGTCTGCTTCATCATCTTCCCTGTATTTACGTGTGCTGAGGTGCTTAATCCTGTTGCCGGGATGGTTGTAGGCTCCTCCTGGATAAAGGTAATTCGGATATCGGTAGCCGAGGTAATACGAACCGGGAACAACGACGGTGACTCTGAGTCTTGGATCCCAGCCATCATAAGGATTGTCCAAATCAATTACCGATTCGAAATATTTCCCTGGGGTGCCGTCGATACGCTCATACGCATTGACCAGGTCTTCCGTGGGCACATATCTTGTGCCTCTGGTCCAGCTTCCGGTTCCGGTTCCGGTAAACTGATCAAGACGCGTTCCCTGCAAGTACTCACCCCTTATGTACTGAATATCAAAAATCACCTCCTGATTGTTCTCATTTTCCAGCTGAAATAAACCTTCATAGCTCGGGAAAAGTGCATATTTGCCCATATCAATAATTTGGTCGGCCAACGTTATAACATCGTCAAATTTACCCTGGTACAAATACGCCCGCATTTTCATAGCCATAGCTGCCCCTTTGGTTGCACGGCCAACTACCGGCGCATCAGCTTTGAGGTTGGCAATGGCAACATCATAATCAGCAATGGCCTGTGACCATGTTTCTTCCACCGAACTTCTTGGAATCGCTCGTGCTTCCTCCGTAGAAATTGCATTTAATATGATCGGCACTCCACCATAGGATTCAACCAGCGTTGCATACGCCAAGCCACGAATGAAGTGAGCTTCCCCGGTATACATCGCTTTCGCATCGGCACTTAGCTCCACATTTTCCAACGCACTTAACAAATAATTTGCTCTGTAGATGATGGCATACCCCCTGGTCCAACGGAAATCCACAATACCTCCATCGGTTGCTGAAAGTTGTCCGTTGCCAATTTTGGTGATGGGCAGATTTCCCCAGTTAAAGGCATTAGGCGTAGCACCATCGAGTACGCCAAATGCAAAGAAACCTTCATTGTAAAGTGTATTTTCACGTACCTGGGAATAAAGACCATTAAGAAGAAGGTCCATGTCCTTCTGATCTACGGGAAAATTTGCTGAAGTCATTTTATCTTCCGGGAAAAAATCCAGATACTCCTCATTGCATCCACTTGTGATTGATACCAATATTGATATCAAGCTATATGTTAAAATATTTTTTAGTTTCATGTTATTGCTATTTTAAAAGCTAAGATTTAAACCTAAAGAAATAATTCTTGGCACAGGATACTCGTTCACCGTTGCGGTAAATGTGTCCTTTTCAGGATCATATCCTTCAAAACCTTTGCTCACAATGGAAAAAACATTTTGTGCATTTAAATACACATAGGCCCTTTGCAGGCCAATTTTAGAAATCAATTCTTCAGAAACAGAATAGCCCAGCTGAGCATTTTGCAGCTTTACGAAACTGAGATCCCGTACCCAATACGAAGACTGCTGCTCGTCCCATGAACTGTTCCAAAGTAAAATGGGTACATCAGTATCTGTGTTTTGAGGGGTCCAGGCGTCTCTCCAACGAGTTGAAATCATCCGGTTTTCCCAACTCATAAGGGTGAAGGCGTTTTGAACGAACGCATTAACACCTGAGGCTCCCTGGAAAAGCAGATTTAAGTCGAATCCTTTAAATTGAAATCCGGCTGTTAATCCGAAGGTCAATTTTGGGATGGTATTGCCAATATCCTGCTTATCTTCGAAACCCAATTTTCCGTCGCCATTGACATCCTCAAATCTCAGGTTGCCAGCCATCGGGGTGAAGCCGTTGTTATTCATGTGTTCCTGAGCCTCAGTGTCCGACTGGTAAATACCTTCAACTTTATATCCGTACAGGGTTTGGTAGGAATATCCTTCCCTGATGAGATATAGCTGATCCGGGGAATCACCTCCCCTGAATTTTGTTACTTCGTTTTGAATGTGCGTCATGTTCACCCCAACATTGTATCCAAATTTGTCCCTGCCAAAAGATTGATTGTTATAACTAATGTTGAATTCAAAGCCGTTGTTCGTCATCTCACCCACGTTTTCGAATGGCGGCGTTAGATTGCCCATAATGTTAGGAATTGGTAACTGGACAATAATGTCGGTAGTTGTTCTATTGAAATAATCTGCCTCAATATTTATCCGGTCATCCATAAATCCGATATCGATACCAAAGTCGAGTGTGGTGGTTGTTTCCCAGGTAATGTCTTCATCTATCAGGGAGGTTACCGCAGCGCCAGGAGCAAAACTGCCATTGAAACTATAGCTAAGGTTATTATTTTGAGTAATTACCGTTAAATAGGGCCAGTATCCGGAGATGTTCTGGTTTCCAAGCTGCCCCCATGAAGCACGAAGTTTTAGGTTGGAAAAGACCCCCATATCCTGGATAAAGGCTTCATCGCCAAGTCTCCATCCAGCGGAAAAGCCCGGGAATATACCCCACCTGTTGCCTTCTTTAAAGCGTGAGGAACCATCGGCTCTTAAATTAGCCTCAATCAAATATTTACCTGCAAAGGAATAATTTAAACGCCCGAAATAAGATAACATCTTCAAGCCGACCATGTTTCCTTCACCCTGAATGCCATCTGTTCCGGCATCTACCTGCGTTAATCCTTCTTTTGGCGGTTGTGAGCGTCTCGAGTAGGCATTCTTAATTTGAGTGTTTTCCAATTGAACACCCAAAATAGCAGACACTTCATGCTCCGATGCAAATTCTTTATTGAAATTCAACGTTGAAAAAACGTTATTTGAAAGCGAATACGTGTTGGTTCTACTAATTTCGATTCCTTCCCTGTTGTAATTTTTTGTCATCATGGGGACTCCCGAATCCGTGTATCCGACAATACTCTCATTATAGTTATCCCTTAAATTCCAGTTTCCGGTAGAAGCTACGGTCGTTTTCCAACTGAGAAAATCTGCGAATTTTATTTCTGCCGATGCATTAATGGCAAGAAAATTTTGTTCGTCTTTTCTTTGTCCGTTTGCGGCATCAATTAGCGGATTCCTGTTATCGTAAAGAATATTCCCGTCATCATCTATGGCCTCAACAGCGCCGAATTCACCATTCCGTGTGTAGGGCGCTGTGTATGGAGTTGCTCCTGAAAGCATGGTGAATACGCGTCCAAGGGAACCATAAACAATATCATTGTACGCTTCAACCGAGGTTCTATGGTTATAGTTAATCCTGCCGCTTACCTTAAACCATTTATTTAGATCCATCTCTACGTTTGCCCGAATCCCATATCTTTCTGCACCAGTATTGGGAACCATCCCGTCCTGGTTCAAATAATTTACTGAAAGAAAGGTTGTGCTTTTTTCCGTTCCACCCTGCATTGACAGGTTGTGCTCCTGGACGGGGGCGTTCTCGAACAACACATCAAACCAATTAGTACTGGGATATCTAAATGGATCCGTACTGTTTTCAAAATCCGAGATCATGTCATCAGGAAATAAAGGACTTGCCCCTTCGTTGGCCAGGGCGAGGTTTGACATCCTCATATGTTCTGCGCTGTTATTTACCACATCGTATCTCCTCCCCAACGATTGCATTCCATAATAAGAATTAAGATTGACCTGCATTTTCTCACCGGACTTACCCATTTTGGTGGTGATCAACACAACGCCATTTGCAGCTTTTGACCCATAGATGGCAGCAGAAGCTGCATCCTTCAATACGGTGATAGTTTCGATGTCATTTGGGTTTATTTCTTCGAATGTGCCCTCAATGCCGTCAATGATGATTAGTGGATTGGCATTATTTAACGTTCCCCATCCCCTTACGCGTATTTGTGCTCCATCGCTCCCCGGTTTGCCTGAATTTTGGCTTACCCAAACACCGGGTACTGTACCATTTAAAGCTTGAGAGGCATTTGTTATCGGCCTGTTGAGCATCTCCTCGTCAAACTTGACTGTTGAAACTGCGCCGGTAAGATTGACTTTCTTTTGCACGCCATAACCGGTAACTACTATTTCCTCCAATGCGGTGACATCGGGGTTCATAGTTAGATTTATAACAGTCTGATTTCCCACAATCACTTCTTGTTGCATAAATCCCACAGAACTGAATACGAGTATGGCATTCTGATCGGGAACCTCAAGGATATAATTGCCCTCTACATCAGTAACTGTTCCCTGACTAGTTCCTTTAACCACGACGTTGACCCCCGGCAATCCAGCCTCGTCCTCACCGGATATCACCCGACCCGTTATGGTGATGCCCTGGATGACAATTTCGATCACCTGATCTTCCTTATCTTTCGTCCTTCTCTTGGAAATATGAATATTGTTGTTGACTTGCCTAAATTTCAAATCTGATTTTCTTGAAATTTCCAGCAATACATCAGCTACACTGGCATTGTTAAATGTGCCTGAAAAACGAAATCCCGGATCAATATCCTCCCGCTTATAGGAGAACTCATAATCGGTCCTGTTTTCAATGTATTCAAGGACCTGAACCAAGTCGGCATTTTCGATTTTGAATTTAATGGCAACCTCCTTGACACTTTTTATTTGTTGTGCCTTTAGGTTACTCGCATAGAGGGCACTCACAAGAAAACAATTAACTAGTAGTGCATGAAGCGATCGTTTCGACATTTTAAACAATATTTGTCGTAGTAATTTAAAATCCATAATTTTGGTGTGTTTAAATAAAAGAAAATATTACGTTTTCAGCCTATGCGATGCGGCAACATCCATAGGCTTTTTTTGGGCGTTTATCACTATGTCATTGGCATATTACATTTTATGATTTGAAAATATTTTTACTGTATCTCCTGTTACTTTAAATTCAAAATGATGTACGAATGAGATCCCGGCAAGTACGTCCTCCAGGGTTTCATTGTGGTATTTTCCAGAATAGTGGAAATTCGTTTCCAATTTCCCCTCGGCAACAACATTTACGCCATACCAATCTTCCAGGATGGTAACAATTTCTGGTAATGTATTATCCTTAAAGACCAGCACGCCATCTTTCCAGCCAGTTTTCTCCAGTTGATCAAAGTCCAGAATTTCAAATTCACCTTCATGTGGGACAATCGCAGCTTTACCCGGATCCAGCACCACCGAGTGGTCCGGATCTTTTGATACACGCACCTTCCCGGATACCAACGCAACCTCAACAATATTCGTGGTCTTGCCGTTCACATTAAATCTTGTTCCAAGAACTGTGGCCGAAACCCCACCGACAACAACACGAAATGGTTTTTCATCATCCTTTTTTACTTCAAAAAATGCTTCCCCCTCCAGCTCAACAAGGCGTTCATTTGATTCAAATGGCGCTTTATACCTGATCTTGCTTTGGGAGTTTAAAATTATCTTAGACCCATCGGGAAGAAACGTGGTAAGCTTTTGCCCTTTTGGATTTTCCTTGATTACTTCTGTAACTGCTTTAGACTCTGCCTGCAGCTCTTTTGGGTTTTCCAAAAAGTAAATCATGCCCACAATCGTGAAAAAGAAAACAAAAACAGCAGCAACTTTAAACCAGTTGAATTTGCGTTTTCCCTCTTTATAATGATTGATTGTCGGTGCTTTCGCGTCTCGAAAAGTTTGGTATTTTAATTTTGAATACGCCCTATCCAGGTCGGTGGATTTGACCTGTAAATTGCTGTGTTCCCAATATGTCTTTACTGATTCAAAAACAGCTTCATGACCTTCATGGTCAATCATCCATTTTCTTAGAAATTCAATCTCATTGGTAGTAGCCTCACCTCGAAGATAATTTAAGATTACCTGATCTATATCTTGATTTTCCAATTGACGCTAATTTTTCTATGCTTGTAGTAAGGACGAATTAATGATCAAAAGTACCTATTGAAAGAAAGTAAAATTCTGTTTGTAATTCAACATTCATTTTTAGAGCTGAAAGAAAACGAGGGTCTTTAATATTTTGAACATTGGGCTTGGGATTTCCCTGGATAAATAATCTGTCACCTTTATTCGAATCGATTTCACAGCGCTTACCAATTGGTTGTTGACAGTTTTAACCGATATACCGAGTATGTCTGCTGCTTCCTGGTACTTTAAATCATCTTCTTTTATGAGCCGATACACAAGCCGCGTTTTCTCCGGCAGATCCAGTATCGCCCTGTCGATCACTTCAAGCAGTTCCCGATTGAGAAATTGAATTTCCGGATTTTGGTGGGTGATGTATTCCTGATAATGCGGTTCGCTAAAACTAACATTTAATAATTTTGAATTTACTCTATGGCGATCCAGGGTCTTGTTTTTTGTACATACATACAAATAGCTTTCAAATCGATCGATCATGTCCAATTCCTCCCGTTTTTCCCAAATCATTTGAAGCACTTCCAGAACAATATCTTCGGCAGACTCATGGTTTTTTATGATCACGAAGGAATAATTTAGGAGCCTTGGATAGAAATAATCAAACAGCTGTCGAAAGGCTGATTCGTCCGATTTTGAAATCCTTTTTTTTACCTTATCAATATTGAAATTAGTTGACTTCATCAGACCTCAATTGCTATGTAATCCCTATTTAATTTTTTATAAAAAGATAGATAATCTAAACCAATATTCAAATTAAAGCAAATGAAGCAATCATGAAAAACTACAATCTATTGATTAAAAGTAAGATAATGTATTATTGAGATATTAAGTTTCACTTTTAATATAGGTGAAAGTCTTTCGCACTCCTAATCCAAAACAAATCAATAAATTAATGAGGCATTAAAATCTAATATGAATTTCGATTTCATTTCTATACAATCTTAACTGATTTTAAATATTATAAGGATATCAGAAATGTATTAAAATTTACCTTGCATGTACTAGAATTTACAGATATTCCAGAAGAAATCGAATCCGTGACTTACTGTATTGATGGTGGAAAGTATAATGAATGTTTGGTATTTGAATTAGTTCATTTTTATATGATATGTATTAGTCAATTTTGTACCTCATTTGTACCTCGAAGTTGTAAAGTATTGATTTACAGGAATAAATAAATTTTGTATCGGCAAGTAATTTCCTTATATGACCAAAATAAACGCAGCGTCACAAATTTTAAGTCTTATGTAAAGAAAAAAACGATCAAGCTTTCAACTTCTCTACATTAGGAAAAACAGATTACATACAGCTTTGACCATATCCATCAAATAACTATTGAAATTATTAAAACACTGATTGATCGGGGGCCCATCAAACATGCGTTTCATTAATTAGTTTGACAGTTAGCTTAAAGTTTATAAGAACATTGATCCTGAAAATTTGTTCTTAATAGAGGAAATTTAAAATGAGCGCTTTTATTTAATTGATCAATATTCCAAAATTTTAAATTCGGCAAATTGACAGATTTCAATTAATGATTTCAATGAAAACATTAATTTTAATTCATTTTAATAAAGATCTCCTTCTTTTATTAAAAATTTATAAATTTAAAGCTGATTTTACCGAGCAGAAGTGGAAGGATAAAATGCCTGCCCCACTAGTACTATAAAATTATATTTATCACATAAATTATCCCTGTAATGACGGTTATAAGAACATTTGGCATAGGTACTGAAAATGAGATCGACAATGACAAAATCAAACAATATATTAATCTAAAATTAGCGGCTTTGGGCTTTAAGGTTGAAGCCAGCAAAGAAACGGAAAGATTCCTTGAAGTAGCTTCACCGTTATTAAAAAACTACCGTGAAAAAGCACGACTGTTATCAGATTACCTCTCACCTTCCGGACAGCGAATTCATGCTTTTTTGGCGGATTATCTTAAGGATGTAAAGACTAATCAAAAAATCGCATTACCAGAACATACATTCATTCTTGATCGACATGGGCTGGCCCGGACATTGTCATTACCACCGGATGCGGATTTGTATGAAACCAAAATCGTAAAATCATACCGTACTGCACAGGGCGTTTTAAATAATCCAAAGGAAGACCGCAGGACAACTAAAGGCATATTTCATGTTTGTGAAGGGGGACTTCCCATCGCTAATGATAAAAAAGCGGTTCCAAAACTTGCATTTTTCAACCTCCTCCATGCTGCATTGCATCCCCCAAAAGAATTAATGACCCTACCGTTTACAGCAAATCAAAAAGAGACGGCAGAGTTATTTGTCAGTTTGCTTCTTCGACCTATTGTTGTACCGGAAGTCCCTGGCGTGATCCAGGAAAAATCCATGGAGATAAGATTCTTTGCGCCGGGGAACCTGGTAAGTAACCTGGATTTCGTGGAATCAATATTTGGGAATGCAGGCGATCCGCATTTGCCGATAAATGACGCCGCGCTGGATGCAGATTCTTGGACGGGCCATACAGGATGTGTAATTCTGGCTCCACACTTGGTAAATTTGAGAAAGAAAGATTTGGGGCTCCCTCATTACGACGATGCCAATGAGCGGCAAAGAAGAGATGGAATGTGTTGGGAAAAAGAGAATGAAAAATATAACGACGGAGGAGCTTTCAAAATTACTGCACGAGATGAACGAGGTGTCATTGTTACACTTATAGCAGATAACTATTACGGCTACTGTAAAAAAGAAGTTAAAACACAAGTCAGCTATTCGGCCAATATTTTTGGTCTTTGCGAAGAAGAACACGCAGGCGGTGCAATTGCGTTTCCAAGTTATGACCTGGGGGAAGACTTCCATTTAGATGATCGCCTACCTACCAATAACATGACCTTTACAGAAGTGGTAAAATTGTTCGGTGATATCATGGATGTTAAAACTGAAGGATACGGTATTGATAAAAAATATCCGAACATTCACTACGTCCCGGAGAATGCTCGCTTCAATCTAATGCAACAATCTGTAACCTGGAAGAAAGGAAATAAAATGATAAAGATTAAACTCCTTCCCGAAAATCTATATTTGCTTCCGTCCGGTTATAAGATAAAAATGCAAAAGCAATTGAAAGGTCTAAAATGGCAATTGATCGGTACAGTGGCAGAAGGCACCTCCCTTCATAAACCTTGTACGGTATCCGGGGGTGGAAAATCTGAAATTTCAAAACCAATACAAGATGCGATGATTCAGGGACATGTCATCGTAGCTGATATCCAAAAGGATTTTGAAGAAGCTGAAAAAATAATAAAAACTGATTTTTCTGATCGCTTCGAAGTAAAATTTAAAAATCCCAAACCCACACGTCCTATCTTAAGCTTTAATAGGTCGCTGGGATCTGTTATCAAATTATTGACAAAATCGGATGAATATACTAAGGAGTACAATGCATGGCTTGAGTCTATACCCCAGCGTATTAAAGATTTGATTTATGTTATTAAAAGGCACTATAGAGAAGACTGGGGAGATGATTGGAAGGATAAGTTTTCTGTTGATCAGGTCAATGGAACACGCGGCAATGAACTAAAGCTTCTAAATCGAAAATTAGTGGCCAATTATCTGCGCGTGGGACATGATCTTGATGGTTCCTGGAGGATTTTTCAATTACGTCAGGACTTCACTTCAGCACAGAAAGTGCAGACAGAAGACGATATATCTGCTTCTATCGTATTGCAATCTAAAAATCTGGAATATTTAAATCCTAATTACCGCAATTCGAGTTTTAAACTTCTTAAAAACTGCGAATCACGTCTTTTCCAGCGACCGGACGATTGCATTCACAAAGGTTATGACCGACAGGCGGAACTGGACCTTTCAAGTCCCAATACCTTTCTGTCAAATTTCGAACCACTCACACGCGATCAGGTTCGAGAGATCAAAGATGACTCTATCGGTTTTGATCTTTATACTCAACCGGTAAAAGACTTGATCAACAACTTTTTAGACAGCAACTCTCCGGAATATTTGGTAATTCCTTCCGAACCTCGCCTGGTGAACGGCATGCCAACAAAAAATCCTCGGTATCTGCAGGTTCGACCTGATTTGGTAAATCCTCATGAAAAATATGCTGGTGAAATCGGCACACGCTTATTTAGAAAAATCCCGCTTGAAAAACCGGTTCATATGCCCGTAAATGCTGTGATCACCGGGCGTAGAAATAATCCGGCTGAGCCTGCGCTGAATGTTCCGCCGCTAGCTCTTTATAATCCGATTCATTATCAGGAATTACCGGAACTTTTCATTGATTTTATGTGCAGCGTCACAGGTAAATCACCATCGACGACCGGTTTTGGATCTGAAGGATCTTTGACAAAAGGACCGTTCAATGCCCTATTGCCCGCCGCTGATCTCAACAATGCTTTTGTTTCATATATACTGACCGGACATGCGGGATTCTCATCAGCTGCCGGATATGTAGGACCTAAATACAGGGTAGATCATGATATCAGTTTATTGATCCCGGAGATATGGTGTCGAATGTCCGTGGACGAGTGCGATCCGCAATTTCTTATTAAAAACGGATACCTGGAAAAAATCAATGACTTTGAATACAAGGGACAAAAGGTAGAAGCTAGTTTATTGGGGTATCGCATTAACATCAAGTTTGTTCATCATTTTTTGGGAAGAATATTCAGCAACCCGGATGCTGTCTTTACTAATGAAATGCTAAAACCTGAAACTCAGGATATGGATACATTCGCTGCATCGATTGAGAATCTCACCATCACGCAAAAGCGTGTTGCAGAAGGCTTTTTGCAGGATGGAACATATGAAGCACTTTGTCCGCCTTTGAAAGCACTCATTAAGATCATGGTTGACGGTGAATTTGAAGGCAAAAAACGACATCATCCGGATATCCGAAAAATGTTCGAAGAGGACACAGTCCTCCAAAGCGATTGGTATAAGGAAAGGTTGCTCATTAAGCAACAACGGGATACTGATCTCTGGGCCAGGAATGTAGATTATCTTTCACGATTTGTAGAAAAGGAAAGTTTTAGAGAGGCTTCTATTAATCTTGACGTACCTGCAAAATTAAAAGCAGCCAGGAAAAACCTTAGCAGGGTAAAATCATTAGCTCACTTAAAATTTCTGGAAGGAACACTTGGTGCAGATCCCTTGAAACCATATATATAGATAATGCTTATCACCTGAATTCGGGATAAGAAAAGATTGGAAATTGATTTACATGATATCTCTGCCGGAGTGTATATTTTGTAATGACAAATAATTATTATCCTCTTATACCCGGTTGCGGCTTTAGAAATTATTTATCAGAATTATAAATTCTTCAGTGTCCAGAGCAGATTTCTTCTAAAATAGAATCGAACAATTACCTGTGTTTCTTTTGATTTAGAAGCAGATACTTACTAAAAGAATAGTTGATTCCCACTACTTTTTAAACTCAACAATAAATTTGGCGCCTTTGCCAAATTCACTTTCGCACCACACTTTTCCCTGCATCACCTCTACGTATTTCTTAACGATAGAAAGGCCAAGGCCTGTGGAGCTTTCACCGTCAGTTGGTCGAGCATTCAATTTTCGAAATTTCTGGAAAAGGTGAGGCTTGTCTTCTTCCATTATTCCGGGACCTTCATCCACAATTTCAAAACGAATCGTTTCGTTCTCCTCTTTTAGTGAAACATGGACTTCGGTGTTGCGATTTGAAAACTTGATCGCATTCGATAATAAATTGTCCATGATTTGGACCATCAGGCTTCTGTCCAACGAGGCTACCACCTCATCCAGGTCAGCCACTGTACGTATTTTTTTATTATCACTATGGATTTTCAAAGCTGAAATCACCTGCTCCGCAACTTGCTTTAAATCAACTTGACTATAGTTTGTTTTGAGTGAAGACGATTCCAGTACCTTTATCTCCAATATTTTAGCCACCAGGCCATTCATTCTATTCAGGGACTTTGTGATCAGATTTAAGTACTCCCTCTGGTCCTCTGTGATTTTTTCACTGTTAAAAAGTTCTGAAATACTCAATGCACTTGTTAACGGATTTTTGAGGTCATGCGCTACGATCCCAATCATTTCATTCTTTTCCCTATTGAGTGCATTGAGCTCTAAATTTTGTGTTTGTATTTGTTCGTTTTTCTCAGATAAACTTTTGTTGGTATTTATTTTCAATCGAACTAATCTGTATAGAATAAACAAAGCGATCAAAACAAATACAATCACGATAGCGGAAAGGTATATAAATAAATTCTTGCGTTCTATTTCAAGTTCGCTTTGTCTTAATTTCAGATCCTGCACCTCTTTTTCCAGCATGAGCACACCTACTTCACGATTGGCAGCGATGTCTGGCTGCAGGTCTGCGTTGATGTTAGAAATGGACGCTACCACTTCACCAAATGCTTTACCAAGGTGTTTTTCTATCAATAGATCCAGCAATGGCTTAAATCTGCTATCTCCGATAAACGCATTTACTACTTCATCCCAATCGCTTGAGAGTGGCGTTGCGATCGACAACCCGGGATTTTCAACCATAAAAAAGCGCTGCCGGCTAATGCCTTTCCCTTGTTTAAAGTAGGATAAATAATTGGGTAGCGAAACATAGCCCCAGGCGTCATCAGCATTTGATATTTCTTCTATTAAGAAATCAACATGCCGCACGTACTCCATCTTTATTTCAGGAAAATAGTCCTTTTGTAATTCCAGGATATTTCGCTCAAAAGTGGAATTTGTTACCGTGATGGCCCGATTGTTCTTCACCATGTTGGCAAATTCAGCCAAACTCGAAACTGAACCAAAAGCCCTGCTGGAGATGATAATCTCAATATCAGGCATATAGGGATCACTTATCTTAAAATCCTTCTTTCTTTCTTTCAAAGCGGAAATAGAGGCAATACCAAGAATAGGTCGTTGGGAAGTTTTTAAGGTATCAATGAGGCTTTCAAAATTATACAAGTGCTCATATTCCAATTTAAGTTTTGCACCATATTTTTCGTCAATAAACCTGACAAAATCCTCCAAAATTTCATATTCAATTCCGGCTAATTTACCCTGAGTGTCGTGATAAATGAATGGGCTATTTTCAGAATAAGCAATCACCAACGTTCCGCTGCCACTTTCTTTCACCTCGCTCCACGTATTGCTTTTTGACTGGCCATTGGCTTGTAGTAAAAATATAATGAGGAATACATATAGGCCGAGGCCAGCTTTTAGCATGGAAATTTTTATTTTATGGTATAAATAGAACGTAATAATTACAGCTTTTAATTACATATATTGTATTTTAAAAGGCAATACATATGACTGAAAGTTCCAATAAAGTTACTTAAAATAAGTGTTATTTAATGAAAGCCGCAGTCTATAATACATTCAATGGTGCCATTGAAATTAAGCAGGTAGATGATCCTGTCGTTTCTGAAACAGAAGCCATTATAGAGGTAAAGGCATCGGGGCTTTGCCGTAGCGACTGGCATGGGTGGAAAGGGCACGATCCTGATATACAGTTACCCCATGTGCCCGGGCACGAGTTCTCAGGGATTGTGAAAGAAACAGGGAGCAACGTCACCTCATTTCAACCGGGTGATCGTGTTACCGCTCCATTTTGCTGTGGATGTTCTACATGCCCACAATGTAAGAAAGGGAATCAACATATTTGCGATCATCATTTTCAACCGGGATTTACCCACTGGGGTACGTTTGCTCAATATGTTCGAATTAAACATGCAGACTTTAACTTAATCAAGCTACCTGCTGATATCGATTTTGTATCAGCTGCGGGCTTGGGTTGTCGTTTTATCACTGCATTCCATGGCATTGTGAATCAGGGCAAAGTCGATCATTCAATGTTTGTAGCAATTCATGGCTGTGGAGGTGTAGGTTTATCTGCCATTATGATTGCGGCTGCGTATGGAGCCAACGTGATAGCTGTGGATATCAATGAGAAAAATTTGCATAAAGTGAAGTTTTTAGGAGCTGCGTATACCATTAATGCCGGCAGGGAGGAAGTTGTTGCAAAAGTGCGTGAAATAACGAATGGCGGAGCAAATTTATCCATGGATGCGCTGGGAAGCCATGAGACGAGTAAGAACTCCATCAATTGTTTAGCAAAAAAAGGGAAGCATATCCAGGTGGGTATACTTGGAAGTGAAAATAATATTTCAGTATCGACCGCCGAACTCATCGCTAAAGAAATTGAAATCATTGGCAGCCACGGAATGCCACTTGCTGATTATAACACCATTTTTAACCTAATCGCAAACAAAAAGATAGACCTGTCATTACTCATTGATCGAACAGTAAAGCTGGAAGATGTTCATCAGGAAATGCTTAATATGAATATCTACAGTAATTCTGGAATGGTCATTATTGATCAATTTTAAATAAGCCTTCGGCTTGCTCCTCATCGTAGTACGCTCAAAATTATCTATTACCCATTCTAAGCTAGGTTTAGTTCGTAACTAAACCTTCTTATCAAATCGACTTCAATCAGAGTATGCAGGAAATTGCCTATTTTTAATTGAGGTTCTTAGACAAACTGCCGTCGTAGCCGATGCAATGAAACGAAGTAAGGTTAAAATTTGTAACTTTGTTATCATATGACAGAGCTAAATCAACATATTACGCAAATAAAACAACTTTGTGATTCGAATAAGGTGAAATCACTTTTTGCATTTGGTTCGGTTACAGCTAATAAGTTAAAATCCGATAGTGATATTGATCTTATCGTAGAAATAGATGACAATGATCCAATTTCATATTCGGATCATTATTTCAACCTTAAATTTCAATTACAGCAATTACTCAAAAGACAAATAGACCTCCTAGAATTAAAGGCAATAAGAAATCCCTACTTGCAACAACAAATTGAAAAAACCAAAGTCTTAGTTTATGGAAAATGAAATTAAGGCTTGGTTAGTTAACATTATTCAAGCAATTGATGAAATAAATTTGTTCCTTCCGAATAAGAAAGATTTTTTCGAATTTCAAAAAGATTTAAAAACCAAAAGAGCCATAGAAAGGAATATTGAAATAATCGGTGAAGCAGTTAGTAGGATTTTGAAAGTTAATCCCAACTTTCCAATTATTAACTCCAGGAAAATAGTAGATACAAGAAACAGGATTATACACGGGTATGATAGTGTATCCGAAGATATAATATGGTCTATTGTTGTTCTGGATTTACCCAAATTAGAACAGGAAATTCAAAAACTTCTGAGTAATTAATAAGAAGCACTGTCTATAACAAGTGCGAACGTAAGTATTAATAATCCCAATGATCATTATTGTCATCTCCTAACGCAGTGCAGAGATCTTATGCTATTATTTTCCCAACGTGCTGTCATTATACCATAAGATTTCTCCGATCACTGTGTTCACTGCGAAATGACTTCATGATGTATTCTTTGATTACCCGGCAAGTCACATATTTTACAAACCTTTCTGACCTGTCGACGCAGGCAGGATTCGCACGCGTTACAAACGCGCGCGAGTGGAGGTTACTCATGACCGGTGTGCATCCATGTCTACTCTACCTACCAGGAAGGAGTCTACATGCAGATGTATCCCATGACACATTGCTCACTCATACGCGCTACAAATTAGCGTTAGTGGGATGTCTGATCATGATATCAAGACTCCAATGTTTTTATTCTCTTTCATTATATATTTCAATCGCATTGCTATAATGTTTTCTTTTAGGGCCACTTAATATCCACGGTGTAAAACACAGTGCGGGCCCAATGAAAACTCCGGCAGGGATACTTGATGATTCTCCAGGCTCCGGTTTTTCACTCAAATTTGTCACTGCCGTACCTATAAAGATCCCCAGGCCTGCCGATAGACCAATGGCTGAAATCAGGTTCAGCGTTTTTGTTTTTTTTATTTCTTCCATACAAGGTTTACAGTCTGACAGATCTTCCATAAGGTTTTTCCCTTTTACTTTTTTGAATGCCTTACCTTTCTTGCTATAAAAATTCACTTTCCCGGTAGTAGTTGTAGGGACTCCCGTATATGGATTAAAAGTTGTCGTAGTTCTTAATGCCGAATAAAGCTCGATGGCCCCTTCCACTTCACGATGTATAAACTCATAACTCCCATTGTTCAGTACCCTCCGCCTGTAATAATCCCCATCGATCTGATAATACCATACCAGCTTTAATGGATATTTGATGCTATCCTCTGCCAGTAAATAACCGCTGGAAAACAAAGGACTTTTAATTACCAGTTTATCATATGAATATTCCTGTCCTCCTCCCAGGCCTACCAGGTTTTGGGCCTGGATAGTGCTTACAGCTATAAATGAAGAAATCACAAAAAACACGGTTCGTTTTATCATAATTAAAAAGTTTAGGTTTCAGTTACTAATTACTGGCGCACGATCCTGTCTGCCTACAGTCAGGTGCATCGCTTGCCTTTCTATTTCATAATTCCTTGACTGACCCTGCAAATTGTCCAATTGCAGATTGTCCAGCGTCTTGGTCATATCAAACGGATCAAGCTTCGGAAGGTCTAGTTGTTCTTTTATATCTAATTCGGAAAATCCATCTAATTTATCTATTTGATCAATCTTTGTTTCTTCGAAAAGCGTTTTGGAGATAGAATCAATCCTGGTTTGTACTTTGTTTTCGAGTGCTCGTACTTTTTCTTCCGGCACATCAGCATACGATTTCAATTCATGGAGTTTTGTATTCAAATAATCGATATAGTGATTCACCTTCTCCAAATACTTTTGCTGCAGTGTGGCTATACTGTCATTATTGTGATCCAGTAATCCTATAGCCACAGATTGAAGGCTGTCCAGTTTATTTTGAAAGGTGGTTACAAGTGAATCCTGGGTATATTTCAATAAAATTTGTGCATCAAATTCCTTAGTATTATTCCCAACATTAGTAGAATCCTGGGCATTAAGCCAGTGTGCTCCCAAATGACAATTTAAAATTATGACGATATGCAGGATATGCCTACTCACGCTTTCGAAATATATATCCTACGTGAAACTGAAACACCACATTGGTGAGGTTTGGCCTGGTGAAGCCAGGTGTATAGTTCTTTGACAAACTGCTGATGTCTGAAATAAGATAGTTTAGTCGCGCTCCAAAATTGAGGCCGAATGGTAGATCCATACCCAGCCCAGCTAATACTGCAAAATCCATGCTTTTAAAATCTTCTGATATGTCTTCATCTATATCATCTCCTCGGATCACGCCAACTTCTCTG
>Ga0209536_100006660_pt1 | contig 17599 bp, 16 predicted proteins | sample DeeMarSeWOR28_12_FD_187461 | JGI IMG/M metagenome (GOLD analysis project Ga0209536, IMG submission 187461) | Marine sediment microbial communities from White Oak River estuary, North Carolina - WOR-2-8_12 (SPAdes) (version 2) | ecosystem: Environmental > Aquatic > Marine > Intertidal zone >... | reverse complement strand
CGAATTGCTGCAGCGTTATGCTCACGAAACCCGCTCCGCGTACTGTACCGGTTGCAGCGCGATTTGCGAATCCTGCGTCGAAGGGCAAGCGCCCATCGGTGATGTCATGCGTTATTTGATGTACGCGAATAGTTACGAGGATGATGCACTGGCTGCAGAAGGGTTTAGAAAAATTACTCCAAACATCCAAAGGCGGCTGTCGCGACTGGATTATACAAAGGCGGAGCGCAACTGCCCCCAGGGGTTGCCGATTGCCAGGCTGATGCGGGAAGCCATAAAGAAGCTGACCACCTAAAACTCCTCAGGTGATTCATTATGCAAGTTTTTCATTATAAAATACTTTCTTGTTTTATTTTTCTAAGCTTTTAAAGCGTTCTTAAATTTGAAATCCGAATTTCGAAACTCGAAACAAACACAAATATCGGTGGTGATGTTCCAACTTTCAGCGCTGATAAGTGTGCTGCATCGCCTTGGCTTCCGCCAATATTTCATCCCGCAACGTTGCCGGTGACAGCACCTCGGCCTTGCCGCCCCAGCTCATCAGCCAGTATTTGATTTCATCGGTGCCGGCCACCCGGGCCTCAAAAATAACGGACCCGTCATTTTGAGATTTAATTTTCTGGGTTGCATGCCAGGTTTTTTCCCTGATGTACCCGGCAACTTCAGGTGCGAACCGGATTCTAACGTCCTGCGGCTCGCCATGAAACACGCCAAAACTGGTCTGCATGAAATCTTCTACCTTAAAATCTGCAGGCATCTCAAATATTTCATCCGTCAACCGTAATGATTTGATCCGATCCAGCGCAAAAATTCGGATATCTTCCCGCAGACCGCAATTGCCGACCAGATAGAACGCGCCGTCAAACAACCAGATTTTATACGGAGCCACCTTGCGCCGGGTCCTTTTTTTCCGGCTCATCGTGTAATAGTCAATTTCAATCATCTGACGATCAACGGTCGCCTGGCTGATCCGGTCGATCACATCCCGCAAATGGTCATAGTGTTTATAAGGCTTTGAACCCACCTCTAAACTTTGTTCGATCTTTTCCAGATATTGAATGGTCTCGGCCGGCAGCGTGGCTTTAATTTTTTGAAAAAAGGACTCCAGGGATTCATAAAAAACCGTATCTTTTAGAACCCGCATCAACCCCCGGCTGAAATACAGCGCCATGACCTCAGTCAGGTCCAGCGGAATCGGGACATTCTGCCGGGCACTGTCCAGAATCGACCACAGGTTTTTACCATCCACCCGGTCGGTAAAGATCGGAAAACCGGCCAGCTGCAGAGCTTCAAGATCCCGATATACCGTCCGCCAGTGGTATTCAAGCTCCCGGGCCAGATCAGCAGCAGATTTTCCTCTGCGTGAGGCAATTAAACTTTGCAAAATGCGCCACTGCCTGGCCAGTTGATTTCCCCGCGCCATCAAATTCCTCCTTTATCATACTCGAAGCTCACTTCAGTTCAGGTGCCTTCCTGAAGGCCGAAAATTCCAGACATCGAATGGTCAAATCCCAAATCAAAAAATACAAATATCAAACAAATCACAAAAATCAAAATTCTAAATTCCAAACATTTTAACATAGCGGCTTCGCGGACCACGCCCGCCATCGCGACCCTCCAGCCCAGCAGGCGAGGCGGACGGGCGAGGCGGGCCGGGTCGCGATAATGGAAGCGGTGGCAGACGGATTTGCGCAAAAATTACAAATCGGACTTTAATTTTTTTCGACTTTGTCCGTATCTGACAAATCCCTGTGCTAATGTTGTCATCAAGATAAAATTGATTTTAAGCCAAAAAAGCAAACAAACCACCAATGGGGGATCAACAAATGACGAAGCACAATATTAGCGCGGAGTATGATGAATGTTACGAGTACCACGGCAATACGACGATCGAGCTTACGCGCAGACAGGGCGAAGTTACCGTATGGCGCGATTGGATCACATTCGATACGGTCCGGCAAGCGGCTGAATACTTTAACGAGCATTGCAGCACCGTATGCGATTAGGTTTCGGGTTTCAGGAGACAGAAAACAGATAGGTCGCATCATTTTGCAGTTGTTTCATTCATTATCTGCAAACTGACACCTGAACACTGCTTGCCGCGCCGCAGCTTCTGCGAAGGTGGGACACCTGAAAGCAACATTACAGCCGCCTTTTGGGGGCATTACCCAATAAAAGAAGCGGGGAGTTCGAAATGAACCACATAGCAAATATTGTGGGTGTGGGTTGTTTTGCCAAAAGCCCGACCCTGCAGCAGCAATTTAAAAAAGTTCTCGAGCATTTTACCTGGCTCAGATATGAAGATTTGTGCCCTGCGGCACAACGGATATTTAACGGTAAAAATGCGAGGCGGTTTTTTAGCTCGGTGATTCGCTCCGGAACAGAAAGGCCCGATCAGATCGATCGGGCCCTGAAATTGGTTTCAGCTGCAAATCAAATCACTGGTTTTTATCTTGGTATGAACGCACAATCCTTGCACTTGATTGTGTTTTTTCAAGATGCGAATGGTCAATCAGCAAATTTGACCATTCGGCTCGAAAAATTCAGTCAGCTTAAACAAATTCGTATGCATTGATATTTGCCCGCCAAAAGCCGTCTGACGGGATGGTCGTGTAAACGCTTTATTCCTCTTTGGGATGGCATCCAGCACAGCTGATGGGCCCGGGATTGGGCAAGGGGCCGTCCAGTTTTTTGCCGGACATTTCAATTTTTCGGTTTTTAAGCTTCATCACCTTGTGGCATCCGATGCATGATTCATGATAAGCTTTCTTAAAGTACCGGATTTCTTCAGCTCTTGTGGGCGTTCCCTGCTGGGCTTTTGTGGCCGCCTCTGTCACATCATGGCAGCCGGCAGTCATACAACCCTTTATCTGGGTGGTGCCTTCCCATGTATGATGACACGTCTGGCATTCGAAACCAAAATGCCTGGAATGCGGAAAGTCCACAGGCGCCCTTTTTTGCTCCACGCCTTCAGGAGCACCGAGCACGATGATTCCCATTGGAACGACCATATCTTCAACGTCTTCCTCACCGGATACGACCAGTGCCGATCCAAAAATTATCGCCATTACAAAGCACACCGGTAAAATACCCACCTTCTGCATATTGGACTCCCTTTTTCGGTTAGAATACAGACTCTGGTTCAAACAGTAGCACGGTCAGAACTGCATACCCTTAACGTTAGATGAACGTCGTCAAATTAAGGTGAAATTAATGCGCTATAAATTAAAAAATTTCAAGCCTTAATTTTATTTTTTTCGCTGAAGGTTAAATTAGAACAATTTTAGGGAAAAAAGATGCGGACCCATCTCCATCAACGCAATCGGATGTCGTTCGACACGCCGGATGGCGGCTTCGCCGGCAATTTTATCCAGATCCGCCAGCTTCATATTTGCCGCCCGGTTGGTACGGCAGGCGGCCGGCTCGACGCTGTGAAAAAAAGGAAATATTTGACAATTGGTGGGCCAATGGGGTATAAAGTAATTAGAATCATTACAAATTTTTACCTAAGCCAATTGAGGCACATTACGGTGAAACCGTAAACGGCACAACTATGGGCGCTGCATCGGTTTATGTGCTTTTTTGTATGCATCCATCCAGCTATACACGGTAAGTTTCAGCGGAGTGTGAAAGCAGGAGGTTGAATGGCAAAGCCCGGCCGGGATGAATTGATTCAGTCCAATCAGGCACTGGAAAAGCAGCTTGAATCCAGCGACATGGATTCATCTGCCCGCAAAATGAGCAAAGCGTTTCAAATCATCACCGAGCAATCGCCCAACATGATTTTCATCAACAAGGGGGGGCGTATTGTATACGTCAATCGCCGGTGCACACAGGAGATGGGTTATAGCAAGGCGGAATTTTGCGCCCCGGATTTTGATTTCATGACCCTGATTGCCCCGGAATCCGTTGATCTGGTGCAATCCAATTTCGTAAAAAACATGCAGGGTCAGGAGGTTGCGCCATATGAATATCAGCTGATCACCAAAAAGGGCAAAAAAATTGCAGCCATTATTACCACCAAGCTGATCCGCTATCAGGGCGAAGCAGCCATTCTGGGCATTGTCACCGACATCTCCGAGCGCAAGCGCGCCGAAGAGGATCTGCAATATCGACTCAAATTCCAGAATCTGATCACCAAAGTCTCCAGCCAGTTTGTCAATCTGTATCCCGCACAGATCGATGATGAAATAGACCGCACGCTGCAGCAGATCGGCCAATTTGCCGAGGCGGATCGCAGCTATATGTTTCAATTTTCAGATGATCAAAAATCCGTATCCTGCACCCATGAATGGTGCGCCGATCAAATTGAGCCGACCATAGCGCGCATTCAGGATGCGCCGGTGGATAGTTTTCAATGGGCGATGAACCGGTTTTTTAGCGGACAGATGCTGACCATTCCGCGTGTCGCTGACCTGCCCCCTGAAGCCGACTCGTTAAAAGAGGAGCTAGTCCAACAGGGGATTCAATCGGTGTTGGCCGTACCGATGATAATTGGCGGCAAGGTGATTGGATTTATCGGATTGGACTCGGTTCGCGAAGAAAAAATGTGGGTCGAAGACACCAGCTCCATTCTCAAGATCGTGGGCTACGTTTTTGCCAACGCACTGGAAAATAAAAAGACCCGCCAGGCGCTGCAGGAGAGCGAGGAGCGTCTCAGGACGGTTTATGAGACATTTCCGGACCCGGTCACCATTATTCAGGCCGAAGATGGGCGTTGTATCGACGTCAACAGCGCTTTTTCGCGGGTGACGGGCTGGTCGGCTACAGAGGTGATCGGAAAAACAGCCGCCGAACTGGATATCTGGGAAGACACCGCCGAGCGGCAGAAACTGGTCGACGGTATTGCCGAAAAGGGCAAGATCGATAATTTAGAGGCCAGATTCCGTCTGAAAGACGGCCGAAAGATAACGGCCTTGATGTCGGCGGTCTTGATCCGGCTGAATGACCGGCCGCACATTTTAACCATTACCCGCGATATCAGTGAATTGAAATATGCCCAGGAAGAGCGCGAGCAACTGAAAACCCAGCTGATTCAGGCCCAAAAAATGGAGGCCATCGGCACCCTGGCCGGCGGCATTGCCCACGACTTTAACAACATCCTGGGCGCCATCATCGGTTATGCGGAAATGGCCCTTTACGATACCCGCCAGGACTCGATGGAGCATTACAACATCGATCAGGTGCTCAAAGCAGGCCACCGGGCCAAGGACCTGGTAAAACAGATCCTGGCATTCAGCCGTAAAAGCGAACAGAACAAACAAATTGTCTCATTAACGCCCATCATCAAAGAAGCCTTGAATCTGTTGCGGGCGTCATTGCCGACCACCATCGAAATCAAGCAACATATCGAATCCAACCTGGATGCCATTTATGCGGATCCTACCCAAATCCATCAGGTCATGATGAATCTGTGCACCAATGCCGGCCACGCAATGGCCGATACAGGCGGTACTCTAAATGTCAGCCTGCAAAACGTCGACCTGACTGCCAAAGCGGCCGCCGTGTATCCGGACCTGAGCGCCGGGCCTTATGTAAAGCTCAGCATCAGCGACACCGGACATGGGATGGATGCTGCCACCATGGATCGCATATTTGATCCCTATTTCACCACCAAAGAACAGGATAAAGGCACGGGCATGGGATTGGCCGTTGTTCACGGCATCGTCAAGGGGCACGGCGGCAGTATTCAGGTAGAAAGCACCCCCGGCAAGGGCAGCGGCTTTGATATCCTTTTTCCGATCATGGAAAAACAGACGGTGTCGGAAACCGAGGAATTAAAGGCGCTGCCGACCGGCAGTGAATGCATTCTATTGGTCGACGATGAAGATAGCCTCATCGAGCTGGGTAAAAATATGCTCGTAAAACTGGGCTATCAGGTAGAGACGCGCACCCGTCCGGTTGAAGCCCTTGAAACTTTTCGGGCGGATCCGCATAAATATGACCTGGTCATTTCAGACATGACGATGCCCAACATGACCGGGGATATCCTGGCCGCCGAATTGCGTCAGATCCGCGCCGATATTCCCATCATCATCTGCACCGGTTATAGTGAGAGAATCAATGAACAGCGGGCTGGCGAACTGGGCCTCCAGGGATTGATTATGAAGCCGTTTACCATTCGAAGACTGGCCAAAACCGTTCGTGAGGTACTCGGTAAAACGGTTGATTTTTAATCAACCGTTTTGTTACTGGTATTATTAACTCAAATATTTGCCCAGCTTCCGCATCTAAATTACCTACGCCTTAAATTATTCATCCAGCGGTAAGGAAATCACTATAGTGCATCCCGCGCCGGAATTGTTCTCGGCGCTCACCCGCCCTCCCATCAGAAGAATAAACTTTTTCACCAGCGCCAGGCCGATGCCGGTGCCGCGCGTTGTCTGGGTAAGTGAGTTGTCCGCCCGGTAAAAATCATCAAAAATTCTTTTCAGCGCCCGCCGGGGAATCCCGGGTCCAAAATCGGAAACGGCAATTTTAATCCATCGGCCGTCAGCATAGGTCCGTATCGTAATTTCTTTGCGCACCGCCGACTGTCCGAATTTGATGCTGTTTTCAATCAGATTGATTAGCACCTGAATCATGGCTTCCCGATCATAGTAAAATGGGTGTTTGGCGTCCTGCACAAATTTCAGAGTGTAGCCTTCCTGTTTGAGTTTGGCTTGCATCACCGTTTGAACTTCGGCAACAACTTCCTCAAAGGTTCCCGATTTGAGATCGAGAGACCGCTGCTTTTTTTCCAGCTTGGCCAGATCCAGCACATTATTAATCAAACGGGTTAAGCGCGAACCCTCGGAATCGATAATTTGAAAATATTCCTGCTCCCGCTCGGTGTCCCTGGCAATGCCCTGTGCCAGCATCTCGATATACATGCGGATATTGGTCAACGGCGTTTTTAATTCATGGGTGACCGATGACACAAACTGGGAACGGCGCTCGGAAAGATCGACCAGGGTTTGAGCGCTTTTATAGATCGCAAATATTCCGATTAAAAATATGGCTGCCAGTACGCCCATCATCATCAGCAGCGTCTGGCGCCCGGCCGAGCGGGGAACCTCATCGCAGCTCAAGGTGGCGCTGAGAAAGGCAAAGGGCGCCGGAAATACGCGCTGCAGAACAAATGTCGGATCCTGGATGGATACGCCTGCCTCCGCCAGCTGGATGTGTCGCCCCTGATCCATGACCTGCAGGCGCAGGTTGGTAAAGTCGGCCATCGGCTGATTGTTAAAATAGTTTTGCGCCAGGTGATTTAAAAACGCTCGAACTCTCAGGATGAAGCCCTGTCGGTAAATTTTTTGGTTGATCATGATGCGGCGAAAAATAAAAATCTGATCGTTACCGATAAAAACCGATTGCAGCGGGGCGACTTCGACCTGGAAACTTTCAGCTTCCCGCGGAGCCGCCATCGTCCGGCCAACCGCATCCGGTTCAGCGGCAGCCGACTGGGGTTGCATTTTGTCGGTGGAATTCCCGGCAAAGCCGCGTTCGGCCATTGACGCTCGTTCTGCCGGCTGGCGGCGGTAACGCTGTTTTGATGCCGACAGGGCCGAGGATTCCATACTCCGGGCGCTTTCATCGGCTTCCTGCCGCGCAACGTTTTTTGCCTGGGCGACGGTTATTTTTTCAAATCGCTTTTCTTTCTGGCCCAGAGCGGCTTTGGGCTCTTTGGAACGGGTTAAATCCAGGTATCTCTCAGCAAAAACATCCTCCTTCTTTTGTTCGGCCGATAGCGCCTCGCGTTGCGGCGCCGGGGCTATCGTATCCGTGACCGCTGTCCGAATGCGGTTAAATTGGCGGTTGGCATGTTCCAGCTGAACGACGGTATCTGCATGATCAGCATCAGCCGGTTGGTCGGCTGGTGCCAGCGGTGTTTGAAAAGAGCCATCCGGATTGTTCTGAAAGTATCCGAGAATGTAGTTTTCCGCCGGCAAACGGGAAAGCGGTGAGCGCTTGGCATCGCTTTCTTCGCGATCGCCGCCGGGAACGCTCATCAAAAAATTGTATTCATCGATAACCCGTGCCTCCTCCCGCTGGACGAGCGTTTGCAGCGTTTGTTCGATCTCGTCTAAAAGCGTGTTGGCAAAAAATCGCAGGGTGGCGACTTCCTCCTGTGCCAGGCCCCGATAGGTCTGCCAGACAAAATATCCGAGCGGAATCGACAGGGCTGCACAAAATATAAGGATCAGTCGTTTTAGGCGTTTCATCTTTCAGGCTCCAGGCGGTAACCCTCACCCCGGATCGTATTGATCAGAGGGGCGTCTCCGATCAACTGCGTCATTTTTTTACGCAGCTTTAACATGTGGATGTCAACCGTACGGGTTTCGATATCAGCATCGGCATAGTGCCACACCTCGGTCAAAAGCTCCTTTTTGGATACGATTCGATCCCGGTGATAATACAAATAGGCGATGATATCCATTTCTTTGCGGGTCAGTTCGATGGTTTCATGTTGATACCGAGCCATCAGATTTTTCCCGTCAAAAAAGGTATTGTGGTATGTGAATTCAATATCGCCCGGATTTTTCCCCGTACGCCTTAACACAGCTTCTATCCGCACCATCACTTCCCTGAGGGAAAACGGTTTACTGATATAGTCATCGGCACCGGCATTGAACCCGGTGACGATATCATCCTCAGCGCCTTTGGCCGTAATCATGATGATGCCCTGGTTGGGCTTTTTCCTGCGAATCTCTTTGCAGATTGAAAAGCCGTCGAGGGTGGGCAACATGACATCCAGCAGGAGCAAATCAAACGCATCGTGCAGGCCGGCATCCAGTCCCCGGCCGCCGTCTTCAACGCCTTTGACTTCATAGCCATTGTAAACCAGCACATCTAAAAGCCCGCGCAACAGGGCCGGATCATCCTCGACGACCAGAATGCGTGCTTTCGGTCTTTGCATCGAATAATTCCCCCGGTATTAACGGAATGAATTTTGGCCTTAAAACGGCCATATCATCATAATGACAGTATATCAGATCCCGCCGATTTCAAAGTAAAAGTTATGTAAAAAAATTTTGCTTTCTTTTTGCATTTCTTTGAATTGTGTTTCGGGCGCATTGGATTAGAATTGAAATCATAGGGCAACCCATTTGTAAAATGATGACTCTAAAACCGAAAGGAGTATCTCATGAATCCAACGCGTCTAAAATCACTGGTTTTGATAATCGTATTGATCGCTGCGACCGGCGTCGCCCTGGCCACCTCAAACGGGGCTGGAAAGACATGGCTATCTGCCTTGCTCAAATCCTCAACTCAACATTCCGGGACGGGCCCCACACCGGTGAGTCTGGGCGGCCATCTGGTACAGAGCAAGGTGCTGCAGGGTTCTTCCGGCCGCGTCAATCTGGCCTTAACCCTTGCAGCAATCGAAAGTGCTGATGCGGATTCTGCCATTGAACGCAACGTCGACATGATTATTGTCCTGGACCGCAGCGGTTCGATGAAAGGACAAAAAATCAACGATGCCCGGCAGGCCGTTTTAAACCTTTTAGCGCTGCTGAGCGCCAAAGACCGCTTTGCCCTGATAACATACTCCGACGGCGTTCAATTTGTTTCGAGTTTAAAGCCGGTCACTTCTGCGCATCGACAGCACCTGGCAACCATGATCGCCGGTGTTCATGCCGGCGGCGGCACCAATCTGGGCGCCGGTCTGCAAGCCGGGATCGATGCGTTGCAATACGGGAATGAAACGGACAATGCCCGGAAGCTGGTTTTAATCTCCGATGGCCTTGCCAATAAAGGCATAACCGATGCCGCCCGTCTGGGGGCCATGGCCGGCATTGCAGTCGAAAAAGAGTTTGCCGTCAGCACGGTTGGGGTGGGCAATGACTTCAACGAACAGCTCATGACCACCATCGCAGACCGCGGTGCCGGAAATTACTATTATCTGGAAAATCCAATGGCATTTTCAGAAGTGTTTCAGAAAGAATTTTTCTACACCCGGTCCACGGTTGCGTCCAATGTGTCGATCTGGGTCCCCCAGGGTAAAGGTATTTCTCTGATCGATGCGGCCGGATACCCGATAACCCGACAAAACGGCTACGCCGTGTTTTATCCGGGCGATCTGCGTTCAGGGCAAACACGTCAGCTCTTTTTGGCATTACAGGTACCAACCGAATCAACAGCACGCTTTGATATTGCCCCTATCAAAGTTGGCTATCGCTTCAACGGCCAGTCTCTGGAAACCGCACTTGCCGAGACCTTAACTATTGCCTGTGTTGAAAATGAAAATGAAGTGCAGGCGTCAATCGACAAGTCCTCCTGGGCTGAAAAGGTTATTCAGGAAGATTACAATCGCCTCAAGCAAGAAGTGGCCGCAGATATAAAAGCCGGCAAAAAGCAAACCGCCCTGAAAAAAATTCATCGCTATTACCGTGAGCAGGAATCCATCAATGCGACTGTTGGATCAGCTGAGGTCCGTCAAAATCTGGATCGGGACCTTACCGATCTGAAACAGCGGGTGGAAGACACCTTTACAGGGGAGCCGTCCGCTGTATCCCGGAAACAAAAAGCCAGTTCCAAGGCACTGCAGTATGAAGGCTACAAAGGCAGACGATAGCCTCGTTACCCATTTTAACTTCTCTGGTGATTAAACATATTAATTGTGAATCTTATGGAAAATCCGAAGCACGAATTTCGAAATTCGAAACAATCTCAAAATTATAAATCACAATTTCCGAAACATTTTTTGTTTGGGTCATTGGGAAATTTGAATTTGTTTCGGATTTCGTGCTTCGAATTTCGAATGTTATGCTGTCGATCGAAGGCTGGTAAAACAATTAAACAATCAAGTATATAAAAGTTTGAAAAATTGGAGGAAAAAAATTATGGGACTTTTGACGCGTGCAATCAGGTTGTGTAAAGCCGATCTCCATGGTGTCATGGATCAGATTGAAAACCGGGAATTACTTCTCAAACAGCACCTCAGGGATATGCAAGCGGCGCTGATGCGAAAGGAGGCCGAGCTCAGCCGGATATGCCGGGCGCGGGATCAGGCCCGGCAGGAATATGAAAAAGCAGATAAAAGGCGTGAAGGCCTGGAGGTGGACCTGGAGATCGCTCTTAAAAATGACAGGGACGATATCGGCCGCATGCTGATTAAAAAACTCAAACCCTTGATCGGCATTCAAGCCGACCGCCACCGGCATATCGATCGTCTCTCTGATGACATCAAACAGCTGCGGCACAAAATTGAGCAACAACGGCTGCAATATGAACGCTTGCAGCAAAAAGCCACGCAATATTTTCACAGGGCCGAACAAAAGCGCTGGGAAGATACCGCGCCGGTGGATCTGCCCGGTTTTGCAGCCCATGACCTGAGTGAGGAAGAGATCGAACTGGAGCTTTTGCAAAGAAAAGAAGCCATCAAAGGAGGTAAGACATCATGAAAGGCAGCGTAAAGCCGATACGCTCGACAATGGTCTGGGGACTGCTCGGCGCCATAATGTATCTGCCCGCCAGTATATTTCTGCATTCCCTGCTACCCTGGCCGCTCGGCGATCAGCTGTTTCTGTGGGTCCTTTTAGCGGGTTACGGATTGATGCTGTCCCGCTGGGCCTCCAGGCCGTTTTCAGCAATCGCATTGCCGATAATACTGTTGCTCATTGCCGCGCTTTGCATCCACTCCACAGCGACATTTGCATGTGCGGCTCTGGGGATATTCGCCTGGATACGCAGCGGCATTTGCTTCAGGCGCAGACCGGCAGCAATACGGCTTATTGCCGAGAGCGGACTGGGTGTGGGTGCAGGCCTGGCAATGTCTGCTGTGGTGATCACTGCGCCGGTATCAGCGGCCCTGGGAATATGGCTGTTTTTTCTGATTCAAACGCTATATTTTGTCATATTTGAATACCGGCAGGAGCCAACCAGCAGGCTTGAGGTGGATCCTTTTGAGCGCGCCAGAATGGCCGCCGAGCGGATACTGTCTCATTAATTTTCATGAAAAATACAGGTAATACTTGTGTTTGCACGAAAAGAAATTATACTTTAGGTGCCTGAAAATAGTTAAATTGTTGTCAATAAAAAGGAATTTGGGCTGATTCTTAACTTACGCTGTTAGAAGGTATACAGCAATGACGCGCAAAAAAAAGCAAAAATTATCCGCTGAGTCTGAAGTCGGTCATAAACTGGAAATTGTTCTAAAATGCGATGTGGCCGGCACAGCTGAAGCAATTAACGCCAGTCTGGCCGAAATTGACGTACCCGGAGTTCAGATTGAAGTCATCCAGTCCGGGGTCGGGAATGTATCAAAGTCGGACGTGCTGATGGCACGAACCGGCAGCAAGCTGGTGGTTGGCTTCAGCGTGGATATAATGCCGAAATTGGAGCGGGAAATCAAAGAATTCGGTGTTGAAGTGCGGCTTTACGACACCATTTATAAACTGACAGAAGACATCCGTAAGATTGCGCAGAGCTTTAGAAGCGCCGAACCGGAAGAGAAAATTACCGGTAAAGCCAAAGTCATTGCCACCTTTAATATCAGCCCCAAAGGCATGGTGATCGGATGTGAGGTGCTTGAAGGTGTCATTGAAACGGGCAAAAATTTTCGGGTGATTACCGCGATGGGGCCCGCCTATTTCGGCAAAATAACATCCCTGCAGATCGAGCGCCAAGATGTCAAGTCTGCCAAACCGAGCAACCAGATCGGCATTCGGCTGGATGGTTGGAACAAAGCCCAGGTCGACGATCTGGTGGAATGTTTTGAAAGTTTAGCGTCAAAAGGCAGCAGCCAATGGAAAGCCAAAAGTGGTATCGTCCGCTCTGTTTCATAGTTAACTGAGGACAGAAGTCAGAAGACAGATATCAGATGAAATCACCGCAAGAAAAAAGACCGACATGTCCGCTGTTTTGCGACCTCCGTCATCTGACTTCTGTCGTCTGTCTTCTGACATCCGACCTCTGTCATCTGACCTCTGTCTTCTGTCATCTGATAAAAGAGGTGCAACATGTCCGTAAACTTCATCTACATGACCGCCGGCAGTAAGGCCGAAGCTCAAAAAATCGGCAAGGCCCTGGTGGAATCCCGACTGGCTGCGTGCGTGAACATTTGGGATAATATGCAGTCCATTTATCGCTGGGAGGAAAAATTACAGGAAGATTCAGAAGTGGTCATAATTGCCAAAACCACTGATACAAGGGTTCCGCAACTGATCGACAAAGTCAAGTCCCTGCACAGCTACGACTGCCCCTGTATCGTCAGCCTGCGCGTTTCAGGCGGCTACCCGCCTTTTCTCGACTGGATTCAATCAGAAGTTAGCGAATAGTTTCGTGTCCCCGAAACAACTTGTAATATTGTTCGGATCTCACTCAGAGGATGACTGCACTCAAGCTGCCGGACGGGCATGTTGTTTTCTGACCCCGCTTAAAAACGGGATTTCACATCTTGATTTAATAGATACATGTGTTCAAAAGGTGATATGCCGATTATTAGCGCCCGGGCTATACAGTGCCCCGATATTTGGGATGAGGGACACCCAAGCATTTCGATAGATCTATTGCGCGGGTTGAATCCCAAATATCGGGGCACCGGCACCTAAATATTCATAGCGCCTTTCAGAAAATGACATGGCCGGCTCTTTTCTGTAAATTATTTCTGAGACACGGTACTTGCGTTACCTGTTTGAAAATGTAATCCGTAAAAATCTCGGCCGATACAGCCGGATATCATCAACGACTGCATTAAAATCAACCGAATTGGCGACATAGGTGACGATCAATTGGTCCGGTCGCTCGGAAAGTTCGCTGTGGGCTTTGGCAGCATAGCAGAATATCGAACCATCCCAGCCGGCCTCCGGGCACTGAAATATCGGGATCGGTTCACTCCAGGGACCCTGCGGTCTGGGGGACAGGCGCAGCAAAATGGTGTCTGACAAACCATCTTCAGAGTGGACAGCAGCGAACCGTTTCAAGGCAGGCACATAGGTGACGGAGTATTCATGCGGCATGTCCGGGCTCAGCAGGCTGACGCGTTTATGATCCGACACCCAGTTGCCATCGGCAAAAAAGCGCCACTGCGAAAAATCCGCCAGTGAAGATACCGGCACCCGGGCTAAAATCATATGTTTGCGCGCTATTTCTTTGCCGGCGTCTTCAGCCGTGCCGTAAATATACAAGAAATCATCCAGCTGTAATATCGCCGATCCCCACAGCACGCCGCCGGCTGCTGAAAATGTCGACCAGGGGACTTTGGTTTGGGTGATTCGCCAGTGGGTGGGGGATTCATCGGGATTGGCAACCAAACCCAGCCAGGTGCCCACCACCTTAAAATTAAAGACCGCATCACCCGGGGTCCGCTCGATCTGGATCAAAAAAACGTACAGACCCGCTGGTGTCATCACGCCGTCAAAGATCCAGAACCAGCCTCGATCATCCTCCGGTCGGATCAAGGCTGCAGGCTGATGGTCGGCTGTGCGGTGATAATAGAATCTCATTTTTGCAGTGGCCGGATCTTTGCCCTGCTGAATGGCCACTGTATTATTGACGAGCGTGGCGTTCACCTGCCGGTTGTTTTTGATCTGTCCGATCCACGTGTCACCAAAAAACCAGGAGATGGTGTTGTGACTCAATGCTGCGGAATAAACACCGTCACCACCGATCCAGTTTTCCTGGTTTGAAAAAAGCGCGTCGTACCGGGGCAGGGTTTCAACTGAGACTGGCGGTGTGGTGCTGCAGGCAAAAATGTGGAACAAGACCCATAAAAAGACCAGAATAGCAAATAGATCTTTCTTCAATATCGCCGCGGTTCGTCTGTTGAAATGAGTCATGACAAATGATCCCGAATCGAAATGCGATGGAATATCAGGCTTCTAATGTCGTGGGGCCGTCATACAGGGTGACGCCTTTGGGGATTTTATCCAGAGAAAAACCAATGGGTTTGGTAAACAGCCGGTCGTCATAGACATAACGCATTAAATCATCGCTGAAACGCGGATGGGCTATACGCGCAATGGCCATCGCTTTTTCGCCGGTGGTCAAGCCCCGCAAATCGGCAATACCATATTCGGTGACGATCACCACACCGTCATAGGCGCTGGCCGTCAGGCTGATTCCGCCCGGATGCATTTTGGTGATCTTTGATTCACCCCGGTGGGTGACGCTCTTTATTGCAATGATCGGTGTCCCGTAAGCATGATCATTTAAGGCCCGAATAAAATCCGGCTGTCCGCCCACACCGCTGTAGTAGCGCCGGGGATCGATGAAATCGGCCCAGACATTGCCGAGCAAATCCACCCCGATGGCGGTGTTTACCGAAATAAAGGGACTGTTCTTTCGGACGGTTTCCGCCGAGTTGGTGTAGCCGGCGGGGCGCATTTGCACACCGGCGCGCATATGCACAAAATCATAAAGCGCTTTGGAGCCCATGATCAGGCTGGTGGTACTGTAGCCCATATTGGCCTTTTTTTTGCGGTTGGTAACGATGCCTTCTTTCTCCAGGAGCATCAGCCCGTCACCGTACAGTTCGGTTTGAACGCCCAGATCTTTATAATGCGCATCCCGGATGGTGCCGACCACCGCATCCGGTATTTTACCGATGCCCACCTGCAGGGTAATGCCGTCCCGGATAAATTTTCCGGTGATCAACTCACCGATTCGTTTCTCTTCGGGTGTTAAATTTTCAAAGTCCGGAGCTGCAAAATCGTAGACCGGTTTAACCCCTTCTTCGATGATATAGTCAATCGACTGGGCATCAATCACGCTCTGGCCCTGGGTAAAGGGCATGGAGGGGTCTAATTCGGCAATCACGACTTTTGCGTGGTCGATGGCGGTATGCAGGGCTTCCACCGATAATCCCAGACTGAATTCACCGGTAAATTCATTTTGACATACCTTAAAAATAACCACATCCGGTTCGTACATATGCCCTTTTCCGATCAAACTGTCCAGATTCGCCAGGGTGCAGGGCAAATAATAGGCTCGCCCCTCGTTGGCCGCCTGTCGCACCTGGCCCCCTGAAAATATGGAATAGGTCATCACGCGATCCTGCAGACCCGCCTCGACGTAAGGAACCGGGCCCTGCAACAGCAAATGGACCATTTTGACAAACGGCAGCCGGGGTTTTTGCGACTTAATCGACTGTGTCAGGGCCTCTATGGAGGCCGTGGGGGTGGCCGCATTCGATCCCAGATAGCATACGATTTCTTTTTGGGTTGCAAAGGACGCGGCGATCGTCATGCCGATTTGATCCGGTTTAATCTTTCTGGGGTACATGTAGACTCCTTTTCGCAATTCAAAGAGAGCATCTTTATCGGCGGCGGAAATCTTTCCGGACACCCATCCGCACAACCGGCCGTTCGATCCGGGTAATTGAAAAAGTATAGGGCGAAACAATTCTCATTTCAAGCAATTGCAGCAAAATATGCTGTCTTATGCAGCCAGGCACTTTAAATCCATTATTAACTTTAGTCACTTTAGCTCATTTTAAGCATTTTAGATCATTTGAATTTTAAAACCAGTATCGTGCAAAATGCCCTGTGTGCCCAAGGCATCTGATACGAATGTAAAAGAATTTTTCTATATTGCTATAAATATAGTCGTCTCCAACTGCCTAAAACAAGGGCTTTTTCTTGACGTGTCACCCAAAAAATAATACCATGAAAAAGGTTTTAGCGGTGCCCGCGGATGCCGGTGCCATCAAATGCGTCTAACCCTATAATCATTAATAAATCCGGATGCATACAAAACCCACCTTTAAAAATTGCAGTCAACATGGCTTTACGCTGGTTGAAATTACCGTCGTTTTGGTGTTGATGGCGATCATTGCCGCTTACGTTATTGGCCGCTCGGTGACCTCCGAGCAGGTGGACGTCGTCGGCGTGAGCGACCGCATCCGCAACCAGATCCGCTATGCGCAGTCAGCAGCTATGAAGCAAAGCAATCGTATCTGGGGTGTTAAATGTAACTCAGGCGCAAACCAGTACTGGCTTTTTTCCATAGCGTTTGAACCTGAAAACGGCGAGATAGAGCCTGATATTGACGCCGGCGAAGAAGATCTGGCCGCAAATCGCAGACCGTTTCCCGGTGAAGACAGTGACATCGTCACTTTTGCCGACCTCGAGCTCGACAATGTCACACCGTCGTTTACGATTTTTTTCAATCGAATTGGAAAACCGTATACCGCTTATTTCAAGGAAAATGATCCCGGCAATGTCGCGCTTAACACTGATCTGGATATTACGGTTTCGGCTAAAGATGAGAGCCGAACCATAACCGTTATCCCGGAAACCGGAATGGTGCAATGATCGCGTTAAAGAAGATAACGAGCCGTTCAAAGGGCTTTACACTGGTGGAAATTATCGTCACCATTTTGGCAGTCGGCATTCTGGGTGCCATTTTCATAAATTTTTTGGGCACCGCCCTGACTTCCAGCTGGAATGCCGTTGAGATCACCCGTGACGAAGCCAACGCCGAAAAGGTTCTGGAACAGATTGTCGGTGAATACGTGGTCCTGATCAACGGCAACAATCCGGAAAATGCGCTTGGCAGCATCGTTACCAATTACAATGGCCGGACGATTGACGGTGTCAGCATCACCACCCGGTATATCACCTTTGATACCAGCGGCAATGAGCAGACCGGGGGCGCTGACTACTTAAAAGTCGTA
>Ga0209536_100006659_pt1 | contig 17601 bp, 17 predicted proteins | sample DeeMarSeWOR28_12_FD_187461 | JGI IMG/M metagenome (GOLD analysis project Ga0209536, IMG submission 187461) | Marine sediment microbial communities from White Oak River estuary, North Carolina - WOR-2-8_12 (SPAdes) (version 2) | ecosystem: Environmental > Aquatic > Marine > Intertidal zone >... | reverse complement strand
TGAATAGAGTGGTCTTCGACATCGAAACGCTTGCCTTCCCCCTGGAAGAGCTGGATGCGAAGCAGCAGGAGTATCTCTTTCGGTTTGCCACGACCGAGGAGGAACGAACTGATGCGGTGCTGAAGCTCAACCTGAACCCGTTCACCGCGCGGGTCATCGCCATCGGCATGATCAACCCCGACTCCGGACAGGGCAAGGTGTTTTACCAGGGCCCGGGAAACCACGTCGAGCTCATCGAGGATGGCAGCGTCGAGCTTGTCCCCCTGGACGAGGAGGGCATCCTGCAGGAGTTCTGGAAGACGGTGGCCCACTACGCCCAGTTCATCACCTTTAACGGTCGAACGTTCGACTGCCCGTTTCTGATGCTTCGCTCAGCGATCCTTGGCATTCGGCCGTCGAGAAACCTCATCCCCTATCGCTACGGGGCCTCCGAGCACTGCGACCTGATGGATCAGCTCAGCTTCTATGGCGCATTCCGGAAATTCAGCCTGGATTTCTACTGCAAGGGGTTCGGGATCAAGAGCCCCAAGGAGGCAGGTGTGACGGGTCTTGACATGGGCGCCCTCTTCGCCGAGGGTCGGTATCGCGAGATCGCGGACTACTGCCTCGGCGATGTCCGGGCAACGGTCACGCTCTTTGAGCGCTGGCAGTCGCTGCTTTCGTTCGAACGATAGCAGGACGGGCGCGCCGGCAGGTTCACTGCCCGTCGCGCGGCAGCCGTGGCCACCGCCGCGCAAGCTGGTGATAGACGGCCGAGGCCGTCGCCAATTTCAATAGATCCCACCAGCTGAACAGAAGAAAGCCGGAACTGAAGGCCGCACTGAGGTCGTGGAGCGCCACGGCGTTGAGGTAGAGGGTGCCGGAGGTGAAGATCACAAGGAGCCCACAGACCATCGAGAAGACGATCCAGGGGAGGCTCTTCCCGTAGGTGGTCATAAAGCCGACCAGCGCGGCCGCCGCCGGAAATGCCAGCAGATAGCCGCCGGTCGGCCCAAACAGCACGGCCGGCCCGAAGGCACCGGTGGCGAAGACCGGTGCACCGAGCGTACCCGCCCCCAGGTAGAGGAGCTGGCTCATCGCCCCGTTGCGAGGCCCAAGGAGCGCTCCGGCAAGCAGGACCGCTAGCGTCTGGAGAGTATAGGGAACCGGCTGATGGGCGATCTCAAACCGCGCCCCGGCAGCGGTCGCTGCGGCAAACACGATAACCCAGAAGACCTGCGCCAGGACCCCGCCTTCCAGCAGCACATGGGAGGTGGCGGGAACCGAACGTAGCGTGCTATTCATGTGCGCTCCTGAGACACTGGGGGTGGGTGGCTGTGGTGCACTATGGACTCGAGAAAGCGGTGAAAACGTAGGGAAAAGTGCGCGCAATGTCAACTCCGCCCAACAGATGAGTTGCGAAAGAGGAGCGGATTCCGTATTCTTAAAAGCTCTGTTCCTCTAGCCCTGACCGATGGCAAATCTGAAGGTATTCTCTGGGCGCTCGAACCGCCCCCTGGCCGAGAAAATCGCCGCGGAAATCGGTGTATCGCTCGGCCGGTGTGATATCAAGACGTTCAACGACGGCGAGATCTGGGTCAAGTACAGCGACAACATCCGCGGCTCCGATGTCTTCGTTGTCCAGTCGACCCATCCCCCGGCGGAGCACCTTCTGGAGCTGCTCATCATGATCGACGCTGCCAAGCGGGCGTCCGCTCGCAAGGTGGCTGCGGTTATTCCGTACTTCGGCTATGCACGGCAGGATCGCAAGGACCAGCCGCGGGTCTCCATCACCGCCAAGCTGGTGGCCAATTTGATCACGGGGGCCGGGGCTGATCGCGTCATCACCATGGACCTGCATGCACCGCAGATCCAGGGCTTTTTTGATATCCCGGTTGATCACCTCTACTCATCGGCGGTACTGGTGAAGCACTTCCAGAAGAAGAAGGTTCCGAACCTTGCCGTGGCCTCACCGGATGTGGGCGGGATCAAGATGGCACGGGCCTATGCCAAGCGCTTGGAAGCAGACCTGATTGTCATCGACAAGCGGCGCCCGCGGCAAAATGAGGCAGAGGTGATGAACATCATTGGCGATGTTCGCGACAAGTCGATCCTGATCGTAGACGACCTGGTGGATACCGCCGGCACACTCTGCAACGCCGTGACGGCGCTGAAGCGGGCGGGCGCGCGGGAGGTGTATGCCGCCTGCACCCACCCGGTGTTTTCAGGAAACGCGCTGCAACGAATCGATAACTCGGAGATCGAGAAGATCCTGGTCACCGACTCGATCCCGCTGCGCAACGGTTCCGCGCGGGTTGAGGTTGAAAGCGTCTCAAAGATTTTCTCCGAAGCCATCAAGCGAACGTTCAAACATATGTCGATCAGCTCGCTGTTCGACGTCGACAAAGGTTGATGTTTCCCATCACGAAAGACTCCAGGTTCCCATGTCCGAAATTGTGCTGAATGCGACGCTGCGCACCGAACTCGGCAAGAAGGCCAAGGGTGTGCGACGCCAGGATATGATCCCGGGTGTGTTCTATGCGCGGGATGAACAGCCAATCACCATTAAGGTGCCCCGGCTGAGCCTCCACCCCCTCATCTATACGTCCGAGACCCATGTGGTGGACCTTCGGCTGGGAGACGGCAGCGCCCGAAAGTGTATCCTGCGGAATGTGCAGTTCGACCCGGTCAGCGATGTGCCCATGCACTTCGACCTGCAGGGACTCCATGAGAACGAGGAGCTGACTGTCGAGGTCCCCGTGGTGCTGGTCGGCGGTACCGCTCCCGGCGTCAAGGAGGGCGGAATGCTCCAGCAGGTTATTCACAAGATCTCGGTCTCCTGTCTTCCCCGCTATATTCCGGAGAGGATCGAGGTCAACATCTCGGGTCTCGCCATCAACGACGCAATCCATGTCAGTGACCTCCCCATTCCAAATGTAGAGGTTCTGGCCAACCCTGATGACACGGTGGTCGTTGTGGTGCCACCGCGCGTGACGGCCGAGGCGCCTGTGGCCGCCGAGGGAGAAGAACCGGCCCCCGCGGAGCCCGAGGTGGTGGGCAAGGGGAAGAAGGAAGGCGAAGAGGGCGACGAGGAGGAGAAGGAGTCCTGATGCCCTCGCCGGAGCCGTCCGATGCCACCTCCAGTGGTGATCGGCCTGGGGAACCCGGGGCCCCGCTATGTCGGCACCCGGCATAACATGGGATTCGAGGTCGTCGAGACGCTGGCGCGCGATGCAGGCGTCGGCTTCCGGCAGGGACGGGGTGACTACCTCATGGCCGTCTCCCCGGCATCGAACATGTTGCTGATCCGGCCGACGACCTACATGAACCTGAGCGGGAGCGCCGTGAGCGCCCTGTGCCAGGAGCTGGGCGCCGAACCCGAGCGGATGCTGGTCGTGCTCGACGACATCGCCCTTCCGCTGGGGACGCTCCGGCTCAGACCGAAGGGGAGCGATGGAGGGCATAACGGACTCGCCTCGGTGATCGAGGCACTGGGAAGCACGGAGATCCCCCGCCTCCGGCTGGGTGTGGGGCCAGCCGTGATGCCGCCAGCCGAGCTGCTCGCGGCATTCGTGCTGGCGCGCTTCGAGCCCCCGGAACGCCCGGTCGTCGACCGCATGGTCGGACGGGCGAGCGAAGCGGTCAAGACCTGGGTCGATTGGGGACTTGAGGCCGCGATGAACAGATTCAACACGCAGGAAAGGGAGCCGGACGACCCCGATCGCTGACACGTTGCGTCCATATCACCGAGGAAACCCCTCTGCTCTCCGGTTCGCGACGCCGACTACGGGAGAGCCTTCGACGGCAGTATTCTTACACGATGTCCACAGGGAGGTAGCATGCCACACGTTGCACAACGTCCGTACGAATCCATCTTCATCGTGAATGCCTCGCTCGACGATCCGCAAATCGACGCGGTCGTCGCACGCGTGGAGGACACGATCAGCAAAAACGGCGGGACCATCACCGCGACCAACCGGTGGGGACGCAAGCGTCTCTCCTACTCGATCAGCAAGAAGACCACGGGCTTCTATGTCCATCTAGAGTTTGAGGGGCCGTCCACGTTGATCGGCATTCTCGAACGCGGTTTTCAGCTTGACGAGATGATCCTGCGGCACCTGACCACCGTCATCAATAAGCGCGCCCTGAAAGCCCGGCGTGCCCAGACGCCACCCGAGCCCCCCGCCGAAGCGGCACAGGTCCCGACACGGGAGCCCCTGTTCGCCGAGAAACCTGCCGAAAGCACGACAGCCGAACCGAAAGAGAAGGAGGAACAGCAATGAGACCCAGACCCTCAGGACCCCGTCGGGCCCGCCGCGACCGGGCAGGGCAGGCTGCGCGCCGTCGCCGCACCTGTCGGTTCTGCGATGCCAAAGAGGTCTACATCGATTTCAAGGACGAGAAACGCCTGCAACGGTTTGTCACCGAGCAGGGCAAGATCATCCCGAAGCGGATCACCGGAACCTGCGCGAAGCACCAGCGACAGCTCGTCACCGCCATCAAACGGGCGCGCCACTTGGCCCTGCTCCCGTTCGTTTCTGACACCATTCGGTAGCCAGGAAGGGAGAGTCCGACAATGAAGATCATCCTTCGCAAGGAACACGAGAAGCTCGGGCAGGTGGGGACGCTGGTGGAGGTCAAGGACGGGTATGCGCGCAACTACCTGATCCCTCGCGGGATTGCCTTCCCGGCGGACGCCAGCCACATGCGCGCCCTGGAAGAAGAAAAGCGACAGCATGAGCGACGGGCCACCCGCGAGCTCCATGCAAGCCAGAAGCTCGCCCAGGAGCTCGAAAAGATCTCCATCACACTCAAGATGAAGGTGGGGGAGGACGAGAAACTTTTTGGATCGGTCACCTCCCAGATGATCGGGGAGGCACTCGAGGAAAAGGGTCACGCGCTGGACAAGCGTGCCATCGAACTCGAGGAACCGATCAAGGCCCTTGGGATCTACTCCGTTCCCATCCGCCTGCATCAGGCGGTCACCGCCACCGTCAAAGTCTGGGTGGTGCGCGAGTAGCTTGCTTTTTCGCCCAGAACGGGCTACTTTGATCAATGATGGGAGCCGGCGTGGATAGAAGATCTCAACACAGAGGATCGACCGGAGCAGAGGTCGATCCTTTGGCGTTTCCGCTCCTGCCCTGCACGCTGCGGGCGCGGGGCTATCATTCACGGTATGACCTAACGACCTGACGAGCCCATGCAACGAGAGCTGAAGACTCTAGAAGACGTGACCATTCGCTTTGCCGGTGACTCCGGCGATGGCATGCAGCTGACCGGGAGCCAGTTCACCAACACCGTCGCGGCACTGGGGGCAGATCTGAGCACGCTGCCCGACTATCCTGCGGAGATCCGGGCACCCGCCGGAACGACCTACGGCGTGAGCGGCTTCCAGATCCACTTCGGAAGCACCGAAATCCACACCCCCGGAGACACGTGCGATGTCCTGGTGGCGATGAACCCCGCTGCCCTGGCCACCAATCTGAAACTGCTCCGTGACGGGGGGACGCTGATTGTCAACGAGGACGCTTTCACCGAGAAGAACCTCCGCCTGGCAGGCATTCACGGCAACCCGCTGGAAGATGGGACGCTGAGCGGGTACGACGTCCATCGCGTGGCGATCACAACGCTGACGGCGAACGTGCTCCAGGGCATGAACCTTTCATCGCGCTTCGTCGACAAGACAAAGAACTTCTTTGCCCTCGGCCTGATGTACTGGCTCTACAACAGACCCATCGACCAATCGGTCAAGTTCATCGAGGAGAAGTTCGGAAAGAAGGACTCCCAGGTCGCGGAAGCCAATCTCCGGGTGCTCCGCGCCGGCTACAACTTCGGCGAGACCACAGAGATCTTTACGACACGTTATGATGTCAAGCCCGCAAAACTCCCCCCGGGGACGTACCGCAACATCATGGGGAATGTTGCCAGCGCACTGGGACTTGTCGCGGCGGCACAGAAGGCGGGCCTCCCGCTCTTTCTGGGAAGCTACCCCATTACCCCGGCCAGTGATATCCTCCACGAACTGTCGGGACTGAAGCAATTCGGCGTCAAGACCTTCCAGGCCGAAGACGAGATCGCGGCCATCTGCGCCGCCATCGGCGCCTCGTATGCCGGCGCGCTGGGGGCCACCTCCACCAGCGGTCCCGGGCTCGCCCTGAAAACCGAAGGGCTGGGGCTGGCCGTGATGCTCGAGCTTCCACTGGTCGTCATCGATGTCCAGCGCGGCGGCCCCAGCACGGGCCTGCCGACGAAGACCGAACAGGCGGACCTTCTGCAGGCTGTCCACGGACGGAACAGCGAAGCCCCCCTGTGTGTGCTCGCGGCAGCGACGCCGGCCGACTGCTTCGATACAGCCTATGAGGCCGCCCGCATTGCAGTGAAGTACATGACACCGGTCATCTGTCTCACCGACGGGTACCTCGGCAATGGCGCCGAGCCCTGGCGGATCCCCCGCGCCGATGAGCTTCCCGAGATCCCCGTCCGCTTTGCGACCGATCCGGCGTCCTTCCAGCCCTACGCACGCGATGAGAAGACCCTGGCCCGCCCCTGGGCAAAGCCCGGGACACCCGGCCTGGAACACAGGATCGGCGGCCTGGAGAAAGACCACATCACGGGGAACATCAGCTATGACCCCGACAATCACGATTTGATGATCAAAACCAGGGCCGAGAAGATCGAGCGGATCGCCGAGGACATCCCGCTGCAGACCGTCGAGGGTGAGGAGCACGGTGATCTGGTTGTCGTTGGATGGGGAAGCACCTATGGGGCCATCAAGTCCGCCGTGGAAAGCCTGCGCGCGCAGGGCCGGTCGGTGTCGCATCTGCATCTCCGTTACCTCGCCCCCTTCCCACGCAATCTCGGCGAACTGCTGCACGGCTTCACGCATATCCTGGTGCCGGAGATCAATAACGGGCAGTTGATTCAGCTTCTGCGATCTCGCTATCTGCTGCCGGTCCGGGGATTCAACCGCATCCGGGGTCTCCCCCTCCGTGCCGAAGAAATCGAAGAAACCATCGAATTAATCCTGAGAGGCTCCAATGGCTGAGTCAACGCACCCGGCAACGCCCGCCGAGAAACTGACAATCAAGGACTTTCAATCGGACCAGGACGTCCGGTGGTGCCCCGGCTGCGGGGACTACTCGATCCTGGCCCAGGTCCAGCGGGTGTTCCCAGAGTTTGCGCACAAGAAAGAGGACTACGTCGCCGTCTCAGGGATCGGCTGTTCCAGCCGGTTCCCCTACTACATGGACATCTACGGGCTGCACGGGATCCACGGGCGGGCTCCGGCGATCGCCTCCGGGATCAAGATGGCCAATCCGCAACTCGACGTCTGGGTGGCCACCGGGGATGGCGACGGCCTGAGCATTGGCGGCAACCACATGATTCACACACTCCGCCGCAACCTGAACATCAAGATCCTCCTGTTCAACAACCAGATCTACGGTCTAACCAAGGGACAGTATTCACCCACCTCCGTGCTGGGTCAGGTGACGCGCTCAACACCCGTGGGAGTCATCGACACGCCCTTCGTTCCAGTCTCACTGGCGCTCGGAGCGGGCGCGACACTCGTGGCGCGGGCAATGGACCGCGACCCCAAACACCTCCAGGAAGTGGTCCGTCGTGCAGAACAGCACCACGGAAGTGCATTCATCGAGATCTACCAGAACTGCAATGTCTTCAACGACGGCGCCTTTCTGCTCTTCACCGAAAAGGAGACCCGTGACGACCACGTGGTGTACCTCGAGCACGGGAAACCTCTGGTCTTCGGCAAGCAGAAGGATCGCGGGATCCGTCTGGATGGCTTCACACCAAAGGCAGTCTCGTTCACCGACAGTGGCTATTCGGTGAACGATCTCCTCGTCCACAACGAGAACGACCTGACCTTGGCGTTCATCCTGGCAAACATGATCCACGACCCCGAGCTGCCTCGCGCCATGGGGGTGTTTGTCTCGCTAGACCGCCCCACCTACGAAGAGCAGATGGAGGACCAGATCAGACGCGCTCGCAGCAAGAAAGGGCAGGGCGACCTTCAAAAGCTCCTGGAAGGGGATCAGACCTGGACCATTGCCTAGGCCGGGGAGCCCTCTGCAGACGGCCTCAAGGGAGGTGGCACTGCCACCTCCCTTTTTTGTTCCTGGGGAATTGGGTATATTTCGAAATTCTTGCGTGATCCGATGACATCCAGAGACCACCGCCTCGAAGAACTCCTCCCGTTCATCCGCTCCAGCAGGAGCTTTGTCCTCACCACCCACGTCAATCCCGACGGTGACGGGCTCGGATCGGAGCTCGCCCTGGCCCACTGGCTAGCGGACCACGGAAAAGAGGCCCTCATCATCAACACCAGCCCGACCCCCGAAATGTATCGGTTCCTCGACCCCGGAGGAGCAATCCGGACTTACGACGAGTCTCGCGACGCACCGGCGCTGCGGGCCGCAGAGGTCATCGTTGTGCTCGACACCAATCAGCCCGGTCGCCTCGACACCATGCAGGAGGTGGTGCTCAGGAGTCCGGCCAGAAAGCTCTGCATCGACCATCACCTCGACCCGGAACCCTTCGCAGAGGTGTATTTCCTTGACGAGGATGCCACCTCGACAGGAGAGCTCGTCTACAGGCTCCTGCACGCGCTCTCAGCCGAGGGCATCTCGCCCCGTGTCGCCGAAGCGCTCTACTGTGCGATCATGACCGATACGGGATCTTTCCGGTACCCGCGTACCGACCCTGAAATCTTCCGGATCGCGGCACGACTGATCGAACGCGGCGCCGACCCCGTGGAGACCTACACGCGCGTCTACGAGCAGTGGAGTTCCGGACGCATGAAGCTGCTCGGGGAGATGCTGGCCGGTCTCACCCTCGAGTCGGGAGGTCGCCTTGCCCACGTCACGGTTACCAGAGAGATGCTCCGGCGGACCGGGACGCGCGAGGAGGACACCGATACCTTCACGGTCTATCCCATGAGCATCGCCGGGGTCGTGGCCGGCATCCTCTTTCTGGAAACCGATGATGGCATCAAGATCAGCTTTCGCTCCAGGGGCGATATCCCGATCAATGCTCTCGCCCGGGAGTTCGGAGGAAATGGCCACAAGAATGCAGCCGGGGCTCGTCTTGCCGAGATGGACCTCTCGCGCGTGAAGCAGCGCGTGCTTGCCGCGGCCGAGCGCTATCTGACCACCCAGGAGGTACAATGACCCGCGTCAAGGCTGAGCGGAGCTCACTCAGGCACATCAGAGCCGACGCCGTTGCATTGGTCGTCTTCCAGGACGCGCCCCTCTTCAGGCACACGCAAGGGGAGCTCGACGAGATCCTGGGGTCGGCCGCCGCCGCGCTTCACCGCGGCATCTTCTCCGGGAAGTTCAAGGAGTCACTGGTTCTCTATCCGGCTTCCCTCAAGGCCCGCTTCCTCATCCTGGTCGGGGGGGGACCGGCAGCGGAGTTCACCGTGGAGCGCCTCCGTCGGCTCAGCGCGGTCGCCACCAAGACCGCCAGCAGTCTCCAGGCCCGTAGTCTGGCGATTCTGGAACCCGGCCAGAATAGTGGCGGGGCCCCCTCGATCGACCCCGAAACAGCAGGCATGGCGATAAGCGAAGGTGTCTTGCTGGGAGCCTATCGCTATGAGAACTATATCACCGTCAGGGAGAAGGAGCTCGTGCGCCTCGAGCAGCTCACCATTGTGACTCCGGGTGCAGGACGCCTCCGCCCGTTGCAGGCCGGCATCCGGGCAGGGACGGTCATCGGCCGGGCCACCATCCTTGCCCGCGACCTCGGGAACGCGCCCGGCAATGAGCTCTTCCCTGAAAGCCTGGCGCGGCGAGTTCGAAGCCTCGGCCGAAAGCAGGGCTTTCGCGTGACCGTCCTGGATGAGCGACGTATCCGCGCACTCGGAATGGGGGGGCTGACCGCCGTCGGCGGCGGCAGTCATCGAGGTCCCCGCCTGATCGTCATGCAGTACAGGCACCGCGCCAGCACCGAGAGAATCGTCCTCGTCGGCAAGGGGGTCACATTTGACTCAGGCGGGATCTCGATCAAGCCCTCGGCGGGGATGGCCGAGATGAAGATGGATATGGCAGGTGCGGCAGCAGTCATCGGAACGCTGTCGGCCGTCGCCCAGCTCGGCCTGCCCGTCCATCTTGTCGGTATCATCCCGGCAACGGAGAATATGCCTGGAGGCTCTGCGCTAAGGCCGGGAGACATCCTCACGCACATGAATGGAAAGACCTCCGAAATTGACAACACCGATGCGGAAGGGCGCCTGATTCTGGCAGACGCTCTGGCCTATGCCTCACGCTTCTCGCCCACCGTCGTGATCGACCTGGCAACGCTCACGGGGGCCTGTGTGGTCGCGCTGGGACACCATGCCACAGGCATGTTCACCACAGACGAGGGTCTCCTGAACGATCTGCGAGAGGCCGGGGAGCGGTCCTTCGAACGCGTGTGGCCCTTCCCGATGTTCGAAGAGTATGAGCCGTTGATCAAGAGCTCGGTTGCCGACGTCAAGAACACCGGCGGGCGCTGGGCGGGAGCGATCACCGCGGCACTGTTCCTGAAACGCTTTGTGGGCGACTACCGGTGGGCCCATCTGGACATCGCCGGCACGGCCATGATGGAAGAGGCCGGCGACTATCTTCCCGCCGGGGCCTCGGGGGTCGGCGTACGACTCCTTGTGGAGTTCCTGCGAAGACGATTAGCGTGAGGGAGGAAGCTGATGAGAGTACTTCTGGCGATCGCAACGATCTCGACGATTCTCTTTGGAGGGGCTGCTGGACAGCCCCGCCTGCCGGACCAGCGTGGAGGGGAAGGGGTCTTCTTCGCCGAGGCAATCGCGCTTCCGGGCAACGACAGCACAACGGCGCGGATCGATCTGCACCTCAGAATCGATTACGGTTTTTTCGTGCCGGTTCGGGACGCAGGCTCAGCAGGCCCTGCGCTGTTCACTCGACGGGGAGAGCTTCTTGTGGAACTCCAGGACTCGCTCGGTCTCGCCATCGACCGTACCATCCAGCCCATCGAGATCACCGATGAAGTCCCCGAACGCGATCTCGATCGAAGAGCATGGTACCAGACAACGGTCTCCCTCGACGCTCCGCCCGGTCGATACCGGTTCCTGATCGAGATCGACGACCGCGAATCAGACCGCAAGCTTGTCGATCGGGCCCGGACCATCGACGCCACCCGCCGGGCCGGCCTCGGCATAGGGTCATCGGTGGTCCTGGAACGCGGCACCCCGGAAACGGACGAGGAGCGGATCTGGCTTCAGAACTTCGGAGGCGACGTCCTGTTCGGGCACCGAACGTCTCTGCTTGTGAGTCTTCCCGCCGGAGAGGCCGACACCGTCGATATCGAGCTGGCTCTCCGCACCGAGGGCGAGGCCGACGAGGGACTTTCCCTCTCTGATACTCTGCTGGGCCTTGCCATCACACGATCGATCGCGCTGGAGCCCGTGAGCGAAGAGGGGCGCCTGGGGTATCTCATTGGTCCAGCCGCCGGAGCCAACGGCAGGTTCGTGATCGTCCCCCTGCCGACGGAATCACTCCCCCTTCGCAGATACACACTCGCACTGACCGTTCGCGACGGCTCGGCTCGGCTGGTGCTGGAGCAGAAGTTCCGCACGCTCTGGCCCGAAATGCCGTTTTCCTTGCGAGACGTGGACGGTGCCCTGGCCTCCCTCGTCTACATTGTGCCCGAAGAGACGCTGGATTCCCTCCAGTCGGGTGACTTCCAGAGGCGACGGCGCAACCTGGAACAGTTCTGGCAGGCCCGCGACCAGACACCCGGGACAATCGAAAACGAGGTCATGGCACAGTATTACCGACGTGTCGATTATGCTAGGCGGCACTTTGGCACCATCCGCCAGCCGGATGGGTTTCGGTCGGATCGAGGGCGGATCTACATCCTCCACGGCAAGCCGACGAACACGGACCGAGATCTCGATCCCCAGACCGGCTTTCGGGAAATCTGGACCTACCGCCATCTGGGAAAGCGCTTTGTCTTCGTGGACCCTGGGAAGACCGGCAACTATGTACTGACTGCAACGGACAGTCAGTGAAACCCGTTGTTGCCATCACCCTCGGCGACTGCAACGGAATCGGTGCCGAAGTCACCCTCAAGAGCATCCGGATGGGTACGATCCGGCGTCAGTGCAGACCCGTGCTGGTCGGCCCTCCCGAGGTCTTTCTCCACTGCGCTCGGACCATCGGCCTGAGGCTGGAGCTCTCGGCCTTCGGGGGAATCGGCACCCCGGAACCGGCGGCCCGGACCAGGAGGGGAATTCCGGCGGAGTGCGTCCCGACTGAAGGAGGCATCCGTGTCGCCCCGGGAACCGTGACGGCCGAGGCAGGGAAACTGGCGGTGGAGGCGATCCGGCGTGCAACAGCACTCCTGAAGAGCGGTCAGGCCGAAGCTCTGGTGACCGCGCCCGTATCGAAGAAAGCGATTCACAAAGCGGGGTTCCGCTTCCCGGGACAGACCGAGTTTCTGCTCAGAATTTCGGGTTCACGGCGGGTCGCGATGATGATGGTCAGCAGAGCCATCACCGTCGGGCTGGTCACCATCCATGAACCGCTGCGGCACGTCCACGCACTCCTGAGCCCGGAACGCATCCGCGAGACGATCGCGGTCGTCCACACGTCGCTTGAGCGCGACTTCGGGATCACCGCGCCGCGCCTCGCTGTCCTGGGCTTCAATCCGCACGCGGGGGAACAGGGTGACATTGGCACCGAGGAGGCGACCGTGATCACGCGGACGATCCGATCCCTCCGGCGGTCCGGCATTGCGCTGGAGGGTCCGCTCCCGGCCGACGGGGTGTTTGCGCACTACGAGCCCGGCCGCTACGACGCAATCATTGCCATGTACCACGATCAGGGGCTCATTCCGTTCAAGCTCCTGGCACGGAATCGAGGCGTCAACTTCTCCGCCGGTCTGGAGATCATCCGGACGTCGCCGGCACACGGCACGGCCTTTGACATCGCCGGAAGAGGGACGGCAGACCCGTCCTCGATGGCCGAGGCCATCCGGCTCGCCGCCCGTCTCGCCCGGCGCCGACGCGCTGAAACGGAAGGAAGGTAACCATGATCAAGTTCTCGGGCGTCTCCTTCGCCTTCAACGGACACCCAGTGCTCGACGAGATCTCCTTCGAGGTCAAAGCCGGGGAGTTCGCCTTCCTGGTCGGCCAGACCGGATCGGGCAAGAGCACAATTCTCCGGCTAATCTACATGGACCTGATGCCGAGCAAGGGCGTGGTGATCGTCGGCCGCTATCACTCGTCCCACATCCAGGCTGGGGAAAAACCGTACCTTCGCAGGACCCTGGGGATCGTCTTTCAGGATTTTCGACTTCTGGAGGACCGGTCCGTGTTCGATAACGTCGCCTTTACGCTGCATGTCACCGGCGTGCGCTCCCGGGAGATCAGGAAGCAGGTCCTCCAGATACTGGCGAGTGTGGGCCTCAGCCATCATCGGAACAAGATGGCCTATGAGCTTTCGGGGGGCGAGCAGCAGCGGGTGGTCATTGCCAGGGCGCTGGTCAACAATCCGCATTTTCTGCTGGCTGACGAGCCCACAGGGAATCTCGACCCGGCGACCTCGCGGGAGATCCTGCGGCTCCTGAAGAACATCAACACCAGTGGAACGGCCATCGTGATGGCCACGCACAACTACGAGCTGGTGCGTCAAACCAACGAGCGTGTTCTTCAGATTCAGGGTGGGAAGATTTCGGAGATACGGCTCTAGCAAGGGGTTTCCCCGCGGTGTCGGCAGGGATGATGGCTCACTCGCTGACAGCCTCCACGCGCTTGACCGCCGGAATCTCATGCAGGATGGCGCGCTCGACTCCCGCGCGGAGCGTGAGCTGGGACATCGGACAGATGCGGCACGTTCCCACCCACTGCAGCTCAAGAACTCCGTCCTCGCGCAAGCGGCGGAAGACCACATCCCCCCCGTCGGCCTGAAGGTACGGCCGGATGGACTCCAGACAGTGCTCGATCTGCTCTTTCATCGGGCGATCACTCCATTTGAATGTCGACCGTCGGCACCGCTTCCCGTGCCGCGTTTCTGATGCTCACCTGCGCGGCCATGTTGCGCGCGACGGCCCGAAAGGCGGAGGCCTGCGGAGACCCTTCGGCCTGGAGCGCAACGGGCCTCCCGGTGTCTCCCGACTCCCGTATGGCCGTGATCAGGGGGATCTCTCCCAGGAAGGGGACGCCAAGCTCTTCGGCAGCTCTTCGCCCGCCGCCGTTGTCGAAGATGTTCTCCCGGTGGCCGCACTGCGAGCAGAGGTGGTAGCTCATATTCTCGACGATGCCCAGGACGGGAACATTGACGCGGGCGAACATCGCATACCCCTTGCGGGCATCAGCCAGAGAGATATCCTGGGGTGTGGTCACGACCACCGCTCCCGTCAGGGGTATGGTCTGCACAAGTGTAAGCTGGATGTCCCCCGTCCCGGGCGGGAGGTCGAAAACCAGGTAATCCAGCTCTCCCCATTCCACATCCGACATAAACTGTTTGACTGCCCCGCTGGCCATGGGTCCCCGCCAGATCACCGCCTGCATCGGATCCACCAGAAACCCGATGGACATCACTTTCACCCCCCACTGCTCTATTGGAATCAACCGGGTCCCGCGAACCTGAGGGCGCCCGGTGATCCCCATCATCAGGGGGATGCTCGGTCCGTAGACGTCGGCATCCACCAGCCCGACGCTCGCTCCCTCGCGAGCAAGGCCGACCGCGAGATTCACGGCCACCGTGGACTTGCCCACGCCCCCCTTGCCGGAGGCAACGGCAATGGTGTTCTTCACACCCGGGAGAATCGTCTCCTTCTGGGGGTTCTCATGGGCAGTCACCCTTGAGGTCATCTCGACACTGATAGATCCGGCGCCGGGGATGGCATCGCGGATAGCCTTGACAGCCGCGGCTTTGAGCTCGTCGCGAACTGGGCAGGCTGGCGTCGTAAGTTCGATCACGAACGAGACATCGGACCCCTTGATTGTCAGATCCTTCACGAAGTTCAGTGACACGATGTCGCGATGGAGGTCCGGATCCCGCACGACGCGGAGGGCATTCAGGATGTCCTGCTCGGAAACCATGCTCATCTGCTTCTCCCTTCTAGATTGCTGCTGCGGTGAACCCCTCGGCGGAGGGCCTCAGCTGTGAGAACACTCAAAGCGGCCAATTTGTTCACAGGACCTTGAAGTTCCGCCCGACGGTCTCGAACGCGCCCAGGGCGCGGTCAAGATCCTTTCGCGAATGGGCCGCCGAAATCTGTGCTCGCAGGCGTGCCTCGCCTCGGGGGACAACAGGGAACCAGAGACCCTTGATGTACACTCCCTTCGCCAGCAGCGCACGACTCATCTCCTGGGCCAGCGGGGCCTCGCCGAGCATAATCGGAACGATCGGGTGCTCTCCCTCAAGAATCGTGTATCCCAGCGCAGTGATCTCCTGCCGGAAGTAGCGCGTGTTCTTTTGAAGCCGCTTGACGATCGAGCGATCCCGTGACAACAGCCTGAATGCTTCGCGTGCTCCATAGACGATCGAAGGCGGAAGGGAATTCGAAAAGATATAGGTCCGCGCTTTCTGCCGCATGTAGTCGATGAGCGTCTTCTTGCCGCTGATGTACCCGCCGGCAGCACCCCCAATGGCCTTTCCGAGCGTCCCTGTCAGCACGTCAATCTTGCCATGCACGCCCCGGGCCTCCGGGGTCCCCCTCCCGCGTTTGCCAACCACGCCAATCCCGTGGGAGTCATCCACGAAGAGAACCGCTCCATAGCTCCTGGCGACCTCCACCAGGCGGTCCAGCGGTGCGAGATCCCCCTCCATGCTGAAAACACCGTCGGTTGCGATGATCCGCACCCGGTACGGGGCTTCCTTGTCCTGTTCCAGGAGCCGAACCAGGTCATCCACATCGGCATGCCGGTAGATCCGCTTGTCAGTGGTCTCCGCCCTGCAGAGCCGCTGCCCGTCGATGATGCTGGCGTGATTGAGGCGGTCAGAGTAGATGACATCCTTGTAGTGGTCGTGCCCCAGCTTCTCGTTGGTGAGCGACGCGAAGAATGCCTCGTTCGCCGCCCAACAGGAGGAAAACAGGATTGTGTCCTCCGTCCCGAGGAAACGAGAGATCGTTCGCTCAAGGTCAAGATGGATATCCTGCGTACCGCAGATGAAGCGGACCGACGCGACGCCGTAGCCGTACTCCTTGATGCCGCGGATGGCGGCCTTGCGAACGGAAGGGTGGTTGGAAAGCCCCACATAGTTGTTCGAGGCCAGCATCACCGCCTTTTTCCCCTTAACGCGCACGACACCGTCCTGTGCGCTGAGCAGCGGAACCTCTGCCTTGTACATGTTGGCGGACTGGAGAGCGTTCAGTTCGGCATCGAGGAGATCAAGCAGCGTTGCCATGGTGTCGGTCCCTCTTGTGACAATGGTGTGATTCCTGGCGGCGTGCCCCTAAGGCGCCACACGCACCAAGCGTGCGGCGAAGGACCCGTCCATCCCGTGGCGATGGGGATAGGTGACGACGTAGCCCTCGGGGCTGACCAGATCCCCGTGGACAAATGTGCGGGCATCCTCCAGATGGAATTCCGGGTGTCGCTCGCAGAACGACTCGATCAAGCGTTGATTCTCATCCGGTTCGATCGTGCAGGTACTGTAGACCAGCACTCCTCCAGGACGCAGGAGGCGTGCCGCGTTCTCGAGCAGGCGCTCCTGAAGACCGACCAGGTTCCCGAGGTCAGTCGTCTCACGTTTCCATTTCATGTCGGGCTTCTTGGCCAGGACGCCGAGCCCGGAGCAGGGCGCATCCAGAAGGACTCGGTCCACTGGGTCAGTCGTGAAAGTCAGCGCATCATCTACCTGTATGCGGACGTTTCGCAACCCCAGCCTTTCGCACGCCCCCCGAATCAGTTTGATCTTGGCGTCATATTTGTCAAGGGCAACAACTTCTCCGCGGTTCTGCATCAGCTCGGCAATATGGGTCGTCTTGCCTCCCGGTGCGGCACAGAGGTCCAGCACGCGATCCCCGCCCCTCGGGTCCAGGAGAAGGGTCGGCAACGCGGCACTTTCGTCCTGGATGGTGAAATGCCCTTTACGAAAGAGCTCCATCTGTCCGATCCGCGACAGTGTCTTCACACGGATGAAGTAGGGGATGTACGGTGAGACAGTTGCCCGGATCTCCTGCCGTTCGAGTTCGTTCAGCACCGCGGCAACGTTCGTCCGAAACGTGTTGACGCGGAGCGCCATCGAGGGGCGCTCGTTGTTCGCCTGCAGGAGCTGGATGGCCTCCTCCTCGCCAAATCGCTCAACCCACCGGCGGACCATCCACTGCGGATGGGAGTAGTAGACGGCCAGGTACTGCGTCTTGTCGGAAGCAGGATCCGGGTAGCGGATCCCGTCGATGTTCCGGATGATGTTACGGAGAACCGCGTTGACAAGCCCGGCTGGCTTCTCGCCACGCACACGCTTGACGAACTCGACCGCCTCGTTCACTGCAGCGTGGTGCGGGACGCGTTCAAGAAAGAGAACCTGGTAGAGAGCAACGCGCAATGCGTTGCGCACGTTGATCTCGGACTTCGCGAAGTTGCCATGGGAGAACCCGTTGAGGATCCAGTCAAGCCTCCCCTGCCACCGGAGGACGCCG
>Ga0209536_100006658_pt1 | contig 17601 bp, 16 predicted proteins | sample DeeMarSeWOR28_12_FD_187461 | JGI IMG/M metagenome (GOLD analysis project Ga0209536, IMG submission 187461) | Marine sediment microbial communities from White Oak River estuary, North Carolina - WOR-2-8_12 (SPAdes) (version 2) | ecosystem: Environmental > Aquatic > Marine > Intertidal zone >... | reverse complement strand
TGCGGGCCGCCCGCGGGGTCGCCGGAGCGTCCGGAGACGGACGCTCCGGCGATTACGCGCTCAGCTCGTGCGCCTCACCCGCACCCCGCGGCACCCGGATCAGATCGACGAGCACCTGGACCTGAGGCGGAGGCGGCGGGGTCAGCCGGGACACCACGATCGTGACCACGAAGTTCAGCATCATGCCGAGCGTGCCGATGCCCTCGGGGCTGATCCCGAACCACCAGTGTTCGGCGGTGTTGAGCTCCGGTCGGACGAACTTGAAGTAGACGATGTACGCCGCCGTGAAGCTGATCCCGATGATCATGCCGAGGATCGCGCCTTCCCGTGTGGTTCGCTTGGAGAAGATCCCCAGAACGATGGCCGGGAAGAAGGACGACGCGGCGAGACCGAAGGCGAAGGCGACCACCTGCGCCACGAATCCGGGCGGATTGATCCCGAAGTAGCCCGCGATCACCACGGCGACGCCCGCCGCGATGCGCGCCGCGAGCAACTCCTGCTTCTCCGTGATGTCCGGTCGGAAGCTGCGCTTGAGCAGGTCGTGGCTGACTGCCGAGGATATGACCAAAAGAAGGCCCGCCGCCGTCGACAGGGCCGCCGCGAGGCCACCGGCGGCCACGAGCCCCACGACCCAGGGCGGCAGGTTCGCGATCTCGGGGTTGGCGAGCACCATGATGTCGCGGTCCACCGTGAGCTCGTTCGTCATCGACGACTCGGGTCCCACGTACTGGATCCTTCCGTCACCGTTCGCGTCTTCGAAGGTCACCAGACCGGTGGCCTCCCAGTTGGTGAACCACTCCGGAACCGACCGGTACGGGACGTCCTGAACGCTGTCGATGAGGTTCGTGCGCGCGAAGACGGCGACGGCGGGCGCCGTCGTGTAGAGGAAGGCGATGAAGAGGAGCGCCCAGCCCGCGGAGATGCGGGCGTCCCGTACGCGCGGCACGGTGTAGAACCGGATGATGACGTGCGGCAGCCCGGCCGTGCCCACCATCAGCGCGGCGGTGATGAAGAAGACGTCGAGCGTGGATTTCGTGCCCTCGGTGTACGGCGCGAACCCCAGCTCCCGGTGCAGCCCGTCGAGCCGCTCCAGCAGCGCCATCCCCGTGCCCTGGTCGACGCCCCCGAGCCCCAGCTGCGGGATCGGGTTGCCCGTGATCATGAGCGACAGGAAGATCGCCGGCACCAGGTACGCGAACATGAGCACGCAGTACTGCGCGACCTGCGTGTAGGTGATCCCCTTCATCCCGCCGAGCACCGCGTACGAGAAGACGATCCCCATCCCGATGAGGACGCCGAAGTTGACGTCGACCTCGAGAAAGCGGCTGAAGACGATCCCCACGCCGCGCATCTGACCGGCGACGTACGTGAAGGAGACGAAGATGGCGCAGACCACGGCCACCACGCGCGCGAGCTGCGAGTAGTACCGGTCGCCGACGAAGTCCGGGACCGTGAACGCCCCGTACTTGCGCAGGTAGGGCGCCAGCAGAAGGGCGAGCAGCACGTATCCGCCCGTCCACCCCATCAGATAGACGGAGCCGTCGTACCCCATGAAGGAGATCAGCCCCGCCATCGAGATGAACGAGGCCGCGCTCATCCAGTCGGCGGCCGTGGCCATGCCGTTCGCGAGCGGGGATACGCCCGTGCCGGCCACGTAGAAGTCCTTCGTCGAGCCGGCACGCGACCAGACCGCGATGCCGATGTAGAGCGCGAACGACGCCGCGACGAGCAGGAAGGTCCAGGCGGTGACCGTCATGCGTCGCCCCCCTCGTCGACCTCGAACTCCCGATCGAGTCGGTTCATGAGCCGGACGTAGACGAAGATGAGGATCACGAAGATGTAGATCGCCCCCTGCTGTGCGAACCAGAAGCCCACCGGGTAGCTCGTCCCCGGAATGCGGTACGCGTTCAGGGCGTCGGCCAGAACGATGCCGAACCCGTACGAGACCACGAACCAGATCGAGATCAGGATCGCGAGGTACCGCACGTTGATGCGCCAGTACTGCCGGTGTCGGGCGACCGTCTCCGGATCGGTGACGGACGGGCGCGCCGGAGCGCCGTCATCGGATGAGCTGTGGGTCATGGGCCGGGCGACGGGGATGGTCGAGGATCGAAGGGACCGTCGGCGCGACACAATGGGACCCCCCGTGCCGGATCCGCCACCCCGGATACCGCGATCAGTGCTCCCAGTCCTTTTCGCCAGCCTCCACGCGCACTTCCAGGCGGTTGTCCCGGCTCGGCAGCGGGCAGACCGCGTAGCCCGTCCAGACGCACGGCGGGTTGTACGCCATGTTGAAGTCGAGCACGACGCGGCTTTCGTCGTCGGGCGAGTCGAACCACAGGTACCGGCCGGCTCCGTAGGTCTCGCTTCCGCTCGTGCGGTCGGCGAACACCATCATGTATCGGTCCGCTCCGGGCTCACCGGTCACGTCGAGCGTGTGACGGGTCCCGTCGATCCAGAACTCGAGATAGGCGGGCGAGACCGCCTCGCGGCTGCCGCCCGTGACGATGGGCACGAGGATCGGCTTCTCCTGAGGCACCCAGCGGGCGGTCACGCGCCACCCACTCGAGACCGGGAAGCGGTCGATCCCGTGGAAGTCGTCGTAGTTCGGGCTCTCGTTGTCGCGGATGCGGAGGGCGACGTCGTCCTCCGTCTCCATGAGCAACCAGTTGATCGGGCCGTGCCGATGGACGATCGACTTGCCGGGACCCGCCGAGCCGAGCACCTCGTCGGTGACGACGGGATCGCCGGACACGTCCGGTGGGAACGCGCCCGAGCCCGCGGACAACGCGAGCGTGGAGTCGATGCCACTCGTGACCCTGGCCCCCTCGGCGGCGAGGAAGCGAACCTCGTCGCCGCGGCGCACCACCCGACCCACGAAAGGATCGGCCTTGCCCTCCGGAAGCACGATGTCGTTGGAGGGGTCCGAGCCGAGCGTGGTTTCGCCTTCCTGCAGCCAATGCAGGCCGATCAGGGAGAGCCACGAGTCGGGGGCCGAGAGCTCGGCCTCGCGGGCCTCGTGGAACGCCATGACCGCCGCCTCGTGCTCCGTGGCGTCGACCGGGATCTCCGGCGGGGGGCCGGAGCAGGCGGCGAGCAGACAGGCGAACCCGGCGACGGCCGGCATCGACAGCCGCACGAGCCCGTCTCGGCCGGAGGCGCGGCTCATCGTCCGACTCCCCAGGGCTTCCGCTCGACGCCCTGGATGGGCGTCTGCGTCGTCGTGGAGCGGGTCGCCTCCCGCGTGGCGAGGTCGATTCGATCGCCGGGGGCCAGGAAGTAGAACTTCCCGCTCGTGCCCGTCGTCGAATGGTTGTCGTAGATGAGAGCGTACGACCGGCCGATGACCTGAGCCCGGTCACCCTGAACGATCAACGCCGTGTCCTCGTCGAGGCCGATGCCGAGCAGCTCCGGATGCGCCTCGATGACCTCGATCAGGTCGAACTGGCGATTGCGCCGGAGGACGTGCTGATCGATGCCAACGTTGCGGAGGTATCCGAAGCCGCGCTGGTGGTCACCCATCATGATCGTGTTCGTGCGCGTGTCACCCCGGACGAGGAACGAGCCCTGGATCGACGCCCCTGCCGAAGAGCCCCCGATCACGCCGCCGCGCTCCAGCACGGCGCGGAACGCCTCTTCGGTCTTCGTCCCCCCGTAGGCGTCCACGAGCCGCCACTGGCGCCCGCCGAGGAAGAAGACGCCACCGGCGGTCTTCAGCGGTTCGACGAAGGCGTCGGTATCGGCCTCCGAGGGATCCGTGGTGTGCAGGAGCGTGAGGTTGCGGGCCCCGTGCTCGCGCCACGCGTTCATGCCCTGGTAGAACTCGTCGTACTCGTCGGCCCCACCGGCGGTCGGCACCAGCACGATATGCGCATCCGGCCCTCCCGCGAGCGCGATGAAGCGCTCGTAGATCTCCGCGGAGCGCATGGCGCCCCCGACGACCACGAGCGAGCCGTTCTCCGGCCCGACCTGCGGGACGTCCGCCTCGATCTGCTGCGCCCGGGACGGTGCGGCGACCGCCAGACCGACGGTCGAAGCCACGAGCACCGCGCCGGCCAGGCTCCGAGAGGTGATCGTAGAGGAGAAGAGGCGGCACTTCATCGAAGACTCCCGAGTCGTTGAAGGGACGGAGGGCCGGCGCCCGATGCCGCGGGCCCGCTCGTTCAGCTCGATCCGTAGACCACTCGCTCCACTTCGCCGTGGATCCGCGCGCGGGTCTCGACCGAAGGTGGCTCCGTGAAGCCCGACACGACCAGGGTCACGGCGCCGTTCACCAGCAGGCCCCACACGCCCCCGTGCAGCCCGAGCGGATGCGGAACCGCGACGAGCGTCAGATAGAGCGTGGCGAGTCCCGCGGCGAGACCCGCGAGGATCGCCGCCCGGGTGAGGCAGCGACGAGCCGGGAAGCACACGCCGAGCACCGCCGGCATCAGCTGCAGCGCTCCCGCGCCGGACAGGGTCACGAGTACCACGAGGAAATCGAAGGTCTGGATCGAGAGGACGTACCCGACCACCAGGAGCGCGAGGACGATCGTCCGGCCCACCATCACGTAGTGGGCCTGGGTCCGATCCGGCGCGACGTAGCGCTGATACACGTCGCGGGTCAGCACGCTCATGTTGGCGTGGAGGATCGAGTCGAGCGTCGACATGGCAGCGGCCGTGGCACCGGCGAGGATCACGCCGGTGAGAATCGGCGGCGCGTGGGCGAAGAGGAGCTCCGGGAAGATCCGGTCGGGCACGTCGAGGCCCGGCATCGCGACGGCGCCCCCGAGTCCGACGAGCGCCGCGGGGATGTACAGCGTCATGAGATAGATCGGCGTCGTCGCCCCCAGCACCTTGAGCGTGCGCGCGTCGACCGCCGTGTAGTACCGGATCATCATGTGCGGCTGGAAGACGATGCCGAACGAGAGTGTGATCGTCATCCCGAGCCACATGCCCGGCGTGAAGAAGCCGCGGGGCCCGGGCAGCGAGAGAAGGTCCGGGCGCTGGGCACGGACCTGCTGCCAGAGCTCCATCGGGCCTCCGAACAGCTCGAAGGCCAGATACATCGCACCGATCCAGACGGCGAGGTACATCCACACGCCCTGAATGACGTCGGTCCAGTAGACGGCGCGCAGCCCTCCGGCCATCAGGTAGGCCGCCGCCACCACCAGGAGGATGAGCGTCCCCAGCTCGAAGGAGATGCGGTCTCCGGACGCCACGTTGATGATGTACCCCAGCCCCTGGGCCTGCACCTGGATGTAGAGGATGGTGAAGACGACGGAGACGATCGCCACCGCGACGCGAACGGCCTCGGATTCGTAGAAATCCGCCAGCATGTCCGCCGGGGTGATGTACCCGAATGCCTTTCCGACCGCCCAGATGCGCGGACCGAGCACGTACGTGATCGCCCCCACGAGAAGGGTCCACGTGCCCGCCGCCCAGAAGCCGATCCCGTGCGTGTAGAAGAACCCGCCCGAGCCGAGAAAGGCGAATGCCGAATGGAAGGTCGCGACCACCGTGAGGTAGAGGACGACGAAGCCGGCCTTCCTCCCGTAGAGAAGGAAGTCCTCCATGTCCACCGTCATACGCCGGTTGGCGACCGCGCCCAGTACGATGGTCGCCAGCAGGTAGACGAAGATCAGGGTGGTCGCGACGACCCAGGGCTCCACGTCAGACCCCCCGGCGGAGCGCCCAGACCAGCACGACGACCAGCCCCGAGTAGACGAGCAACAGGGCCGCGAAGAGGAGCGGCACACCGGCTACCCACGTCTCGGGCCGATCGAGCAGCACGTGCGTGACGGGCGGCATGGCGATCAGAAAGAGCAGGACGTATGCGAGGGTCGCGATCCATCCGTCCCGGGTCCGCGGCATCAGATGGGACGGCGGAAGCTGCGGCGTCCTGTCGGCGCCTCCCGTAGCGGGGCGATCGAGCGGTGATTCGTCGGTCATGGGCGGCGAACATGCGGGCGGGGGGCGCAGCACGCCAGTCGCGCGCGCACCCTCGATCGTCCACGCGGACCGCCCGACGCTCTGCCCGGACCTGACCGCTTGCCTGCGAGCCAACTGTCCTCCCGAAAGGACACAGTCGAGACCCAGAGCGCACCCTCGATGCCGTGCAAGGTGCTGCGCATCAACAGGTTATCCCACCCCGGCCACTTCGGCACGACCCCTGCCCCTCAGGGAAGTGAACTTCAACCGGAGAGTACGATGAGACGCGGCGCAACGATGACCCTGGTGCTGGGCCTCCTCGCAGGATGGAACACGGGCGCCGATGCACAGCTGCACGGTGGCCCCGGTGGAGCCGTCTACGTCAACTTCGTGGTGGCGGACGCGGTCGGCGACCTCGGCACCGTGGTCGACCAGGGCTTCGGCATGGAGCTCGGAGCCGGGCTTCCGATCGCGGCGGACGGACACCTCCGTCTGCGCGCGGACGGTGGGTTCTCCGTCTACGGCCTCGAGCACATCCACTACTGCGACTACGGGTGCAGGGTCGGCACCACGCTCACGACCGCCAACAGCGTCTTCTACGCGGGTGTGGGCCCCGAAATGGTGTTCGGGTCCGGCCGGATCCGCCCCTACGCCCACGCGAGCGCCGGTCTGTCCTGGTTCGTGACGTCGTCGTCCCTCGACGACAACAGCGGCTACGGTCCCTATCTCGAGACGACGAACTTTTCCGACACGGTCTTCTCGTGGCGGTTCGGCGGAGGCATCCGATTCGGTGTCGGCAACGGCCCCATCTTCGTGGACCTCGGCGTGACGCACCTCGACAACCAGGTGGCCACGTACCTCACCCGGGGTGACATCGTCGACAACCCGGACGGGACCGTCACGATCTACCCGAACCGAAGTGACGCCGACATGCTCAACTTCAAGCTCGGCGTCTCGGTGGCCCTGAGGTGACGCGATGCCGAGGGGGCGGGCACCCACCGCCCCTTCGGCCCTCGTTCACTCGTCAGGAAGGCGCGTGCGCCAGCCGGGCCCGGACCGCGATCCGATCGACCTTTCCGTTCGCGTTTCGAGGAAGGCGGTGTCCGACGTGCCACCGGCGCGGGACCTTCGCGCCGGCGATGCGGCGACGCACGTGCGCATCGAGCTCCTCGAGATCGAATTCCCCCTCGACCGGCACGACCCACGCGGCGACCCGCTCCCCCCACTCGTCGTCCGGCACGCCCACGACGCAGACGTCGACCACCATCGGGTGCGAACGGACCGCTTCCTCCACCTCGACCGCGTCGATGGTGGCTCCCCCCGATACGATGCGATCGATCCGCCGGCCCGTGATCCAGAGCTGCCCCTCCTCGTCGATCCGGCCGAGGTCGCCCGTGTGATACCACCCGTCCGAATCGGCGAGGGATGCCGAGGCCGGGCCGACGTATCCGAGAGCTCGCGTCGGACCCCGGACCAGCAGCTCGCCCGACTCCGCACGACGAATCTCGACCCCCGGCATGGGAAGTCCGACGGTTCCAGGAGCGCGTCGGACCAGCTCGGCCGGAGCCGTGGCGATCTGGGAGGTCATCTCGGTCGCGCCGTACGTCAACGCCACCGGCCAACCGGCGTCGATGGCTCGGGAGGCCAGCGCCAAGGGACAGTGCGCGCCCCCGATGAGCACGCACCGGAGCTGACTCGGAGCCTGCCGGGCTCCGCGCGCCTCCAGGAGATGCAGAAGCTGGGTCGGGACGAGCGAGACATGGGTCGGTAGCAGCCTCCCCGCGCCGCACGCCGCGCCGTGCTCCAGAAGCTCGTCGAGGTCTTCGGAGCCGATCGAGGGGCCGGAGATCAGGGGGCTTCCAAGGAGGAGCGCACGGACGATCAGGACGAGTCCGCCCACGTGCGCGGGCGAGAGGGACGCGAGCCAAACGTCGTCGGACGAGAGACCGAGGCGCTCTCGTGACGCCACCGTGATCGCCCGGAGATTCTCGGCCGACAACGCCACGCCCCGTGAGCGCCCCGAGGTACCGGACGTCCACAGCACGACCTGCGTGCCGGGCGGGCACACCGCCTCGGCGAGAGCTTCACGCGCGAGCGCGCGCTCCTCGTCGGTGAGACGCTCGTTGACGAGCGCGGGTACGTGCCCGGCTCTCCAGCACGCGAGCACCTCGAGGATCGAGGAGGGCCCGGGCCCCACAGTGACCGGAACGATCGCGCCGGGCGGGTCGACGGCCCGCTCACGCCCGAGGACGGCGCTCCGCTCGTCGACGGCCTCCGAAAGCTGGGCATGGGTCCAGGACCGCGAAGGGCCGACGAGGACGACGTCTCCGGGCCGGCCGGCCGACTCCGCGAGCAGGTCGACCGGACTCACCCCAGCGCCAGCCCCGCGGCGAGGAGCACCCCGTAGACCACGACCAGGCGCGCCGTGCCTCCGAGGGCCGGCAGGAGCTGAGCCGGGTGCTCGAACGTCAGCACGGTCCGGGTGGGCATGACGGCCAGAGGCGCACACGCCAGCGCGGCCAGCGCCAGCGAAGGCCAGCCGAAGCGGACGACCCCGACGACCGGCACGATCGCGGCCACCGCCAGGGCGACCAGGTACTCGGCCTTCGTCCCGGCGGGGCCGAGTCGAACGGCGAGCGTGCGCTTGTTCGCCTTCCGGTCCGTTTCGATGTCGCGGAGGTTGTTGACCACCAGGATCGCCGTGCTGAGGGCACCGAGCCCCGCCCCGGCCAGCCACGCGTCCCCGGGCCAGGAAAGGCCCTGCACGTAGTAGGTCCCGGCGACCGCGACGAGGCCGAAGAATACGAAAACGAAGACGTCTCCCAATCCGTGGTAGGCGAGCGGGAACGGCCCACCCGTGTACAGCACGGCACAGGCGACGGACGCCAGACCGATCCAGACGATCGGCCAGCCTCCGACCCACACGAGGTAGGTGCCGACCGCCATCGCCGCGCCGAGCGTGACGATCATCCCCCGACGAACGGCCTCCGGGGGGAGGATACCGGCCTGGGTCACGCGCACCGGTCCGATGCGCTCCTCCGTATCTCCACCCCGCACGAAGTCGTAGTAGTCGTTGGCGAGGTTGGTGCCGATCTGGATGAGGATCGCGCCGACCATCGCGGCCGCCGCCGGGAGCCACGCGGTCACGCCGTGGAACGCGGCGAGCCCGGTGCCGACGAGCACGGGCGCGACGGCCGCCGTCAACGTCTTGGGGCGGGCGGCCATGACCCACGCTCGGGCCGCCCCGACCTCCCCGGGAGCTGCCGCGGGAGGCGGAGAGCTCACGATGAGCTCACGGCGAGGGCCACGACAGGACGACCCTCGTTCCGATGATCGAGTCGAGCTGCGGGTAGGCCCGTCGCAGATAGTCGTTGCCGAGCAGACGGATCGAGTCCTGGCTGGGTGAATGGTCGGCATACGCCCCGTAGAAGCCGTCGACCACCTCGACGCCGGACTCGATCTCCCCGATCGGAGGGTACCCCTCGACGCCGCCGGACATGAGGTCGTCGAGCCGCACGTTGTCCACGAGGTTCACGAAGAGCTGATACGAACGTGTCTCGGGTCCCGCCCGCGCGAAGCTGACCACCCCGCGCAGATTGCTCGCCACGGTCGGCTCGTCGGGGAGGGGATGCTCGCGCCAGATCGAGTCACGCAGGGGCTCTCCGGAGAAGCCCCACTGCGCGACGAAGCCGTCGACCATGCGATAGATGCGCGCGCCGGCGTAGAAGTCGTGCTCCATGAGGTGCCACGCCCGGTCCACGCCCGCCGGAGACCAGTGGCGGCGCATCTTCACGGTGAACGTCCCCTCGCTCGTCTCCACGTCGACCAGGAAGGAATCGGGAGCCCGAGCGGTCAGCATCTCCGGCGTGGGCTCGTACAGCGCCGCGTTGCGGCCGCACGCCGCGACCGCCAACGCCGCGAGAGCGGAAACGGTCGCGGCCCGACGCCGTGCGCGTCGCGAGCCCGGGTGCACCCCCGCCCGGCTCACCGGGGCAGCACGACCCGGTCGACCATCCCCATCTCGTACGCTCTGACTCTCTTCCGGTCGTGCCCTGCTCATGTCGGGTGGTGTTGGTGAGTCCCGTGGGTCGGCTTGCGTCGTCTGTCGAACGGCGTCCGCGGCTACCCCAGTGCGGCCTCCACGCTCCGTGTCACGGCGCGCCGGGTGTCGACGTGCCAGCGATGGTTGGCCGCGCGGTCCGTCCGGACCACGAGCACGGACGTGGTACCGACCTCGATCGCATCGGACAGGGCGGCCGCCAGATCGTCGGGCCCGACGTCCACCTGACGGATCCCGTGGGACGCTGCCACGGGCCGGGGATCGACCCCGTGCGGCGTGGCGAAAAAGGTCGTGAAGGAGGGCTCGTGCTCGGAGACGGGGAGCATGTGGAAGATGCCCCCACCGTCGTTGTCGATCAGCACGAAGACCACCGGCGCGTCCGGCTCACGGCTCCACAGCAGCCCATTCCGATCGTGGAAGAAGGCGACGTCTCCGATCACGCACACGGTGGGGGCGTCCCGCTGGGAGGCGACCCCGAACGCGCTCGAGACCACGCCGTCGATGCCGCTCGCGCCCCGGTTGGCGAAGACGTGCAGGGTGCGGGGGTTCGGCACCCCGTACGCGTCCACGTCGCGGATGGGCATCGAGCTCGACACGAAGAGGTTCGAACCCTCGGGAAGGGTGTCGAGAAGATCGGCGACCAGGAGACCCTCGTGCGGCCCCGGCGGCGGATCCTCCCCACCCCCTTCAGGCGTGCCGCCGGGAACGGGTCGCGCGCGCGCCGCGATCTCCCCGACCACCCTTCGCGCGGCCTCGTCGGCCTCGCGCCACGCCGCGGACCACGCCGGATCGACCCCGGGCACGGACGGATGCGCCACCAGCCGCTCCAGGACGTCCGTGGGGTCCGCGACCTCGTAGTGGGTGGCCGTGGCCCCGTGGTCCTTCCAGCGCGCCGCTGCATCCACCACGACGTGGGTAGCGCCCTGGTGATGGAGCATCCACTCCTGGAGCACCGCCGACGTCGGTGACGCACCGACGCGGAGGATCACGTCGGGCTCCAGCGCGTCGCGCACCCGCGCACTCGCGAGGAAAAGGTCGTACTTCCCCACAACGTGCGCGCCGTCCTCCGGACCGTACCGGGCACCGGAGAGCGGGTCGGCGAGGAGCGGCCACCCGAGCACGGCTGCGAGCCTCCGCGCCTCGGGCCCCACGCGGGCGGCTTCCTCGGACGGCCCCGCGACGACGACGCCACACGCCGGCTTCCCGTCGCCTGTCCCGGCCAGGAGACGCGCGAGTTCGTCGAGGCGATCGTCGGACGCCCGCGGACGGGCGCGATCGACGTCGACGAACGGCGCACCGTCGGCGCGACCGAAGCACGCGAGGGGGTGCTCCGCGGCGAACGCGTCGGGGACTTCGGCGGGCTCGAGGGGCTTGTCGAACGGCGCGTTCACGTGGACCGGCCCCGGATCGGGCGCCACGGACGCCGCGTAGGCGCGAGCCGCCACGACGCGGACGTGACGCGTCGCCGGCCCCGAGAGCGAGGGGAGGCCGAGGTCCCAGGCACGGCGCACGAAGCTCCCGAAGATCCCGACCTGGTCGATGGCCTGGTTGGCGTCCGCGTCGCGGAGCCGGTGCGGCCGGTCCGCGGTCAGGACGACGAGCGGGACCCCCGACTGGGACGCCTCCACCACGGCGGGCATCACGTTGGCCACCGCGGTGCCCGACGTGGTGATCACGGCCGCCGGCCGACCGGTTGCCTTCCCGACCCCCAGCGCGAAGAAGGCCGCCGAGCGCTCATCGAGGTGGACCCGAACGCGAAGGCGGTCGTCACGTGCGGCGGCGAGCACGAGCGGGGTCGACCGCGAGCCCGGCGCGACCACGACCTCCTCGACCCCGGCTCGAGCGAGCTCGTCGAGCAGGCAGCGGGCCCAGAGTGTGTTCGCCGGCGATCCGGTCATTCCCGGGCTGACGCGTCGTGGCCCGCCCCGACTTTCGCGTCCAGCTCCGCACCGCTGGCGCGGAGGGCGTCGAGCATGGGCTCGAACTTGATCCCCGTCTCCTCCCATTCCATCGCCGGCACGGACCCTTCCACGATGCCCGCTCCAGCGAAGAGCCTCCATCCGGAGCCGGTCTGGATTCCGGTCCTGAGGGCCGGCGCGAACACGCCGTTGCCGTCCGCGTCGAACCAGCCGACCGGGCCGGCATACCATCCGCGCTCGAAGGGTTCTTCCCGCGCGAGGAACGCCATCGCCGCGTCCCGCGGGAGGCCGCAGACGGCCGGCGTCGGGTGCAGGAGCCGCAGAAGGTCCAGAACCCCGACCCCGGCCGGCACGCTGGCCCGGATCTCGGTCTCCAGGTGCTGGATGCGCGCGAGCGTCAGCACGTGCGGCTGAGGATCCGTGCGAATCTGATGCGCGACGGTCTCGAGGCGCGCCACCATGTCGTCGAGCGCGATGCGTTGCTCGGCTCGATCCTTGTCGCTCGCGAGAAGGCGCGCGGCGAGCTCAGCCTGCTCCCGCGGCGTGTCCCCGCGACGGATCGACCCGGCAACGGCGGTCGCGTGGAACACCCCGTCGCGCAGCGTCGCCACGGTCTCCGGTGCCGCTCCCACGAGGGCCGAGCCCGGTACCGGCTCGAAAAGGAACACGTGGCTGCCGCGGTTGACCTCCCAGAGTCTCTTCACCACCAGCACCGGATCGAGCGGTGCGCGGAGCTCCACGTCGAGCGTCCGGGCCAGCACCGCCTTCGAGATCACCCCGGAGCGGATCGCTCCGAGCGACGCCTCCACGGCGGCTTCCCAACTCGCCCGGTCGGTCGCCACGGCCTGCCCCGCGACCGTGCAGGGCCGTGTCGTCCCGGACGGGTGCGTGGCGAGCTCCGCACGGAGCGCTTCGGCCCGACGCCTGAGGAGGCCGAAGACCTCCGATCCGTCACCCGGAGCGGCCAGGGTACGCGCGCGAAGCCAGGCGTCCCCCGTTCCGTCCCCCTCCAGCTCGAAGGCCGGAAGATGGAAGAGCCACGACGGAAAGTCGGACCAGACGCCGCGCGCCTCGTGATCGGGTCGGAACGACATGCCTCCGTAGAACCGCGCTCGGGGCGCCCGGGCAGCGCCCGGAGGGAGCATCGGCTCGAGCGCGAGGGCACGCCCGCCTTCGGCGACCGCGTCGTAGCGGTCGGCCCCGGATGCGTCCGGAGCGCGCAGCTCGGCGGCGACACCGCGGTGCGCGACCCAGCGGTCACCACGGGACCAGAACCCGCGCGCCGTTCCGCCCGCGTGCCGGAGGAACGTCTCCGGGCGCAGGTCGGGCGCAGGGATCGTGACGGTCGCGAGCCGGAAGCGGTCGGTCGGTGTCAGAGTCGAAGGTCGGAACGGGGAGCGGCCGTCCCCGGTGGACGCGCCGTCGCGGGGAATATATCCCGTCCCGCCTCTGCGCGACCCCCCGTCGGGCCTTCCTTCCCGTCCGGGGCCCGACGAGCCTGGCGCTCGATCACCCCGTCGAGCAGGTCCCGGATCCGTCGGGCTCGGACGGGGTCGATGCCGCCGCCGTCCACAAGGTGCTCCACGAGTCCGACCGGGTCTCCGTCGAAGAGCGCCTCCGTCAGCGCGCGGACCTTCGAGGAGCGCACGTCGCGCCGACTGACCCTCGCGCGATACACGTGGCGCCGTCCTTCCCGACGGTGCTCGAGGACGCTCTTCCGTTCCAGCCGCGCGAGGATCGTCGATACGGTCGTGAGCGCCAGCGGTCGGCGGATACGGACCCTGGTCCACACACGATGTGCCGTGGCTTCGCCCTCCTCCCACAACACGTCGAGCACCGCCAGCTGCAATCCCGTCAACGACGCGGCTTCCTGCACGGCTCCCCCCTTTTCCGTTCCCCGTCTCCCTACGACGATCGGGTGCACGCCGAGCGTTGCCCGACGAGCCGTTCGCACCGCTGACCGGTGCTATCTTGGCGGGCGCCCCCGAATCTTATCGATCCGTCGAGGAGTGACATGACACGTAGCGACCCGCCCTCTCCGATCTTCACGGCGCGCGCCCTCGGGCGGACCCCGGCCGCGGCGCTGCTCGCGATGGCGCTCACGGCCTGCGGCGGGGGCGAGCAGGCCTCCCCCGAGGGGGCCGGCACCGGCGAGGCGGCGGCTCCGGCGGACTTCGTACCACCCCGTGACACCGACATCCTCCTCGCGGACCTCACGTGGGACGCCGACGGCATGCCGTCGATCGGGGCCCCCGTGAACCTCACCGGACGTCCGGACTACGACAATCAGCCCCACTTCGTGCCGGACGGAACGGGGCTATGGTATACGGCCAACGATCCGCAGTCGGGGCAGTCGGACATCTGGCGCTACGACTTCGCCACGTCACGCGTGGCCAGGGTCACCATGAGCAGCCCCGAAAGCGAGTATTCCGCCACACCGCTACCGGACGGAAGCGGCATCTCCACGATCCGGGTGGAGGCGGACTCCACGCAGCGGCTCTGGCGCTTCGATTCCGACGGTTCCGGCGAAGCCGTGATCCTGGAGAACGTGGCGCCCGTGGGATACCACGCGTGGGTCGACGAGTACACGGTCGTCATGTTCGTCCTCGGCGACCCGCCTACCCTCCAGCGAGGCGACACGCGGACCGGACGCGCGGAGGTCTTCGCCGAAGACATCGGTCGGTCGATCCAAAGGATCCCGGACTCGTTCGACGTCAGCTTCGTGCAGCGCCACGACGACGGCGGCGCGACGATCATGCGCCTCCTCGGCGACGGGAGCGCCCCGCAGCCCATCATCGAATCGGTCGACGGGGCGGATTTCCACGCGTGGGCACCCAACGGCACGCTGCTTCAGGCGAGCGGCTCCGTCGTGTACGCGACGCGCCCCGGGCGCACCGACGGCTGGGCGCCGGTGGCCGACTTCGGATCCCTGAACATCGTTCTGTCACGGCTCGCCGTCTCGCCCGACGGAAGCCAGATTGCCCTCGTCGCCGAGGTGGCGGCACTCGATCCGTTCGCAGGTAACTGACGCCCGCAGCATTCCCCGGCGCGGCCGTCCGGGAGGACCATGAAGCGTAGCGCCCCGTCCGGCCCTTCGGCCGCAGCCATACTCTTCCGGGCCGCGGTGACATGCGTGGGGCTGCTCGCGCTCCCGCCGTATGCGGCCGCCCAGGACGCGGCCGCGCGCGTGGCCCGTCTCGTTCCGAGCAGCGAGCGCGTCGTGGTCGCGGTCGGTGCCCGGGTGCCGTTCACGGTTCGTGCCGTCGATGCTGCCGGCCGGGACGTGGACGCCGCGATCCGCGTCACGGGGCCGCGGACCGCCCTGGCGGTCCGGGACGGATACGTGGAGGGCCTCGCTCAGGGAGAGTACGAGATCGTGGCGACCCTCGTCGTCGGCCCCGGCGCTTCGAGCCCGCCGGTCACCGTACGGGTGCCGGTCGTCGTCTCGTGGCCCGCCGTGACCCGGCTGTCGGTCTCACCCGGCGCAGGGGCGCTCTTCGTCGGGACCACGCTCGGGCACACGGTGGTGGCCGAACACGAGGACGGGTCGAGCAGACCCGATCCGCAGGTCCGCTGGACGTCGTCCGATCCCTCCATCGCATCGGTCGACGCCTTCGGAAGCGTGACCGGGCGGGCGAGCGGCACGGCGACGGTCACGGCCTCGTTCGAGGGGGTGGAGGCCTCGGTCGAGCACACGGTGCGGTCGTTCCCCGCGGTCACCGTGACCCTCGAGGGCGGTCCGGACAAGGCGCGCACGGGTGACGTGATCCACTTCGACGCGGTCGTCCGCGACGAGGACGGCAGTCGCCGAGACGACATTCCGGTCCACTGGTCGCATGCCTACACGCCCACGGAGGGAATGCTGGGCGTCCCGGCGACCGGTCAGATCCGGAGCGACGGGTCCTACGTGGCCGACGTGCCCGGGATCCACACCGTCACGGCCTCGGTCGGACCGGTGTCCGCCCGCCACGCGTTCCGGGCCGTGCCCCGCGACGTCGTCCAGGAGCTGGAGATCGTCGGCCACGGGCTCGAGGACTGGTACCGCACCACCGATCTCTGGGCCTTCGAGGGCGTGGACGGCCGGGATTACGTGGTCACCGGATCGAAGGTGTCGGGAGGCTTCGCGTTCTTCTACGACGTCACGAATCCGGCTGCGATCGTGAAGCTCGACTCGATCCAGGTCGACGCCCGAACGGTCAACGACGTGAAGGCGTCGCCCGACGGCCGCTACGCGGTGCTGTCGCGGGAGGGGGCGACCAATCGCCGCAACGGGCTCGTGATCGTGGACCTGTCGTCGCCCAGCCGGCCCACGGTGGCGTCCGTGTACGAGGACGGCATCACGGGCGGCGTCCACAACATGTTCGCCACCGACGACTACCTGTACGCCCTCTCCGACGGGGACAAGTACGTCATCATCGACGTGCGCGACATCTACGAGCCGCGCTACGTGTCGGAGTACAACCACCCGAACAGCCGGGTCCACGACGTCTGGGTCAACGACGGGATCGCCTACTCGTCGGAGTGGGGCACGGGGGTGGTGGTCGTCGACGTCGGAAACGGGCGCTGGGGCGGATCGCCGGAGAGTCCCGTGTTCGTGACGTCGTTCGCCACACCCTCGGGGGCGACGCACGCGGCCTTCCCCTACTTCCAGGAATCCACGGGCAAGACGTACCTCTTCCTGGGCGACGAGATCATGAACCGTCGCGGTCTCGCCTGGGCCGGGTATCCGCGCTCCATGGGCTCGTACGCCGACCAGTACGATCCGCAGACCGGAACCGGCGGCATTCCGCTCGTCACCCGAGGCTACATCCAGATCTTCGACTTCACCGATCCCGAAAACGCCGAGATGGTCGCCCGTTACGAGGTGCCGGAGTTCGGGACCCACAACATGTGGATCGAAGACGACAAGCTGTACCAGGCCTACTACGAGGGCGGTCTCCGCGTCGTGGACGTGAGCGGAGAGCTCATGGGCAACCTCTACACGCAAGGTCGCGAGATCGCCGTGTTCAAGTCGGCATCGCCGGCCGGGTACACGCCCAACGCCACGATGGTCTGGGGAGCGCAGCCGCACAAAGGTCACGTCTTCTTCGCGGATACGAACTCGGGCCTGTGGGCGGTGAAGCTGCTCCCCAGGACGCGGCCCGTGTCGTGACCGCGGCCGCACGGACGCCGTCGACCGCAAGACCCGCTGATCGCTCTGCCATGTCATACCGACTCCTCGCGGCTCTGGCTCTGGTCGCACTCACCGGCGCGCCGGGGCTGTCCGCCCAGGAAGGCGCCTCGCTCCCCCTCACGTGGGAGAACATCTTCACCCGCTCGACCGGCGTGCGGGGTGCCGCGCTCTCGCCCGATGGACGCACGGTCGCGGTGGCGGCGTCGACCACGAGCGGGGCCGGCATCTTCCTCGTCCCGGTCGGAGCCGACGACGGAGCCCGGCCGAGGCCCCGTTCACCCTTTTCGTTTGGGGCTACAAGCGCGTCGTCCCCGTACGGCTGACCTCGTTCAGCATCCACGAGCAGATGTTCGATCCCAAGCTCAACCCGATCCGGGCCGACGTTTCTCTCGGGCTGCGGGTGCTCACCTACAACGTCCACAGCTGCATCGGCCTCGATGATCGTTGCGCACCGGAGCGAATCGCCCGGGTCATCGCCCGCCTCGCACCCGACGTCGTCGCCCTGCAGGAGCTCGACGTCGGCCGCGAGCGCACCGGTG
>Ga0209536_100006657_pt1 | contig 17602 bp, 15 predicted proteins | sample DeeMarSeWOR28_12_FD_187461 | JGI IMG/M metagenome (GOLD analysis project Ga0209536, IMG submission 187461) | Marine sediment microbial communities from White Oak River estuary, North Carolina - WOR-2-8_12 (SPAdes) (version 2) | ecosystem: Environmental > Aquatic > Marine > Intertidal zone >... | reverse complement strand
TCCGGTCAGGATCCAGTTCGATCCGGCCCTCGCGGTTGAAACCTCCCCAGACATCGACTTGAGCCACGCCCGGGATGCGGGCAAAGCGGTAACGGATCTGGACTTCGACTAATTCGGTGAGTTCCACGGGATCGAGGTTACTGGAAATCCCCAGCAGTACCACCGGAAAACTGGCGATGTCGAATTTGCGGATGCGGGGCCTGACGATATCATCCGGTAACTCGTTGATCTCGTCTTCCAGTTTGCCCTGAACGTCAATCGCCGCAGTGTCGATTTCCGTTCCCCACACGAAACTGACGCGAACGCTGCTGCGGCCCTCTGAGGATGATGAAGTGATTTCCTCCACCCCAGGCACCGTGGCCACGATCTCTTCAATAATCTGAGTCACCAGCCGCTCCATAACCTCTGGACTGGCACCCTCGTAATCCGTTCGAATACTCAGCGTCGGCAGTTCGATGTTGGGCAGCATGTCGATCTGCAGCCTACTCAGAGAGACTGCCCCGAGGATGACCACGATCAGGGTCACCATGGTTGTGAAAATCGGGCGCTTAACACTGAAACTCGGCAGATTCATTGGGAGTCAACCTTTTCGCGGCCGGCAGTGGTTTTGTTCTGCTCGGCAGGAATCGAGATTGGGGAGCCGTCGTTTACCAGTTGCTGCCCCAGGGTTACGACCCGACCGGACAGCCCCTCGCCTTCCACCTGCACCCGGTCGCCTTCGCGGATGCCCACTGTTACTTCGCGCCAGGCCACCGATCGTCCATCCTCACTGACGATGAAAACACCGTTCCTGTTATCCCGTATGGTCAACGCTTGCTCCGGCACGATGGTGGCCGCCAGCACCTGGGCCAATACCACTGTGGCCCTGATGAAAATGCCGGGTTTGAGTCGATGCTGTGGATTGTCGATGGTCATTTCGACCCGCGCCTGCCGAATGGCCTTGCGGAAGACGGGGGCAATGCGATCGATGCGGCCCGTAAACTGTTCGTCCGGATAGGCGTCCGTTGTCAACGAAACGAGCTGTCCGGGCTTCAGGTGAGCGTAGTCTCTCTCGGTGACGAAAACCACCCCGACGATGGGATGTAGTTCGACGATCAAGAGCAGCGGCGCGTTGGCGGCTACGGTCTGGCCTTCGTCCACATAGCGCTCAGCCACGACGCGATGCTCGTCGCCGCCGGTCCAGCCCGCTGTTACCTTGGTATAGCCGAGCCGGATATTTGCCGTTTCCAGCGATGATTCGGCCTTCGTTACCTGGGCCGCAGCGACTTGAAGTTGAGCCTGCTTTGCCAGTTGATCCTGCCTGGCGGCATCGAATTCGGAATCAGATGCGATGCCGCGGTTTAAAAGTGACTCGGTGCGCTTAAACTCGCGGTTGGCAATTTCCAGCCCGCTCTTGGCTTCGGACAGGTTGGCCCTGGCCACTGCCAGATCGGCCCGGGCCTGAGCTACAGCCTGAACATATTCATCATTGTCCAGCTCGGCCACAATCTGACCCCGCTTCACCGTATCGGCGATATTTACCATCACACGCTCTACGCGGCCGCTTACTTTCGGCGCAACAACAAACTCAGCCAGGGCCTCCAGCTCCCCGCTAAATGTCCGCTGTAAAGCGATCGGCCCGCGCTCAATCTGAGCTACTTCTACCGGCGCCGGTCGTAAAGTCTTACCGCTTGTGCTCGAGCCGGCCCGGTCCTGAAGTTGACCGAAAATTACCCAGCCTAATCCCGCCGCCGCTATAACCAAAAGAACTGTCAGAACAAAAATTTTAGGGCCACCCGACTTCATGGTAAAACACCCTTTCCGTTGTCATTAAAATGGGCTCTTCCCAAAAATATGTGCGGTTTGACCTGACATAGGGAACATTGTACTTTTAGAATGGATTTTGCAACCAAAAAAATGGTTGATGAAAGGACACATGTGGCGATCCGTTAGTACTGTCTTTCCCTGTCAAGCGCATAGAAAGACGCTTCATATGTTCAAAGCAGTTTTCGGTTGTCATCGTGAAACAAAAAACTGTATAGCCTGGCAAACGCGTTTTAAGAACACCTACAAATCTAACCAAACCGACCGCCATCGGGCGAGGTCGGGATTCGTGAGGATCTGATATGATGTTTGCAAGATGTTATCATCGTCTGCTGGAGTCCCTTGTCGTGTGCGGGTTATTGCTGGTGTCAACGTCCTGTGCGCTGGTCGAGCAACGGATTGACCGCACGGCGGGAGGGCCGAATGTGCCTGCCGACACAGCGGTGCACATGCGCTTGGAGCCTACCGAGCAACCCGAAGAGATTGCAGCGCAAACGGTGCCGCCAGGACCTTTGAAAGTCACCACCACCGAAGCCATTTTACTTTGCCTTGAAAACAACCGCTCGCTTGTGGTGCAAAGATTGAGCCCCTCGATCCAGCAAACCCTTGAGGACGAGGAAAGAGCTGTGTTTGACCCGGCGATAAACGCGGAGGTCTCCGGCGGCAGGGTGAAAGGAGAACGGTTGGCAAGGTCCGGATCTGAAACGGAGGATTTCACCACCGATGCCGCCGAAGGCATCATTTCTCTGGGGCAATATTTCCCAACCGGCACGACGGTTGCCCTGGAAGCCGGCACGCAAATGAATGACTCATCTCTCTACGATGACACCTTTTATTCGACCCGCTTGGGCATGACGGTTACTCAGGCGCTACTGAGAGGGTACGGAACGGATGTGAATCTGGCCCGACTGCATCAGGCACGCCTGGATACACGCATGTCGGAATATGAGTTGCGGGGTTTTACCGAGTTTCTGGTGGCGGAGGTGGAACGCACCTACTGGGACTATGCACTGGCCCGGCGCCAGATCGAAATTGTTGAGGAGTCACTGAAAGTCGCCCGTCAGCAACTCAACGAAACCAAAGAACTGATCACCGTCGGTCGATTGGCCAAGGCTGAATTGGCTGCCGTCCAGGCCGAGGTTGCGGCACAGGAGCAGGCTCTCATCGAAGCACGGGCCAACAAGGAATCTATTCGCCTGCAACTGCTGCGGTTGCTCAATCCTGCGGGGCCCGGCATCTGGCAGCGGGAAGTTGATTTAGTCCATCAGCCGACCCTGCCCGAAATCAAACTGGAAGACGTTGAGCTGCATGTGGCCGTATCCATGCGCATGCGTCCGATTTTAAACGAGGCCCGCTTGGAAATATTACGCGGTGATCTGGAGCTTGTCAAAACCCAAAACGGATTGCTGCCCTTGATGAATCTTTTCATCACGCTTGGCAAAAGCGGGTATGCAAATTCCTTTGGTGAATCCATTGGTCATATCGACAGAGACAGTTATGACGTACTGGCGGGCGTCAGATTTAATTATCCTTTTTTTAATCGGGATGCAAAAGCCCTTCACCGGCGAGCGCTGCTGAGTCGGGAACAAGCGCAAAAAGCTCTGGAGAACCTTTCCCAGCTTGTTGAAGTCGACGTCCGCACCGCCTACATCGAGGTCAACCGAACTAAGCAGCAGATTGCCGCCTCATCGGTCACCCGCATGTTCGATGAGGAAAAATTCCGGACCGAAACCGAAAAACTGCGAGTTGGAAAATCAACCAGCTTTCTGGTGGCTCAAGCTCAGCGTGATCTGCTGGTCAGCCGGATCGCTGAGGTGCGGTCCCTTGCCAACTGCCTCAAGGCGTTGATCGATCTTTACCGGCAGGACGGATCGCTGCTCGAGCGCCGTGGAATTTCCGCCCCCGGACGCGAACCGGTCAAACTTTCAAAAAAATAAAAATTCGTCCAGTGCAATTGTGATTTCGTTTCCAAATCCTCCAATTAATTTAGTTTAATTTTTCAACGTATCCGCAAGGAATTCCGTAAAGCGCTTCCAGGATTTCTTATCCGCAGTTTCCTGATAACGGTTTTCACCAAAAACGGTAAAAGCATGTTGGGCCCCACCGTAGGTGATCATTTCGTGGGCAACGCCGGCCGATTCTAGTTCTTTAGCCAAATCAGCGAACTGGTCCATGGTAATCGCTGTATCCGCTGAACCGTGCATGATCAAAACTTTCCCCCGGGTCTTGGTGTAATTTTGTCCTTCCGGTGTCTTTAGGCCGCCATGAAAAGTGGCAAAACCTTTCAGGTCTGCCCCGGAGCGCGCCAATTCAAGCACTGCCGCGCCACCAAAACAATAGCCGACAGCGACGGCATTCTCGATGTTGGCGCCTCTGGCCTTGGCCGTATCCAAAGCCCCTTTGATCAAAGCCCGCATTTTCTCTCTGTTTTCATAAAGTTCACCCGTATGCTGGCGTTTGTCTTTCACTTCAGTCGGTCGCACGCCGGCGCCAAACAAATCCAAAGCAAAAACAGCATAACCCAATTCAGCAAGCATATTGGCACGCTTGACTTCATAATCTGTCAAACCGTCCCAGTCATGAATCAGCAGCACGAAAGGCGCCTGCTCAGAAGGGCTGATGTAATATCCCTAATAAGATTGGCCATTGACCTGATATGTCACCGAAGCGCCTGTGGCACCAAATGCAGCAGTTGAAACTGTTAAGAGCAAAAACACAGATATAATGTATCGCATATTTAAGCACTCCTTTCTAATTCATCTTTTAATCGTTCTGATTTGTAATTATAGGGCTCCCCTCTACGCACGGTGGCACCAGGAACACGATTTCAGAAAACATGACTCATTAACATTTGCAGTAACTTTAACAAATCTGCACTTTCGCTGTCTACGAGACAGCTCCAAGATAAAAGAATTAGCGGTTCGCGCCACAGTCGCTTAGACCTTCGGTTGTTGGACTGAAGAACTTTCTTTTTCGAAGAGCGCATTGAAAGCCACTGCTCTCTCCTCCCCATTTTCCCGTCTTGAATGAGAACGGCTGCAAGCGGAGTTGAATAGCTCGCAGCCGTTCTTTTCTGTTCCGCAATGAATGAGAAGCGAAATATCGATACTATCCTTTGGGCGTATACCATATCGGTGAGGTATAGGCGCGCTCTTGAGTGATCATGGGCACCTCCGAAGGCATCGTGATGCCGTACCGCTTCGCCTCGTAGGCGGTCCACCGTGGCGTCGGTATCTCGATGACGCGGGCGTAATAGAAAGCCCTTTGTTTGGGATCAAAGTCCGGATCCTGCCACACGGTGATCAACTCGGGCGCACCGATGGTGTTGGTCCAGGTGGCATTCTTTACGTCCACCGTGTTGCCCACCGGCGGCAGCTTGCCGTCGGGGCCGGGTTTGCGATCGCCCGACCATACCAGGTCGTAGACTTTCTCCTGACGCTTACCACCGGCATCCAGCCACCCTTTTACGACCTGGATTCGATCGAGGTTGCCGCTGAGAGGATCCTTTAGCGCCGCAACGAGGAAGGTCGGTGCTTTGCCACCAGAAACCGAGGGTAAGTCGCCGCCCATGGGAACGCCTTTCGTGTACCCAACATAGGCAGGAAGTCGGTTCTGTGCGTCTTCATCGGTGAAGTCCCAGCCTCCGAAAAAGCGGACGATCATTCGCGGTCCGGTGGTGGCGTAGGTCTCCTTGCGCATCATGGCATCATAGATTGCAGCTCGGGTGTTCTCCTTGGCCCACACGGCAGCGTATCCCGAGGACGTCATGGCCCACCCCTCATACCTGCCACCAGGCGTCTCGGCCATGGGATGCTCCCATCGCTTTGGCCCCGGCTCCGAGCCCGAGTGTTTGCCGAAGAAGTTGTCCTCGCCAGCCGTGGCAAGGGCTGTGTGGCTGTCGGTGGAGCCGATCATTCCGAACTTGTAGGGATTTACTCCGAGTTTGTTTTCGAGCTGCAGGCCAATCTGTAAGGCGCTTCGAGCATACTCGTATTGCAGCATGTCCTGCTTTTTTAGTACGCTGAGGTCGAGGTTGCCCTGGTCCCAGGTCTCATAGTCGGCGAACTCGTCGTTTGGCGAAAGGAACGGGTGAGCTTCGCCGTCGCCCTTGATTTGCGTGACCTCGTAGAGCGGTTCCCACTTTGCCCGACTCCGGGCGTACTCGATATCCACCGGCTTGCCGGTAGACGACTCCACGATTGGAAACATGATGCCGTTGCTCAGGTTGCCGTTGTGGGCGATGGCGAGAACGTGGCCACCGGTCTTGTCCTGGTAGTCGTGCAGCCACTTCCAAAGGTCACGCGGGTTGTCGCTGCCCAGGGGCTTGAGGGTGGTGTAAGGTTCCACGCGTCCGGCCTTTTCGGCACCGTCACGGAATATCACCACCCGGTGCAGGTTGTTGCCGCCGGTGTTGGAGGTCCACTCGTAGCCGATGAAGGAGGTGAAGCGGCCCGGCTCGTTGTACTTTTCGGCCGCCTCGATGGTCTCCTCCCAGGCGGAGCTGTAGGCAGGGCTGCCGGGAAGCGACTTGAGCTTCTCGGGAAAGGTGCCTTGTGAGAAAGCCATGATGATCTCGGCGGCGGCTTTGACGCCCTCCTGTCCTCCGGCCTGGACCATCTCGTACCACTTCTTTCCTGTTGGATCTGCGAGAAACTCTGGATCGCCCGAATATAGACGTGGGAAGAATCCCATATTGTCGGAGTGGTCGGCAACCACGAGGAAGTCCAGCGGCCGGTCGAGCTTGACCCTCAGGCCAGTCGAAGAGGTGAGTTCTTCGCCCCGCGCGAAGCGGTAAGCATCTTCTGGGCCCAAGCGCGCGCCGAAGGCGCCCGCATCCATCGACATCCCGGTGTGTAGATGGGTGTCGCCCCAAAAAACCTGGGACGGGAAATTGCGCCCCGCATAGGGCGAGAAGTGCTTCTGCGCGGGGAATGCGCCTTCCGCTTCCGCCGTCGGGGCTGGCAGTCCCACCGAATCTCCTGCAAATGCCGGGAAGGAGAAGCCAAAAACTACTACCAACCATAGGGTTAACGTTACTATGGGTAGTCGCATCGTTGATTTCATATGTAATCGCATGGTCTATACTCCTTGTCGAAGCTAAGTAAGAGGTTATCCAAGTTGAGAAATGTTATCCATCAAATCAAATAAAGAAACCGTAAGTTCGTTCGATTAACCAGAAAGCGGCAAGGGTTCCGATCACGTAAGACACCGTTCTGGTGACGATGGCATTGGGCCAAGGCAAGCGTAAGCCAGCAAGGGCACGCCTGCGCATCAATTGACTGACAGCCCGGAAAAGCAAGAACACGGCGGCCACAAAAAGCAGTTGCCCTACCTCCACACCGACGTTGAAAAAGGCCAGGGAGAGGGGGATGGCATGATCCGGCAAACCCACCTCCCGCAAGGCACCGGCAAATCCCAGGCCGTGTAAAAGGCCGAATACAAAGGCCACGACCCACGGTTTGCGCACGGCAATTCCTATTCGTCCTTGTTGACGGTGTAGGATCTCAACAGCCACAAACATGATACTGAGGGCGATGACCGCTTCCACAGGCGCCTGGGGCACCTGCACCCAGCCAAGGGTCGCCGCTGCCAGAGTCAGGCTGTGGGCCAGGGTAAAAGCGGTGATGGTTCCCACCAGACGCCGCCAGTTCCCGACCAGAAGCACCAGGGCCAGTACGAACAGCAGGTGGTCGAAACCCAGCAGGATGTGTTCGACGCCCAGCTTGAAGTATGTCAGGGCCACGGCGGCGGGGTCGGAAGTTCCCAACACCTTGAATTCGGGTTGAGACGGCGTCAGGCGAGCCGTCTGGGTGGCGCCTTCAACATGCTCCACTCGTGCCAGAACGTCAGTGCGGCTTGCCGAGAGGCCATCGATGGTGATCGTGCCCCCTGTGAGCCCGCCCTTGCAGGTCGCCTGCCAGCGCTCGATGTAGGCGTCGCCTGCAAAACGCGACGCAGGCTCTCTACTGCTACAGTGCTCTGGCAGGCGAACATAGAGCCCCAGGCGTCGGTCACCTTTGGCCGGAACCTTCCACAGCAGGTCGTAGGTTTCCGCATCTACCTCTTTGAGTTCAAGGTATCCTGGGCGCACCTCGTGGGCCTTTACGATGGTTGCAGTACCCAAGGTAAGTGTAAAAATTGCGATGAAAAATGTGAGCCTTTTCATTGTCAACGCACCGCGAGCGTTTTACTGACTGAATCAGCCGGCAGCCTGATTTCGACTTCGTAGCGCTGCCGAAGCGCCTGGTAGAAATTATCATTAGCTGTTCTGCGGCGCTCGGCAAGCCATTCCCGTTCAACGATCGATCGCACTTCCTCGAGCGTTGACACGCTGCCTGCCTCGCGAGCAGTCATGCGGACCAAGTGAAGGCCGTAGCTTGACGCAAAGGGACCCGCCCACCGGCCCGTGGGAACATTTTCTATGGCCTCTGCGAACCCTCGGCCAAACACATTGTCAACCTCTGTCGGTGTTGCGGCATCAAGTTTGGCTGGAAGCATCGTCGCATCGCCAATCAACTTTGGGTCAACCTCGAGGTCGGGTTCGGCATTGAACCGCACCAGTAACCGGGCAGCCGCCCGTTTGACGTCGCCTGCGGACCGGTTAGGATTCAAGTAGACTTGTTGAAAGCTGAAGCGGTCAGGCAGGCGGAACCTGTCTTTGTTAGCGGCAAGGAAAGCCTGCAGTTCAGCATCTGTCGGTGGTTGCTGCTCAATGAGGTCCGTGCTGAGGAATTCCATTTTCTGACGCAACCGCCGGCGAATGACAAGGTCGTTCTGGTCAAGCCCGAGCGCTTGGGCTTCGCGGTAGAGAATTTCTTCCCTCACGAAGTCTTCGGTCAAACCCTCCAGCTCTTGCCGGGTCGGTGGGCGCATCCAAGTGCGTTGGAACTGCTCCGCGAGCCGCAGCGCCTGGTTCTCGTCGACGACGATCCGCTCTGAAGGTACGGTGGCACGGCCGCTGACCACAAAGTAAACCGAGAAGATACCCGCGCCCAGCATTAGAAAGTGTAAAAGGGGATCCCGCAGTAATTTGAGAATAATATTACTGTTCATTCCAGACTCATTGTTTACCTTTTTGATTCAGATTGTTACCGGGCTTGAGACACTATGATACTTTCCGTACCTCTCACTCTATACAGCTCTTGATAACTGCCACAATGTGGTACTAAAAAGTAATGGTAAAATAGTGGTTGTCAAGGTCGGGTGAGATTGGAGATTGGTCCAAATGCTGCGGTATGTGTGCGCCCTTCTAGATTTCAGATAGCTTGTCAAGGTTGAGATTTCAATGGGTTAAGATCACAACTGCAAATGGAAAGCCATTTTGGAAAGAGGAGTGACCTAAAATGTCATTCAGAAATGCGAATTTTCCCATCTCAACGCTAGGGCTTAAACTTACATACCTATCCTTAAACCTAACATTCTGCAAACCGTGGGACAAAATATACCATGGATCAAGGGGAGGGACGAATTCAGCTGAAAATACCTTGACTTTGGGGAAAGCGGAGTGGACGCATCGTAGAAACGCTAATCAAACTCCTAGCTAATAATCAAGCAGCAGCAACGGCATCGCGGGATTGTCCAAGCTCTTGCGCGCGACTTGTGGAGACGATAAATCAGTAAGCGCCTTCACTCGCACAAATCGACTCTGTTACTTGGACGTTTCTCGATTCCACTGTCATAAAGCCCTTCCAAACTCTCTGCGGCATCAACCGCGAAATAGTCAAGGGGGCACTTGTCAGCACTTCCCCGGTCATAAACCCCCCAATGAACGTGGGCAACATTATGATCGATAGCAATGAGGTTAGCTATGTGCTGTCCGGCGGTTACCTTTTCTCCGGCGGTAACGAAAATATTGGCCTTTCTGTCATCTTCCGAAGTAGAACCGCCGATTTCAAAATGATAATCCAAAATGAGGGTCGGTGTGATCTGGATGACAATTCGATAATTGGTGCCCGGCCACCCTTGCCCAGTATTTAAATCCACTTCTTTGATGGTGCCGTCAGCACTGCTGAAAAACGCCCCATTGGGATTGCCGAAGTCGATCCCGTTGTGGAAAAAAGCATTGCCGCCGCCATGGTCCACGTCGCCATAGGGCTGCATCCAGATAAGAGTTTCGGAATCGCACGGGAGATGTGTCAACAAAGACTCAGACTCAAACAAAAGCATTTGTATCGCAGGAATGATGCCAAAAGAAGCCTTTCCTTTCACGGCATGACCAAGCTCTGCCTTCGCCTGTGTGCCAGGTGAAGCGATGAAAGTTAGAAAGATATAACTCGTCGCAATGATTGTTGCTTTGGACAGATCATGCATGTTGTCTGATAGACTAGGCGTCATGCTACCAACAATTTGGCGTAAGGTTGAAATCTTATATTTCAAATGACTTGCGGATTGATTAATAGAAGGAATCATAGGATGAAACATACGATGAGATAACCTCTTGTGTCAAGCACCGGGGAACGTTAACATATGCCGATTCAGCGCTTTTCGGTTGTCTCAAAGAGAGGGGATGCCAGACAGTGGTCTTGACAGAAGGCGTAATTTAAGGGAAAAGACTGGGCCCCAAAATTCACTTCTGATATTAACAAGCTTTCTCTACCGTGTGAGTGGGAGTTAGCTTAGTATTGCAAAAACTACTCTGCCCCCACACTTCCAGGATCGTCAAAGCTGGGCTTTTCCCCGCTAGGGAAACCTGGGATTTCTTCAGGTTCTTCGGAGGGTACCCAGTCCGCGCCTCTCTGCTGCACCTTCTTGTAGGTCCACTGATCGCCGGGACGGACCAGGATGTAGCTTCTCGACGCGCTGCAGCAAGCGCTCTCAAGGACGTGAATGATGTCCCAAGTCCACGAGATTCTTGGCAACGCATATTGGGCAACCTGAATTGACGGGGGATATGTCACGCGCCACACAAAGTCTGCTCTAAACTTGCCGGACTCCTCAATACCCTTACAAGGAATCGTCCGCAGTGAGACTCGAGACCCTCTGTCAGGATTCGCCGGCTCAATCTTCCATACGTGCTCAACCAGAATACGAATAGGGATTTCGAGGATCACGCCAGTTCCAAGTATTGTCAAATTCAGGGTTATGTTGATCGTCTCGTCGATTACTGGCAATGGCACGTACTCCAGTATCGGATAGCGATAGACGAAGAAACCCTCACCTATTGGGACCTGGGTTGCAGCCCTCAGCGACGCTGTAAGAGACGTTGATGGTTCCAACGGTGGAGACGATGTCGCGGAACTTAGTTAGCATTGATTTCAACGTCCTGAAGAACAGCCTGATCTTACCCTTAACAGCATCTGAAAGCGTATCTGGCAAATCAGGAGTGGGAGGTTCACTCTCAAATATTTGTAGGAGTCGCCACAGGCGAGGGGGAATCCACTAAGTCCTAGCCTCTCCGCTGCCGACTCTGACAGATCCCGGCGCGAATCGCAGATTGAAGCCTTTATCACATCAGACCACGTAGACCACTCCAGTAATGCCTCACCTCGACTGATCTTTTCCAGTGGTATGATTGAGAGGAAAGCACGTCCGAACTGGAAAGAAAAATGTCAACATGTTTGACGAGATTTTCTGAATTTACTATTGTTCACTGTAAGAGGCTTCGGCAGCATGTTTTGATCAGGACGTAAGCCTTCCTTCGCCTGCGCAACTGATGCCAGTTGCACAGAGAGGTTAAGGAAGAAAGGCCTTTATCATGGAGTTCTACGATGTAAAACGATTTGGGGAATGGTGGATTGGAGACGCAGACTTTCGTCGGAAATTCAGAGCCGACCCTTGGAACACTGTTCATGAATACGATGTCGAAGTCGAACCTGAAGCTGTATCTATATTGTGCTGCGAATCTAACGGGAGTTCTGAATCCCTGCCTGAAAACGCCCATCCTGCGGTCAAGGCTTACTATTCACTGCTCCGAGCAACCGCAAAGAATATCGAAGGGACTCGAGGACGAGGCAAGACCAGCAATCCATCTTTTGCCAAATGGCGGTCGAGGCAAATGGCTCGATTGGCTGGACAGGACCACTCGCAAGACAGTAGCAGAAATCCCCACGCACTTTTTTCTGTCGAACTAACCAAAGGATGCTCTATACGATGTGATTACTGTGCCTTTGATGCAGGACCCCTGCGAGCGGTGACTCGCTTCACCTCGGAAAATGAGAGTCTGTTTCGCGATATTCTTCGTGCCTTTGTTGAGTTTTTTGGCGAGGGTGCGGATATCGGTTACCTGTATTGTGCGACGGAACCCCTGGATAATCCAGACTATGAAAAATACTTGAGCGCCTTTCGTGAGGAACTTGGAACCACGCCTCACACCACCACGGCTGCGTGGTTTCGAGACATAAGCCGGACACGACGACTTCTCAAACAAGTCGAGCAACATGGCGGCTCTCGGCAAAGATTCAGCATTAATTCCCCCGAGCAGTTGGCGTTTTGTATGAAAACATTTTCAGCCAAGGAGCTAAGAGACGTTTACCTCACAATTTATCATTCCGGGTCACTCTCACAAATTGCCAGTTCTGGCCGCGGAGGTCGAGTTCCCGGTTCCATTGATGCAACCATTGCTTGTGTGACGGGATTTCTTCTGAACATTCCAGAAAAAAACATCAAGCTTATCAGTCCTTGTGTAGAACCGAAACGGTGGCCCCTCGGATACCGGGTTTTCTCCGAATCGCATTTCGAACAGGCAGCGGATCTTCTCGATTTCATGCAGCAATGCCAGAAGGAAATCATGGAAAGAACCATAAGCGACAATGACGTCCCACGATTGAGAGATGATCTGCGCATAACCCGGGATGAATATGGCCAGTTTGTCCTCACATCAAGATATCGCCGATTTACCGTGCCTGAGGGCATTGCTACGGAACTGGTTAAGGCGATTGACGGCAACCGGACCGTCAATCAGATTGTCACCGAGTTAAGGAGAAGATATCCATTGTCAGCCATTCAGTACGCAATCGAGAAATGGTGGGAGGGGGGTTTTCTTGAGGACCTCGAAAAGTCGCCCTTAAACTCCGATCGCCGCAAATTGTGATTTATTCTCGAAGCGTTGTTGAAATGAGTTCACATCTATATGCACAGATGCAAGGTATCTTCTGCAGCCAGAAGTTGGTTAATTTGCAAGGCTAAGCCAGCAGGAGAGATGACAGAGAACGTTAAGCGGGCAAGGAATTGAAACGGGAGATGACAACGGTTAGCGTAGCAAAGATATACCAGTTGCAATCACTTGCGCATGTTGCCGCACAGGCTCGAAAGCCAATCCAGAGAGCAACGACGAGGCCGTCCCGGAAACCAGAAAAAAGACCCATCGTACCTCTCCCTGTCCCGGTTCATATTGTCGGCGTTCCAATCGGATAGCCGAGAAACTTGATAAGGAAGGCAGGCTTAATGGGAGGGGAACCTAGGACGTGACAAGAAATGTCTTTAGTAACCCTCCCATAACTTGAGTCGACTATCCATAGAGTTCAACAATGCCCGGTTTCCAAACCACCCCTCCAAAGAGTTCGACCAGGCTCCCCTTTTTTAGATCCACGCCGTAAGGAAGGACGCTGGTCCGCAAGTAGTCTGTACCCCCCATCACGTTTTTCAATTCTTCCTTACTGATCTTCATATCTTTCGGCAAATCCTCAATTTTGATTTTCGTCATGATGACTGCTTCCTCCTCCGGTTAAGGAATGAATAGTTCTAAAATCCTGGGGTAGCGCAGAATGTAAAGGGGTCACCCATTAAATGGTAAGTCAAGAGAACAAACACCTCTCCATCCGAATAAATTTTTCAACACGCTTGCTGAATCGCCGGTCCGTAATCATCTGACCTTTCACCCTCTCTACCGCACTGCTTGCCGAACTATGGGTCTTCAACCCATATTGCCTGCAGATCTCTGCCAGATTCTCACCCCCCAGCTGCCGCGTCAGGTAGATCGCCACACTCCTCGGCTCATTACGCGTCCCCCTCTCCGGTTTAACGAGATCTTCCTCACTCACCCCATAGATACCACAGACAAGCTCTTTGATTTCCTCAATGCCCGGAGCCAAAATTCTTGACTCAGGAACCTCGATATGCTTCTTGCTTTCAAAAAACTCACTCCGTATCCAATCAATGAAACCTTGCCTCCCCAAAATCGACGGCAACTTTTTCTTCTCAAAGACTTGAGCGATCTCTTCTGAATCTTCTTGGGCTACAAATTCTCTATACAGCCTGCGTTGCTGCCTTTTGTCCTCACTCAGCATAGAAAGAACGAAATCTTTGTAAAGCCAATCCCATCTCTTGGATTCCGACAAATACCCTCTGTGGCTGCTCCACTCATAGGAACTCAACTCCTCCACTATTCCTGCTCGTAAAGGATTCCGGTGAATGTATCTTACGAGTTGCAGAAGATAACTGTCAGCATCTACAATCATCGCCTGGTATCTTCCCCGAAACAGTTGCCCGTCACATTGGTGCAATCGATTGAACCGCTGCGTGTAGACGCCGTTTATGTGGCGCATGCAGCGGGACAAATTGGCATCCGGAGTTTGAACCAGGAGATGATAGTGGTTCGGCATCTGGCAGTAGGCGGCAGTTCATAGATTCCAAAGCTGCGCCGATTCCATCAGGAGCTCAAAGAGTGTCTTGTAGTCCTTCTCCTTCAGAAAAATCTGCTCACCCCGCCTACCACGGTTCATCACATGGTACCAGGCATCCCGATATTCGATCCTTAACGGTCTGACCATATGCCATTATTCGCAAAAATACACATAAACGTCAAACCGCGACTTGACCCCTTTATCCTGTATGGGGTGTCCAACCAAAAGTCCTTGCGTGGCGCCCTGGGTGCAGGTTCTTCATCGCACCAAGTAGAACCAGAGATGAGTGAGGATTTTCCTGATAAACCAAATCCAATATTAATCGAAGCGAGCAGATTTTTTTAAGTTCCATCTTCACAGCTATCTAATGTAATTCCATTAGGGAGCATCGTAGTTCGATCTCCACAAGCTCGTTTAAGTTGTTCAACCACAAGTCCTTTTGTATTTGTTAAATCGGCACCGTTCAGAACCGCATAATTGAAATTCACATCCGTTAGATCAGCCTCTGAAAAATCTGTCCTCACAAGGGTCGTCATACTCAAATTCGCACCCGTTAAAATAGCATTACGTAAGTTGGCATCCGCTAAATCCGCATGGTTAAGATCAGCAAAAACAAGGATTGCATTTTCCAAATTCGCTTCTTTTAATATGGCATAAGCTAAACTTGCGTGACTCAGATCCGCTTTTTCTAAGTCAGCTTTGCTTAGATTTGCTCTCGCCAAATCGATATTCCCCATTGTAGCGAATTTCAGGTTCGCATTTGTAAGTTCAGCCTTTGGTAATAGAGCAAAAGTCAAATCAGCATCAACAAGCACTGCGCTTGTCATATTGACGTTTGGCATCACTGCACTCCATAGGTTTGCACTGTTCAGATATGCCAGATCCAGTTTCGCGTTTGACAAATCAGCGAATTGCAACTGGGCATTCTCCAGTTCCGCTCCAGTAAGTATGGCATTTGACAAATTCGCTTCAATTAAATTGGCATTTTTAAGATTGGCTTCAAACAGGTTTGCGTTGACCAAAATAGCTTTCTGAAAAGTAACTCCCATAAGATTTATTTTTGGAAGATATGCATTAGCCAAAGGAGTTGCAGTTAAATCAACATTGTCTTTTGATAATTCTGACAATGCCATACGGCGACCTCCATCTCCTGATGAAGCGATATTAATAAGCTCCCAGGCCCTATTGTGACTTGCTTGTTTCCTATCATCGATTTCCATAAACCAAACGACCAACGCGATGATAATAGTGAGTCGTCCTGCTACTTCCAGAATTTTGAAAAAAGCCAGCCCTTCCAAACAGTAAACTATCCGCTCAAAGCACCACTCCAAATAAAAAAAGATGAGGAACTTTTTCTTAATGGATCTAGTAGATTTCCAGCTGTCCCAGTTTCCTGGTTTATCTTTTCTCTTAGTCACTATGTCAGTATACCCGTCTTACACTCTGGAATTTTTAAGGTTCAATGATTTTATAATAATCGTATATGGCGTTATATTACTAACTTTTTCTGAACAAATAACTCCCCAAAACATCTATTATTTTCATCTTTTTTTCCAGTTGCTCCCTCCAAATCCGCTTCCAGTTTTGCGGAGAGCTCGAAGCGTCTGTCCAGCATTCCCAATCTCAAGTATCAGTTTTCCCATCCCCATAATCCTTCCTTTAGGAACATCTGCCCAATCCAAATGAATTTGGTTGCCGATTATTTCGCCATACGCGACATTGCTCCAACCGGTATTAGTGGCAGAGTTCTCACCATACCACCAAACTGTATCACGTATTTGCCGAATATAGTACATACCTCTGTCATCGCAAAGCCATACACCAGTCATATCTGCATGGACAGTAAGTGTTACGCCAAAAATACACATATTTATGATTAATCCAATTAACACTTTCCTTTTAATGCTCATTCTTATTTCTCCTTTACACTGTCTCTTTTTCTAAATGCTTTTCATGGAGTGATTGTCTCACCTCTATAAGTCGAGTCTTCCCTTATAATCGTATCATTGAATACTTTGGTATTTCTTATAACTATAGCATTTTTTTCAATTATCACATTTTTTCCTATTTTGACATTTTCGCCAATTATCGCGTTTTCACCTATACTACAGTTGATATCTATGGATACATTTGAACTTATTATCGCTCTTTTTTCAATAGTTGTTCTATTTCCTATGACTACATTATTACGAATGGAGACTCCTGAACCTATAGTCACATCAGACCCTATTTTAACCTTTTCACCAACAGAAATGGTATGCCCCAGGACACATCGTTCCCCTGACACAAATCCCAGTCCAATTGTTGCATCTTCAGAAATTTTCGTTGAGGGTGGCACACATTTGTCACCATAACCATCAGCATTGGTATCCTTTTGTTCCGGATTGGATACTGTGGGACAATTATCAACTGTATCAGCAATGCCGTCTTTATCAATGTCTTTCCCGTTCACAGACTGAATGTTGTTGGTGATTATTAAGTTTTGTGCATAGACAGGCAAATACAAATGAATACCACTGAACAATGTCATAACAACTACTAACAAAAATACCGTGGCAATAACTCGATATTTCATAGCACAAGCCTGCAAACTGATAAAAATTCGCTTTTGATAGGAAGGACTATAGACTGAAGGGACCTTGCGTGTCAAGTGCCATGCAAGCGAACGTATGGTGCTTCACATTTGTTCGATTGTCTCAACACCGAGGATATCTGATAGTCGTTTTCACAGAAAGCGAGATCTAAGAAAAAAGAATGAGTTTAAAATCTGCATCGGATCGAGTTATGTAACTCCCACTAATTTGCCAGGTGAGCTCAGATAACTTATCTGAAATAGAGCTGATTGAGATTCAGTCTGGCACAATATAACAGGTGATGTCCATGTAGCGGCATCGGGATCAAGATAGTGTTTCTCGCAATTGGTGCAGGTGAAATGCTACAGCTGCTTGTTTGGGAGTATGCAGCTCACCGTGGCGAGGAAAATCCTTCTAAGAATTTCGTACAAGCAATCCCTGTTTTTCTTATCCGGCCTTAATGGATGCAAAATGGGTGCATTTTGGTAAGAAAAAGAAAAAAGCACTCAGATCATTTGACCTAAGTGCTTGATTTTACTGGTGCGCCCGGCAAGATTCGAACTTGCGACCTACGGATTCGTAGTCCGGCGCTCTATCCGGGCTGAGCTACGGGCGCACTCTTGAATTGCTAACGGTTTCTAACAGTTACAGCATCGCGTGTCAAGT
>Ga0209536_100006656_pt1 | contig 17605 bp, 14 predicted proteins | sample DeeMarSeWOR28_12_FD_187461 | JGI IMG/M metagenome (GOLD analysis project Ga0209536, IMG submission 187461) | Marine sediment microbial communities from White Oak River estuary, North Carolina - WOR-2-8_12 (SPAdes) (version 2) | ecosystem: Environmental > Aquatic > Marine > Intertidal zone >... | reverse complement strand
TTTGCCCCAAGGATACCAGTCCACGGGATTGTAGGCATGTTGTAGCAGATAAGGGCTTTTCTCATGGATTAGCCGGTTGGGTTGTTTCTCTGAGTCTTTCTGTTCTTTTGCGTGTGCCACGGGATGGGCCTCCAACTATGAAGTGCTAATGAGGCTGTCGGAAAACGGCCATCTGCTACGTTACACTCATCCCCCGCCCTGTTAAATTCTCGCTACGCGAGACGGCGGAGCCGATTTAACAGGGCAAGTCACTGCGGCGTACTTCTATGCACGCCTCATTCCTCGGGATTTCGTCCCGCAGCAGGGCCTGCGGGATGGTCATTTTCCATCAGCCTCTCAGAAGCCTGTCTTTCGACAGTCTCAATAGAATTAAAGTAAGCACTAAAAGGGCCTTAACAAGGATCTTAGCAGAGATCAGCGCGCGGGTAATTACATACCGTATTGGATAGGTTTGGCGTGAAAAGGTGTGTGAATGGGATATGGACCGGGTTATGGGAGGAAGGGATGTGATAGAGAACTCTTAAAGGGGAATCTGGAATAGGATTAAGACTCCCCTTCAATGGCTATTATATCTCCAGGCCGGATTTTTCCACCCTCTAATACACGCGCAAAGATGCCCTCTTTCGGCATGATGCAGTCCCCGGCCTTGTAGTATATGGCGCACCGTGTGTGGCATTCTTTGCCGATCTGTGTCACCTCCACACGCACGTGATCGCCCAGCCTCAATTGGGTCCCCAAAGGTATTTTCTGCCAGTCAATCCCAGAGGTGGCGATGTTCTCGGCAAAATCCCCAAAGGTCACCTCCAGCCCTTGACTGCGGGCATTTTCAATGCTTTCGGCGGCCAAAAAGCTGACCTGGCGATGCCAGGGGCCCGCATGGGCGTCACCCTCTATACCGTGATCTTGAACGAGAATGGCCTCGTCCACGATCTTCTTACGGGTTCCCTTTTTCTTGCTGACGGCAACGGAGACAATTTTCATCAGAATTTCCTTGATTGGCGTAAAAATCGATTGCTACGCTCTTTTCGCTTTGGGTGCGAGTAGAGGCGTAAAGACCTCACATGTTCTGCACATCTTTATCTTTTCACCCCAATCCAGTTGAACGGTCCCCTCGCAGATGGTTCCGTTAATGAACCAACAGAGCTTGCCGGCGCGGAATTCCCATGCAGGACACTGTTTTTTCTGAACAGAGGGACATTTTTTTACGGTCCAGCAGGATTTGATCTTCTCATCCTTTTCTTTTTTTCGGGCGAGCAGGAAGAGCGTCTGCCGCTCCGCATGGATAGGAATCCTTCGCCATCCCTGCTCGTAGCTGTGTACAGCCTTGAGGGAAGTGCCCAACAGTTCAGCCATCTGCTTCTGCGTCTTCCCCAGTTCCTTACGAATATGTACAAATTCCTCCTTCTTCATAGGTGCCTCCCGAAATCATTTTTGGGGCTCAAGCCCTGTCTCATCTGTCAATTTTACACTATGTCACATTGTGGTTCTTCAATCAACAGAAAACCCCGTTCCCTTTCACCCTCTCACCAACCCTCCCCCTGGAGGGAGAGGGCAGGGTGGGGGGTGTGAGGGAACGGGGCTTCCGCAGGAAAGGGGTCACGACGTACGCTTACGGGATTATCTTATCTGGAAATAGGCGCTGCCTCAGGCGGCACGGTGGTATCGCCTGTCGCATTGGGGAAGTCCTTTGCGATATAGGCCTTTTTATTCTCCTCGATCAGCTCACGGGCCTTCTCCATGAAGCTATTATAACGCTTCTTGCATTCGTAAAACCCGTGCCACCAGGCATAATCAGGGGCCATCATGGCGGCCCCGAAACGGGCCCTTCGTCCCTCATGGTGCCAGAGCTCATAGTACTCGATCTCCAGTTCCTCATCAAAAAACTTGGTCTTGTCCAGCAAACCTTTGGCATAGAGATCATCGAGCATCTTTTTGGCCGGTTTAAAGTAGACTTCGTTGTACTCGATCATCACCTTATCCATTTTGACGAAGTGACCATCGGTCCAGCTCTTCCCGTGGCATTGCATGCATATTTCCCGCATCTTGGCCCTCTCTGTCTTCCAGTTACTCTTGGCAGGGAAGGGCTTGAAATCCTCAGGACGGATCGTGAGGGGTGCCTGGGACTCCCAGGCGAGTCGCTCGGTGACATCATGGGATGTGAGCACCGAACCAGCCCCTGACATGTGACAACCCGCACAGGTGGGTGCCCTATAATCCACACCAGGGGACCAGGTCCCTGGCGCCGCATTCCAATTGTATGAATCTCCATGGGCCGTGTATATGTCGCCATGTTTGGATTCCATATAGATCTCTATCTGGGGGTGGTCGGGGCCCAGGTGACACTGACCACAGGCCTCAGGCTTTCTCGCCTCCATCACGGAGAAGCGATGCCGCGTGTGACAACTGGTGCAGCTGCCTCGGCTGCCGTCCAGATTGATCCGTCCCACACCCACATTGGGCCAGGTATCCGTACTCAGCACACCCTCTTTGACCTTCAAAACGGTTCCGTGGCATGTGAAACAACCGGAAAGTCGCTCAAAGTCGCTGTTCATTCCCTTTTGCAGCCATGGATCGATCTTCCAGATGATCTCTAGCGTATTGGCGTGCTTACTGCGGGCATACTGTTTTGACTCGTCCGGGTGACAACGGGAGCAATCCTTCGGGGTAACCGCGGCCGCCACCGGCACTTTATACTCCTTTGTCCCATACTTCAGGTCAGAGCGCTCATACTGCTTGTAATGCTCTTTGCTCACATCAGGATCAAACTCTTCGGCCTTGTGGCAATCATAACAGGTGATGTTGGCATTGGCGTGCCGGCTATGGGCCCAGTCCGCAAATATACCAGGACTTTCCGTTTTGTGGCACTGGATGCAGGCCACAGCCTCCTTGGGCATGCTGCGCTCTATCCTGAACTCCTTGTCTTTGGGCATGTTCTGGGCGCTGGCCATGAATGTTCCAGATAAAATGAGCCCAGCTAACCCACACATCAGGAAAACAATAAATAAGACTCTTTTCATCCTCATACCCCCCTCCTCTTGGAATTGATTATTTTCAATTGAAGATTGAATATTGTTCAGCAACAGGAAGGACTAAAATCCTACAATTCAATAGTCAATATTCAATCTTAAAGTCCCAGGCCTCTATACGCTTCCTGATATTGCTTATATCGATAAACTGGGGTTGCTCTATGGACTAGATTCTTGTGACAATCTACGCACTTTTTCTCATAACCAGGGCGGGCATATAACACTGACCTGTGGGCCAGCATGGCCCCCCGTTTGTCCGGGATATGAAGGATATTTCGGTGGCATTTCTGGCATTGATCGTTTTCGAAGGCAGCATAGGCCTTCTGGCGGTTTTTTTCGTGATCGTATTCATCCAGGAGAAAGACATGGGTAAAGAGATCCTTCATGCCATGCCATGTTTTGGCATAGAAAAAGTCAAAGGTGTCATGGGGGGCAGGGAGATGACAGTCCATACAGTCGGCCACAAATCCCTGGGCGTTATTGGCGTGCGTGGAGGTTTTCCACGTGTTATAGGCGAACTGGATTTCGTGGCACATGGCGCAGAATTGCGGGGTCGTGGTACGAACCATTGTGTAGTAGGTGATACTGAAGATGGGGAAGGCTATAACGATGCCGATGGCTATGTAAATGGCGGGTCTAATAGCCTTCTTCCAGGCGGGCGTGGCATTCCCAGAAACACTTTTCGCTTTGGTCATATTCCCTCCCCAGGTATTTGAATAGACAGGGAAAACGGTTGTTTTGGGATAATGAAGGTGACGATGGTAGGATTACACGTAATTATCAGATAGGCTGTCTTACCAATTTTCCATCAGAGAAGTCAAGTCAAAAAAGGTAACAGAGTGGTATAATAACGGACTCTTCCTTTGGTTTTTACCCAAAGTTAAATCATGGTGCGCCAGCCTGACGGTTTATGCCTAAATGTGGGGTCCATAAGGCCAAAAAAATAGTGAAAAATTTTTTAGGAGCTGTTATGTTAAATTTAACATAAGGTCATTTTAGGCTGATCATTATGCAGAATTTTGAAACACTTCTCAAAGGATCTGCTGTCGCACACGGTCATCTCTGCCCGGGTCAGGTGGTGGGTGTGCGCATGGCCATGTTGGGCTGCCGCCTGATTGGGCTTGATGACCCAAGGGCCCAAGATCAGATCAAAAAAATCGTCGTCTATGTGGAGATGGACCGATGCACATCAGACGCCATTGCTTATGTGACGGGCGTCAAACTGGGACGACGGTCACTGAAGTTTATGGACTACGGCATCATGGCCGCCACCTTTGTGAACCTGGAAACGGGTAAGGCTTACAGGATACTGTCCACAGAGGAAGCGCGTGATCTGGTCAGTGTTTATGCGCCGGAGATTAATGAGAAATCCACGCAACAGCTGGAAGCCTATCTGAGGATGCCGGACAGCGTGCTTTTCCGGGTTCAGCAAGTTCAAGTGCCCATTAGCGAGTTTGACCTGCCTGGTCCCACACGGAGCAAGGTTTCCTGCAGCCAGTGCGGGCAGGTGGTTCGCGATCACCGCGAAGTACAAGTGGAGGGTATGACGCTTTGCAAACCATGCGCCCGTGGTGCCTATTTTGAGAATGCGCAAGAGGTGACCTGGCCGGATATGAACTGGAGGCCACAGCCTGGGTTAAAAAGGACAGGCTTGAGCAGTGAGTCTGTCGTCCACAATGAAGGCAATAACGAACTCTGTTTTGCCATGCCCAATGTTTCGAAGAAGGAGACTCCATCGTGCTAAAGAAGATAAAATTAAAAGAGGCCGTGGGCACCAAATTGGCCCACGATATCACCGAGATTCGTCCTGGCGAGTTCAAGGGCCCCGCATTTCGCAGGGGCCACACGGTCTGCGAGGAGGACCTCTGCCGTCTCCAGCGCCTGGGAAAAAATCATCTTTACGTCATTGACACAGGGGAAGATGAAATTCATGAGAATGAGGCAGCCCCTATCTTGGCCAAAGCCCTGGCAGGAGAAGGCATCGTCTGGAAGGATGAGCCAAGAGAGGGGAAGATTAATCTGCACGCGGCTAGGGATGGGCTGGTCTTGGTCAATACAGCCGCACTTGCTGCCTTCAACATGGTGGAAGAGGTCATGTGCGCGACACTGCACAACCACACCCCCGTGAAAGAGGGTGCTGTGGTGGCGGCCACCCGGGCCATTCCGTTGGTTATGAAACGTGCACCCGTAGAACGGGCTGCTGCAATTGCTTCGCAGAAGGGCTCCGTGGTATCGGTTCAGCCTTTGCGCCGGGCCCGTGTGGGCCTGGTCATCACGGGCAATGAGGTCTATCATGGTCTCATCGAAGATCGCTTTGCACCCATCCTCACGGAAAAGGTGAGCGCTCTGGGCTCCGAGGTGGTGAGTGTAGAGTTTGCGCCAGATGATGCCCAGGTCATTGCCCAGGCCATTCGTGCACACCTGGACGAGGGTTGTGATCTGCTCCTGCTGAGCGGGGGTATGAGCGTGGATCCAGACGATGTGACGCGTCATGGGATCCAACAAGCGGGTGCCACGGAGTTTCACTATGGCGCTGCCGTTCTTCCAGGGGCCATGTTTCTTGTGGCCTATTTGGGTGACGTGCCGCTTTTGGGTGTGCCCGCGTGTGGTCTCTATCACAATATAACGGCCTTGGATCTTGTATTGCCTCGCGTCTTGATTGGAGAGCGAATTGGTAAGGCGGAACTTGCCCTGTTGGGCCATGGGGGTCTATGCCAAGACTGCCCCGAGTGCACCCATCCTCACTGCCCTTTTGGTAAAGGGATGTGAGGGGCTATTTTGCTTCGGTTGGATATTTGGCCCTGAACCATTCGTGCCAACCGCCTTTAAGGGCGTAGACTTTTGTGTAACCCTTTTTCATAAGCTTCTGTGCCGTCCAGGCACTTGTGGATTCATTGGGTCAGCCGCAGTATAGGACAAGGATCTTATCTTTGGCATATTTTGCAGCCCAGGAATCCACATTACCGGAACCTTCCCTGACTGCTCCCTTTATTTTGAACTCACTCGCTTTCCAGTCATTGCCCGTTCTCACATCCAAGATAATCACATCTGGGTCAGCCAGCCTCTCTTTCAGTGTCTCCTTTGACATTCTGGGGACATCAGCGGCCAAGGCTGTCCAGGCGCCCATGAGGATCAGACTCAGGGCCACGACCGTAATCCTTAACATCTTCTTTCTCATGTCTTAGCCTCCTCCATTGTAGTCATTCTCGCGTCCGTGATGAGAAGGGAAATGTTCGTGCGTTAAGACAATGCCTACATTCTTCTTATCAGCAACAAAGTTAAACATTGCAGATCAAAAGGCAACACCTACACCTTGTTCTACGGGGGAGTATGCGATCCGCTCCTGTGGGTCATGCGAATCAAGAGCAAGGCAAATATGCTTACAGTGAAAAGGACAACAGGAATGAATTTCATGAGGAGAGCACGTTCAGGGGCAGTCCACAACAGGCCAACCAGTCCCATAAGCAGCGTTAAGACAGCAATGATGGGAATGACGGGGGTAATAAGGACTTGAAAGGGATGGAATCGTCCGGGATCTCGCCATCTCATTGTCAGGAAAGATACGTGTATCGTGGCATAGTGGAGCAGCCAGAACCAGATGGCTGCCCTTGTATAGGTTTCCAGCTCCGGTTTCCCCGCCATGCCTGTAGCCATCATGGCGGCTATCCCCAGGGCCAGGGGCATGAGCCCGATGGGTACCCGTTTTGGACGCAGGCTGAGAAAGGCGGGCAGGAGGCCCTGTTTGGCCATGCCAGAAAGCATCTCAGAAACGCTCATGAGCAGGGCATTTGCAGCTCCACAACTCCCTGCCAGTACCACCAATCCCATAATGAACCTCCCCTTCTGGCCCATAATATGCCTTGCCGCAACCATGTGTGGCACGGTGGTATCCGCCAGTTTGCCGGGAGATACATATTTCAAGGACACGAGACCCCATAAAGCGAGAATCATGGCGGCCAAAAGGATACCAAGAATCATCGAACGGATTAGTTTCATGGGATGATGGCCGTTGCTTGCTTTTGCAAAAATGGCCAGATCAAACCCCACAAAGAGAACGAGACCGAAAAGGATAGCGCGACCCATGTGTAAAGGATCTGGATTTGAAGCTTCAAGGGTGGGAGGGGCCTTTCCCAGATGCCACAGACCGACTATGGACAGAAGGACGAGACCCAGGACTGTACAGGCCACAAAAACCATCTGTGCCGTGCTTGAAACCTTATGGCCCAAGAGATTTATGAGCAACAGGAATCCCAGCAGACAGAAAGAAAAACCCAGATTGGGAAACCAGAGGATGAAGACTTCATTGAATGCATAGCCGGCTGTGGCAAGGATGCCGGTGGCAGCACAGAGGGTAAAGAGGACCCTCGAACAGAGAGGAATCAATAAGGCAGGCGTAAGACCTATTGACTCTTTGATGAGTCGGGCCTCCCCATCGGGCCCGGGAAAATGAAGGGAGAGTTCTCCAAAGCTGAGGGCCGTAAAGAGGTGGACGACCAGACCGGTGAGTATAACAACCAGGAAGGAGGCTCCCGCTGTCCCCATGTTATTTCCCAAGATCGTCAGGGATCCGGGAGAGAGCAAAAGACCCATGGCTATGGCAATCAGGGGTATGGATACTAACATCTTCTGTTACTAAGGAATAATGCGAGCAAAATATCTCTTATGAAGGAAGGAACTGCCCAGGATGGCTACGTATCCGTTCGATGTAGTGCTCCCTTTAGGGAATAAATCCGCATGGGATCGTCTAAGCCTTTGATGTGAACCTGCCCAAGATCAAAGATGGGCCAAAGGCCTTCAACCAACTGTTTGGTCTCTTCCCCCAACAGAATATCACCGCCCTGGGCATAATCTGCCAGACGGGCTGCCAGGTTTGTGACGGCGCCGGTTGCCGTGTAGGTCATCCGCGTGTCCAGGGATCCCTTAAACTGAGTCAATCCCACCAGGGCCGTGCCGGAATTGATCCCCATGTTCACGGGCATGGGTTGAAATCCATTCTTTGTGTTCTCAATAATTTGGTGGCTTATCCTATCAATATCAAAGGCGGCCTTTATGGCGTTGATCGCGTTCGCTTTGGGATTGTAGTTCTTAAAAATGATCATGAGACCATCTCCAGCGGTCTCGTTGATATCCCCGCCTGACCTGTGGATGGGGTCAACGAAGCTGGAAAACATCTTTTCCACAATCTCATTGATTTCAATCTCTGATCGATGAGAGCTCAGCCGCGTATATCCTTCCAAATCCAGGAATAAGACCGTAACGTTCTTTTTCACTTTCTCCAGGTTCAGCAACTCAGGATCGTTTTCCACCATCTGCCGCACAGATTGGGGCACAAAGGGTGAAAGGTGGATCAGCATCTGATTGATCCTGATCTTTTCCTGTGTCACCTCCCAGTGTTTTTTGGCGTTCAAAATGGCATTACCTACCGCCTCTGAAAGATCTCTCATCAGAAAGAAGTCCTTACTCGTGAAGCGGGTCCCAGGTTTGGATACCACGCTGAGCACAGCTAAGATCTCATCATTGACAAAAACGGGAATAGCCGCTTCTGGCCCCACATCTACCTGCGAGTCATCGTGTCTCAAAACCGGATCAGGCCTTGAAACCACAACCCCTTTTCTTTTGTCCAGGGCCTTTTGTATGGCGGTCCGACTTCGTTTGCACAGCAAGCAATTGACGGGGCTGTCGTAAAGGGCACACTGAAGAGGTCGCGTGTACTTCTGGGCCTCAGGATCCAACAGAAGAATACATGTCTCCATCGCGGAAGGAACCAGGTTCCTCGCCTCCTCCCTGATCTTTTCAAGGATGTCATTCACCTCATTGAACGGGGCGATCTTCTGGGCGAGGCGCCTCTGGGCTTCAAATCTCTCTTTATAATATTTTTTCATATCAACACGTCTAAAGTTGATGTTTTTCGCGAAGCCGTCTGGATAAGCTGTTGATCACCTTGAAGGCCTCCTCCACCGTCTTTTCTCCATCAGGATTTACCAAACAGCAGGTGGCGGGAGAGAGCAGACTCCGTGACAGCAGGAATTCAAGATCAATACCCTTTTTTCCAAGAGTATACCATACCTCCTCCAGTCTCTTTTCCAGAGAGTCTAAGTCTTCCGTTTCAAAAGGTTCAAAATTGGTGGGCACAATACCCCACACAAGAAACCCTCCTCTCTCCAAGAATTTCTTGATGGACTCTGCATAGGAGGCAAAGACCTCTCCGTTTGAATAGACGTCCAGGGAGAGAATATCCAGATCCAGGCCCAGGAGAAAATCCCAGTCCGGATTGCCGCAAAGATGCACCCCACGGGGCCTCTGAATCATTGAGAAAAAGAGCTCCATATCACCCTTGGCCGCCATATCGCTATAGCCTGTCATGGCGCTGAACAGGAACTGCAGCCCAGGTTCATCTATAAACATAAAGGCATTTGGATTGCGCTCTGTCAATCGTTCCAACTGGACGTTTACCCGTTTGGCCATGAATTCCAGCATAAAAGGCCGGACCGTGTCATCAAAGAGAATGGGCCGATCATCCTGATCCAAGACATTGAAACCGAAACTGATGGGCCCTTCAAGTTGTCCCCTGATGGCCGGTCGGTCTGATAAATCAAGCGCCAAGAAACGGCTGTAAACCACGGAGTAGGTTTCGCTCACATCAAAATATTCCGGTTCCTCAAAGTGGGCCAGAGTGTCTTCCAATTCTGCGGTAAATTTCTCCATGGAAAAGCGCAGGGTGCGTTTTTCCAGGTCAAGGAGAATCCCCGGGAAATGTTCTGAGGCCTGAACATACATGTCCTCATGGTAACTGTAAAGGGGGAGTTGTGGCCAGAACGGCACATCCATGGAGAGGGCAACCTGAAGGGCCCGATCCACGTCTCTATGGGGCATGACGGCCATGGCCGTGGTGAGAAGATTGCCTGGAATGGTCATTACTTACTCGCTTTTCATAACCTTTTGGCCTTTAGAAACGCCTTGCAAGAACCTTGTTAGGGCAAAGCGGGGTTCTCTGGAGGGGCCAAAAACTGGGCGTACTCTACATGGTTTTCTAAAGGGCCTCAATTGCCCTGACGCCTGCGCACAGAGGCCGTCCAAACAGACACCGGGCCAAGTTCAAAGATGACAAAACAAGGCCTCAGAGCTACCTCGCTTTGTGCGCCATACCCAAGGGTCCCGAGCAAATTTTTTGGCTCCTGCAGAGAATGCCGCTTAGACCATAGGGGGGTGAAACGCCTAGACGATTACAGTTTCTCTATGACAATTTTGTCCGCGAGCCTATCGAGAAAGTGGTAGCCGGACCCCCCCGATGCCAACACATCCAGCAGTTCGTCAGGCTTCTTTACCCACACACCTCCCACGACCCGTACCCCACGTTCAAACAGGGGTTCTGGTAACATGCTGGCCGTGGGCCCCATGATGGCTATCTCAGCGCCAGGCCGGGCATGTTCAAGGATGTTTTCCAGGGTATGGTTTACGAGGGTTACGCCCGTTATGATGAGGACGTCCGCTTTGGCCAATACCTCTTTTGACTCTTCCTCTGGCACATAATGGGGCAATTCGTCTTCCCTCAGGGTTTTCGGATCTTGCTCGATAATCCACCAGCGACCACCTCGTCTCTTCAGTAGACTGAGCACGGGCACAATGGCCCCTATGACAGCCACGGCGCTATGATCTGACAACCGAACCGCCTCAAGGGCGTCCATGTTCCTTTTCAGATTATAGTACTCCGTCCCCCCTTGAGACCAACAGGTGCTGCTCAGGGCGTTCAGCGTCGCGATGGCCACCGCTACCTTCATGGGCTCCCGGGAAGATAAGGCGGAGAGGGCGCTTTCCACTTTCATCCCCGGGATCTTAGCAGGATCAAAGATTCTGCCCGCGGAACTGGGGCAGCAGACCGCCTCAGGGATCTCCTTTATGGGCGTGAAACAGAGCCCACCGGCTCCATTAGAAAGCTTGACCCCTGTAAAAAACAGGCCAATGGTGGCGCGTTCTATGGTGAGATCGTGGAAAATATCCCCCAACTTCTGCTTTGCCAATTGCCTTGCTTCATCGAGTATAGCCATTTTTCCTCTCACATTTAGATGGGATATGCTGAAAATGAGCCCATGTATTAGTCTAATATAATCCAGGCCTAATACATTTCAACAAAGTGGTGAAGCATTTATAACTTGATAATGCGTAAACTTCTGCCAAGAAGTGGAATTCAATTTCTTATTCATGGGCACTTATCTACCCAATTTTTTTGATGACTTTTACGTGACATTCCCTTATCTATCTAAAATAAGCTAAACTATCTAAGAATATGGTGTGGCATTTTTCTTGCTGAATGCTCTTACTGCATAGTTTGACAGGTTGGCGGCCTGATCCGTCTGTGAATGAGCTGGAAGCCCCGGGGCGAGGTTTGATTTTGAGGGCCCAGCCTAGGTTGGTAGCACATCGTATAATTATTAATCATGGAGAGCTATGGAATTATTAAATCGCGAGAATACGGGATTGCTGATCATTGATGTCCAGGAAAAGCTCATGGAGGTTATGGAACGAAAACAGGAGATCCTGGACAACATCATCAAGCTGCTCCATCTCTCGGCGCTGTATAACCTGCCCCTTATCCTTACAGAGCAGTATCCCAGATGGCTTGGCACAACGCTTACGGAAATACAGGGACTCTTGCCCGCCTATGATCCGATCACCAAGATGCATTTCAATTGTTGTGATGTGGACGCCTTTAATGAACGCTTGGAAGGGGAGCGGCTTCAGAGCGTTATCGTCACGGGTGTTGAATCACACATCTGCGTATTCCAGACTTGTGCCTGCCTTTTGCAGAGAGGATATGCGGTCCATGTGCCTCAGGATGCTGTGGACTCGCGGACGGAAGACAACTGGCGTGTTGGTCTTGAACTCTTGCGGGAGGCGGGGGCATTCATCACCTCCACGGAAACTGTCATATACCAGATCATGGGGAAGGCGGGGACAAAGGAATTCAAGAAGATGCTAAAGATACTCAAGTAGTTGTCAAAAGACAGAAAGGATAGGCCAGCCATGGATTATGATCCTATCAAGAAAGGCAAAATTGATGAGATACCAGTGCGACCAAATCTCTCTGATTATGAGCAAGCCAGGGCAGAGTTCACGTGGGAAGCTGTGAAAAAGGAGCTCGATTGGTTTGATAACGGCGGTATCAATATTGCCTATCAGGTGGTAGAAAGACACCTAGGGACACCGTTGAAGGATAAGATTGCCCTGTATTGGGAGGGTAAGAAGGGTGAAGAGGAGGCATACTCGTTTCAGGATTTGTCAAGACTGAGCAATCGTTTCGCCAACGTGCTGAAGAAACTGGGCGTCAAGAAAGGGGACAGGGTCTTTACCTACATGGACAGGATTCCCGAACAATACATCGGTCTTCTGGGTGCCCTGAAAGTGGGAGGCGTCATTGGCCCTCTTTTTTCCGCGTTCGGACCTGACGCGGTCAAGGACAGAGTTGGAGACTGCGAGGCAAAGGTGCTCATTACATCGCCCAAGTTCCTCAGTACTGTTCATGAGATTCTTGGGGAGTTACCTGCCCTGGAGACGGTAATAATCGTCAACAAAAGGAACACCCCCTATGAATTGAAAGACAAAGAAGTCAGTTACGAGAGCCTTATGAATGGGGCGGATGATGCGTTCCAGATAGAAATGACGGATAAAGAAGACAATGCGATTATACACTACACGTCTGGCACCACAGGAAAGCCAAAGGGCGTTGTCCACGTCCATGAAGCCATTGTCGGCCACTACGCCACAGGGAAATATGTGCTCGACCTTCAACCAGAGGATATGTATTGGTGCACAGCTGATCCGGGATGGGTCACGGGAACGTCCTACGGTATTTTCGCGCCCTGGTCCAATGGGATATCGCAAGTGGTTTATGAAGGGGCATTTGGCGCAGGAGCTTGGTACCGTGTCATAGAAAAATATAAGGTGAGTGTATGGTATACCGCCCCCACGGCTATTCGGATGTTGATGAAGGCGGGAGAGAAGGTTGTCAGCAAATATGATCTAAAGAGCCTGAGGTATATGTGCAGCGTTGGGGAACCCCTAAACCCTGAGGCCGTATTATGGGGGAGCAAAGTGCTGGGGCTTCCCTTTCATGATAATTGGTGGCAAACAGAGACAGGATGTATCCAGATTGCCAACTATCCGATCCAGGATATCCGTCCCGGTTCCATGGGCACGCCCTTTATGGGGGTGAACGCAACCATTCTGGATGATAATTGTGAGGAGGAGCTGCCACCGGGGCAGGAAGGTCATTTGGCCCTCAAGGCGGGGTGGCCTTCCATGTTCAGGACATACTGGAATAAGAAGGAACTCTACGAGAGTAGATTTAAGGGGCCATGGTACATCACCGGGGATAGGGCAACTAGAGATGAAGACGGCTATTTCTGGTTTGTGGGAAGGGCGGATGACGTCATCAATTCAGCGGGGCATCTTATAGGTCCTTTTGAAGTTGAAAGTGCCCTTATTGAACATCCCGCAGTGGCCGAAGCAGGGGTCATCGGGATACCCGACCCTTTGGTCATGGAGGTCATAAAGGCCTTTGTTTCTCTGAAAGACGGTTATGAACCCTCCAACCAGCTGATGAAAGACATTAAGAGATTTGCCAGAAAAAAGCTTCATGCAGTGGCCTGCCCGAGACAGATAGAATTCATATCTGGCCTGCCCAAAACCAAATCTGGTAAAATAATGAGGAGACTCCTGAAGGCGAGGGAATTGGGGCTTCCTGAAGGGGACACCTCCACTTTGGAAGAATAGATGGAAAACTTGATTCGACCAGCAGATTTTTTTGATGTAGAGGATTTTGAACACAAAGGGCTTTTTGCGGATGTGCGATATGTCTGGGAAGCCCTTGTCAACCTGAAGACGTACTTAGCAGAAAGTCTTACACCAAACGTGGCGGACCTGAGTGGATCCATGCTGTCAAAGACCCACGTCTTGTGGAAAGGCCAAATCCTTGATCAGGGTTTTGAGATTGAACATGGAGACGCGACCAAGGGGACTTTAAAGGTCTTTAGGAAAGGGGATGAACTCCCAGGGGCCTCTGTTCTGCATGCTGGAGCAATCCTGTTTGACGCCAATATATGGGTAGGTGAGGGGACGGTCGTGGAACCAGGCGCCCTCCTCAAGGGGCCTACGATAATAGGAAATAACACGGAGATCAGACAGGGGGCGTATATCAGGGGAAACTGCCTGATCGGGAACAGATGTGTTGTGGGTCATACGACAGAGGTAAAAACCTCTATCATGTTGGATGGGGCCAAAGCAGGGCATTTCGCCTACATCGGGGACAGCATCCTAGGCAACAAGGTGAACCTGGGTGCTGGAACAAAACTGGCTAATCTGAAAATCGTCCAGGTTGAGATGAAACTCAGAGTCGAGGGCCGGACATATTCAACCGGCTTGAAGAAACTGGGAGCCATCCTGGGAGACCGTGTGGAAACGGGATGCAATTCAGTAACCAGCCCTGGAACCCTCCTTGGAAAGGCATCCCTCGTCTACCCCTGTGTCAATGTGCCGGGCGGATTTTACCCAAGTCGGAGCGTCATTGGAATGAAGACAAAAGGCGTCCTGTCCATAAGAAGACGGCGATCCGAGTCGTAGATAGGGATAATTCATTGGGGCCAAAGAAGCTGCGTTGCAATCAGACAAAACTGTCATCCCGGGCAAGCCCAAAAATGGTGGGCGAGACCCGTGCTTCGACAAGCTCACCATCCTGAGCGAAGCCGAAGGGGAATCCAGGAAAGTAGAGGGAAATCAAATCATTCTGGATCCCGGCTCGTGTCCCGCTCCGCGGGATTTGGCCGGGATGACGAATTACGACGCAGCCTCAAAGGACCCGGCTTTGATTACACCCCGCAGGGGTGTGGCCTCACACTGTCACAACCCAGTTCTTTTCAGGAGCAAAGCTTAACTATACCATCCCGCCCTGCGGGATGAGTTTTGAAAATGACTGACTTCCACTCCCCATAGGCCATCGAGAAAACTGGCCAACCCCTTAATCCATACCAAACCCGAAATTCATACCAATAATCAGAAATTTAAGCAATTTCCGAGAAAATGGGACAGGTCTTCGTGCTGATTTGGGGAGAGGCATCATCCCGTTTGCTCATTAAAAAGCGCAGAATGGCATGTTTTCTTGACATAAGGGAATGACATTTCTATATTACCGCTGCTAAAAATAGTGACCCTATTTTAGTCATACTGATGAGCCTCGCAGGTCCCATGTAACTCTCGGATATTGCTTAAAACCCCTCCGCGAGCCCCATATAGCGGATAGTGTAACTCTCCACACAGGAGCTAGGCTTCAGGATAGTCTGGGTCCTGGTCAGTCAAAAATCAGGTCCTAAAACAACACAAAATGAGGAGTCCCCTATGCCAAAACGAGACGATATTCACAAAGTCATGATTATCGGTTCAGGCCCCATTGTCATTGGCCAGGCCTGTGAGTTCGATTATTCCGGAACCCAGGCTTGCAAGGCACTCAGGAGCCTTGGTTACGAAATCGTTCTGGTCAATTCCAACCCTGCGACGATTATGACGGATCCAGGGATGGCCGATGTCACCTACATCGAGCCCCTCAATCTGCAAACTATGAGGGAGATCATTGAAAATGAACGGCCTGATGCCGTACTTCCAAATCTTGGGGGACAGAACGGCCTGAACCTCACTTCCCAGCTGCATCGCACGGGCGTGCTCAAGGAATATGGCGTGCAGGTGATTGGTGTCCAGGTGGATGCCATCGAGCGGGGAGAAGATCGGATCGTCTTCAAGGAGACGATGGCAAAACTGGGCCTTGAAATGCCCAAAAGTGATCCGGCCTTTAGCGTCGAAGAAGCAGAAAAGATCGCTGAGCAGATTGGCTACCCTGTGGTCGTCCGGCCTGCCTATACTATGGGAGGGACGGGCGGGGGCCACGTTTACAATGTGGAGGAACTGCGAACCGTGGCTAGCAGGGGCCTCTCGGCCAGCCTTGTGGGTCAGATTCTGATTGAGGAATCCGTGTTGGGCTGGGAGGAATTGGAGTTAGAAGTCGTTCGCGATGCAAAGAACCAGATGATTACCGTATGCTTTATCGAAAATGTGGATGCTATGGGGGTGCACACGGGTGACTCTTATTGCACGGCACCCATGCTCACAATAGACGAGGTCCTCCAAGATCGGCTTCAGAAACACTCTTACGACATTGTGGAAGCTATCCAGGTCATAGGGGGCACCAATATCCAGTTCGCCCATGATCCTGAGACCGGCCGAGTGGTCGTGATCGAGATCAATCCGAGAACCTCCAGGTCATCTGCCCTCGCCTCCAAGGCCACAGGATTCCCTATTGCCCTCATCTCCTCCATGTTGGCAGGCGGACTTACGTTGGATGAGATCCCCTACTGGAGGGAAGGCACACTGGACAAGTATACCCCATGGGGTGATTATGTGGTGGTCAAGTTTGCCCGCTGGGGATTTGAAAAATTTCCAGGTGCTGAAGACAAATTGGGGACGCAAATGCGGGCCGTAGGCGAAGTTATGAGTATCGGGAAGACCTATAAGGAGGCCTTTCAGAAGTCCATTCGTTCCCTGGAAAATGGACGCTACGGGCTCGGTTTTGCCAAAGACTTTCATGAAAAACCCCTTGAGGCGCTTATGGATCTTTTGGCAGAACCCAGTAGCGAAAGGCAGTTTATCATGTACGAGGCCCTGCGCAAAGGCGCTGAAATCAACGCCCTGTACGAAAAGACGTATATCAAGCCATGGTTCATTGAACAGATGAAGGAACTTGTGGAATTAGAGGAGCAGATCCTTCAATTCAAAGGCAAAGGGCTGCCGGATCCGTTGCTGGAGCAGGCAAAGAAAGACGGCTTCTCTGATCGATACCTCTCCCAACTTTTGCAAATCCCGGAAAAAGATATTAGGGCATCACGGTCCTCCCTGGGGGTTGTGGAAGGGTGGGAACCGGTTCCCGTAAGCGGTGTGGAAGACGCAGCCTACTATTTTTCCACTTATAACGCGCCGGACAAGGTGGAGTCCAGCGACAGGCGCAAGATGATGGTCCTGGGCGGAGGTCCCAACCGCATCGGTCAGGGGATCGAGTTTGACTACTGCTGTGTACATGCGGCCTTTGCCCTCAGGGACGAAGGATTCGAATCCATCATGGTCAACTGTAATCCGGAAACCGTATCCACAGATTATGATACCTCGGACAAGCTCTATTTTGAGCCCCTTACAGTGGAAGATGTCCTGAGTATTTACGAGAAGGAGAAACCAGAGGGCGTCATCGTACAATTCGGAGGCCAGACGCCGCTCAATATTGCAAGTGAGTTGGCCGAGGCAGGGGTGAATATTATTGGGACATCCCCCGACACCATTGACTTGGCTGAAGACCGGGACCGGTTCCGCCACATGATGCGTGAACTGGGAATCCCTCAGCCGGATTCGGGCATGGCCAGCACCCTGGAAGAGGCATTCGAGGTGGCCCAGAGGATAGGTTATCCCCTGATGGTAAGGCCTTCTTATGTTTTGGGGGGGCGTGCCATGGAGGTGATTCACGACGAGAGTATGCTCAGGTATTATATGGC
>Ga0209536_100006655_pt1 | contig 17608 bp, 15 predicted proteins | sample DeeMarSeWOR28_12_FD_187461 | JGI IMG/M metagenome (GOLD analysis project Ga0209536, IMG submission 187461) | Marine sediment microbial communities from White Oak River estuary, North Carolina - WOR-2-8_12 (SPAdes) (version 2) | ecosystem: Environmental > Aquatic > Marine > Intertidal zone >... | reverse complement strand
TAGTAGGTGTTCCAGCGGTTGGTGCCCTCGGCGAAGGTGGTCCAACCATCCTGACCGCCAGCCAGGAAGTCGTTGGTCACCACGCGATAAACTTGATCCCGATCGAGTGGTTCTCCATCCACCATGACTCCATAGGCGCCCCAGGCGGTGGGCGCGTCGCAGCCGCACTCGTTGTACCAGTACCAGCTGGCGCCCGAGGTCTGCAGGATGCCTTTATACAGTGTGGCGGCTTGATCTAGCAGCTCCTGAATCTGCGCCCCGGTCAGGTCCATCATGTAGAGCGTGTTGCCGAAAGGCAGCACCTCAAAAGTTTCGCCCCAGGTGACGGTATAAGGCAGCGCAGCCCCGTCTGGGATGAGGATATCGGCCCGCAAACCACCTGGATTGGTGAAGGCGATATCCACCGTATCGTTCAGTTCGCCATCATCGTAGAGGTCCGCGCTCCACAGCATCGAATCGGTGACGATGTCACCCATGATGGATTCGTCGTTATAGTCGCGCACCAGATCGATGTTGGTGGCGCCAACAGGCTGGTTTACGATCGGGGCGACAACCTCTGCCCAGTAAGCCACGCGAGCGGCAACTTCCAGGTCGGTGTTTTCCAGGAGCCACTCAGTGTCTATGATAAGCGCTTCAGCAGCTTCGACTGTGATGTGCTTGCCGCCCTGCGCCATGAGCTCATTGATGAAGGCCTCCAGCTTGTTGGCTGCCGCGGTGGCATTGCCCTTGCCCAGGGCAGCCTGAGCAGCCTCCAGCTTTGCCAGCAGGCTGTTAAAGACACCTTTGTTACTGATATCGCCTGCTTCGTAGTAGCCAATCAGGTCAGCGATCAGATCCGTGACCATGGGACCACCAGTGATCGTATTCAGCTGGTAGTTATCGACGACCAGTTTTTTCATATTTTTGTCGATGGATACGTCAACCTGCCCCAACCAGCGCCCGTAGTAGCCAGCCGATACTATGGCTGTGTCACCAACATACACTGGCGTAAAGAGCGCCTGGTGTTGGTGCCCGCCGATCATCAGGTCGACCGGCATTCCGGCGTCGATCAGTTCCTGGGCTACCGTAACCAGCCCCTTATATGGACCGCTGTCCTCGGTGCCCATGTGCACGACAACAATCAACGCGTCGACCTGGTCCATGATCTCGTCATGATAGTGCAGGATTGTCTCGGTCAGATCCTTGAAGACCAGCCCATCAGTAGTGCCGATTAAGGTGACCTCTGGAGTTTCCTCGCCTGCCAGGCCAAGTACGCCTATCTTGGCGGTATGCTTCCCCGAACCGACCTCGAGGATCTCGTAAGCCTGCGCCCATTCAGGCAGATCCCAATCCGTCCCCTCCAGCACCACGTTGGCTCCCAGCCATGGGAAGTTTGACTGAGCCACGCGGGCAGCGAGTTCTTCCTGCCCTTTGTCGAACTCGTGGTTGCCGAATGCGGCCAGGTCGTAGCCCATCAGATTGTAGATATCGATGGTGCTCTCGCCCATCAACAGCTGCGAGATTGCCGGTGCAGCAAAGTAAACATCCCCGGCATCCAGCAGCATTACGTTCTCCTCGCCTTTAGCAGCGCGAATGTCGTTCACTTTGTCTGCAATATAAGCGGAGCCGCCGCGATATCTGTAGTCGGTTTCGAGCCGACCATGGAAATCGTTGGTATGCAGCAAGGTGGCATTAACAATGTGTGAAGCACCTGATGCAGAGGCAGGAATGATCATGGCCAAAATGATGACCAGGACCAGTAATTTAAATATTTTCTTAGACATGGTTGTCCTCACTTAGAATTAAGTACTCCCTTTTAGGTTGAATTAATTTTCTTCTATCATGATCAAATAGATAATATTGACCTCCTTTCAAATCCGTTTCCGAATAGTCTTGGATATGTCGCTGGATCAAGCCTCGATCAGGCTTGAAATGCCCTCATGCAGAATCAGCAAAGATAAGGTTGTTCGAGGAATTGGCGTGCAGAACTCCTTTCGGGCAGCAATGATACCCATGGTGGATTTTTCGATACGAAAGATTAAATAAACGAAATGAGATCACGCTGGCTCTCAAGGAACTGGTGACAGTTGAAGTCCGTGCTTCAAGCGATTTCAGCTCCATTTACTTCCCATCCACTTCCAGTATAGTGAAATTATCCACAAGAGTCAACCATCTTGAGCATTTTTTACTTGTGAATATTTTCCCATCCGGCTATAATTCATTTTACTTTTACGGCTCAGGCTGACTATTATTGAGATCAGATGGAGGGTTCGAATGGTCAATGGTACACAGGACAAATACTTGGTCGCAGTGATCGGGGCTGGTCCAGCAGGAATATTTGCTGCCCGCCAACTTGCCAGCGAGGGCGCGCATGTTGTGCTCTTCAATCGCGATATCAAGCCCGGGGGACTCGCTGAGTATGGTATTTATCCTGCCAAACACAAGATGAAAGAAGGATTGCGTAAGCAGTTTCGCCGGGTGCTTGAAGCACCCAACGTTGAATATTACGGCAACATCACGATTGGTCGTAAAGGTGATTTGTCCTTAAAAGAACTGCGCATGATGGGATTCCAGGCTATTTTGGTTACTGTCGGAGCACAGGGCACGAAATGGTTGGGGTTACCTGGCGAAGACCTGGCTGGGGTATACCACGCAAAAGATATTGTTTACCATTACAATAAGCTGCCACCGTTTAGTCAGAAGAAGTTTTCGATCGGGAAGCGGGTGGCATTGATTGGTGTGGGCAACGTGATGATCGATATCGCTCGCTGGTTGATCCGCGAAGTCAAAGTTGACCAGGTGATTGCAGTAGCCCGTCGCGGTCCAGCGGAGGTCAAGTTCACCAAGAAGGAAATGCAGAGTGTAGCACGCAACCTGGATCTAGAATCTTTAGATGATGAGATATCCCGTGTTGCTCCAGTGATGGAATCCATTGGACAGGATGTGGAAGCGGCCAAAGGTTTCATCCTTGCTGGTCTGGGTAAAGCCCAAGAGCCGGTCTCGGATACGAGATTTAGTTTTGAATTTCTGGCCTCTCCCAGCCGTATCGTGGGTAGTGAGCAGGGTGAGGTGCGCGGCTTGGAAGTAGAGGACACAACCCTGGTGCCCAAGAATGGGGATACCAAAGCGCAGAGGTTGGGCACGAAGCGCGTTTTATCCTTTGATACCGTGATTTTCTGTATCGGGGATCGTGTTGACGAGAATTTCGGTTTGCCGGTGCGCTGGAATGAATTCGTCAAAAATCCGCAGCCGAGTTTTCCTGTGGATGGTGCATCATATGAAGCATTTGACCCCGAGGTAGAACGCCCAGTTGATAAAGTGTTCGTCGCGGGATGGTCGCGCGAAGCCAGCAGTGGCTTGGTGGGTGTGGCGCGCAAAGATGGCGAGTTTGGCGCCCAGGCTGTGTTGCAGTTTCTGGAAACACAACCCCCAAAAGAGAACCTCTCTTTGGACCTGGCAGCTACTCGTTCCCAATTAAACCAACTGCATAAACATCTGGTCACCAAGGAAGAATGGCAGAAGTTAGAGATGATCGAAAAAACTGAAGCCGAGCGATTGGGGCTGGAGGAATATAAGTTCGCCTCCAACGATGAAATGATGGCGGAGATTGAAAAAGCAACCCCGCAGCCTGCTGACTGATATTTACCCTCATTGGATGATTAATTTACTCCCGCGGCCATAGGAGCCGCGGGAGCTTTCACTTAAGTCATGATTTATTGCAAAAACTGTAATAAAAATGCAAATTTTGCGTTATTAACCTTAAATTCCATTGTTGAGGAAGACATTTCCTCACTTGGGGGTGACCTCCGGGGAGGTATGGGTGTGCGACGGATAATCGTTTATGGGTTTTGGGTCCTTGGTTTGGGTTGGCTGATTGTTTGGGGCATTTCTGCCGTGGTACGGGATAGTCTGCCAACCGGTGTTATCTGGGCGTTTCTATCCATCATCGTCTGGTGGTTGATCGGGGGAGCCAATAAGGGGGACAGCACCGAAGATAATTGATCACGACGAGATATTTCTCATGGGGGAAGAATATTTCCGTCCAGGATATCTGGGCGGATTTTTTTGTTGTCCACCATAAGAGCAAAATCGGGAAAGGGATTTATCAATATCAATTTCTAGTGCTCATTATTGTTTTAGGTAATCTGTTTGAACGGTAGAAGGCATACCGATCTCTGATCCTTCGAAAGCTTCTTTAATCGCCTCCACCCCGGCGTCTTTTGCAGCTGCTAGGGTCGTCTGGCTGGTGTCGATCCAGTAATAAATGATCAAATCTAAAGTTGTGCTGCCAAAATTTTTGAACCAGACTTCCGGGGTTGGCTCGTCACGTAAACCGGGAATCGCGCTGATAGCCTGCACTGCTGTCTGGCGTACATTCGCCGGATCGCTCTTATAGGCAACCGCGGAATTGATCTCAATCCGTCGAAATTTTGCCTGGCTGAAATTCGTGATCGGTTTGACGAATACATCCCCATTTGGGATCAACACAATGCGGCCATCCAAAGTACGGAGTTGAGTGGCGCGGATATCGATCGTCAGAACCTGGCCAGTATATCCACTCACCTCGATGGTCTCACCGACATTGAAGGGCTGCTGGATCAGCAGCAGCAATCCGGCGATAAAATTTTTGCTGACGTCCTGCAGAGCGAACCCAATTGCGAAACCGGCGATTCCCAGGCCAGCCAAAAAAGCAGTGAGATTGAAGCCCACCATTTGTAGAGAGATCACCGCTACTGCCAGGACGACTAACCAGTAGGTGATTTGAGAAATCAGATCAATGGGTTGAGGGTTTTTTGTGCGCTGTTCTAACCGCTTGCGGACAACGCGTCTGATGATGCTTGCCGCGTAGAGCCCGATGATAAAAACAACCAGAGCGGCGATCAGACTCGGCAAGAGATTTAGAAAATCCACTACGAGCTGCTCGAGGACACTTAATAAGGGTTGTGCTTGTTCTGTCATGGATTTCTTTCCTCCTTCATAACGACTAAGGGATCAAGAATTGATCATACCGCATTCCATGGCAAATTTATTATCAGGTACAATCGACGCATGACGCTTGTTTCGGTGGTTATGCCTTGTTTCAATGCTGCGGATACCTTGCCTGAGGCGCTGGAAAGCTTGACTGGTCAGACCTTGGTAGATTTTGAGCTGATCGCGGTCGATGATGGCTCCAGCGATGCGACCGCTTCAATACTAAAGGAATGGGCAGTTATGGATGCTCGTATTCGTCCCATTTTCCAGCCTCACAGCGGTATCGTGGTCGCATTGAACAACGGCTGGCATGCCTGTCAATCCCCATTGATCGCCCGTATGGATGCGGATGATCTGGCTCACCCAGAACGACTGGAGCGCCAGGTTGCTTTCTTGGATATGAATCCAGAGATAGGCGTAGTCGCTTGCCGTGTGGAAGGATATCCGCAAGAGGAAGTGCGCCAGGGATTTATGGTCTATCTGGATTGGCAGAACTCGTTGCTCACCGATGTTGATATCCGCCGCGAGATGTTCGTGGAAAGCCCCTTAGCCCACCCCAGCGTGGTCATCCGCCAGGAATGGCTCTCCAGGGTTGGCGGTTATCAGGATCATGGTTGGCCGGAGGACTACGATCTATGGCTGCGGCTATACCTGGCTGGAGCACGGTTTGCCAAGCTGCCAGAATTCCTTCTCCACTGGCGTGAACATCCTCAAAGACTGACGCGCCAGGATAGCCGCTACTCCCTGGAAAATTTCCTGCGCCTAAAGGCCCATTACCTGGCGCGCGGCCCATTAAATGGAAAGGGAGCGGTCCTCGTCTGGGGGGCTGGTATGATGGGACGGCGTTTGAGCAAGCATCTTCTCCGGCAGGGAGTACCGCTGACAGCTTTTGTGGATATCGATCCAGCAAAAATCGGGCGCACACGCTGGAGGCTGCCGATCATCTCGCCTGAAAAGCTGCCTGCCTGGTGGCAAGCGGCTGAATATCCGGCTGTGCTGGCGGCGGTGGGCGCCCGTGGTGCCCGTCAATTAATTCGCCAGCATCTTAATCAGCTCGGATTGCGCGAAGCTCGAGATTGGTGGAGTGTAGCCTAGTTATCTGGATATGTAAGTTATTGATCTCGTTCCAATGCCAAGTATTGGAATTGCTTGCCATTTCCAATGTCTGCATTGGAACGAGGAAGTTGGCTTTGATCGGAGATTTACATGGATTTGGAAAAGTTAATTAAGAAAGGTTTGGTTCACGAAGGATCATTCCAGGTAGCAGAAGAGCATTCGGCCATCCAGGTTGGGAGTGGCGGCTCTCAAGTGCTGGCAACCCCTTGGTTGATCGCTTTCATGGAGAGGGTAGCTTACCGGATGCTTGAGGAACTACTTCCGGAGGGACGATCCAGTGTAGGGGTTTTAGTCGATATTCGCCACATGGCTCCAACCCCGATCGGCAGTACAGTGCGCGTGCGCGCTGAGATCGAAGATTTGCAAGGCTCAAGTGTCGTTTTTGGAGTTCAGGCCTGGGATCAGGTGGAAAAGATCGGCCAGGGGAGCCACCAGCGAGTCGTGATCGATGAAGCTCGTTTCCTGAAGCGGCTGGAAGGGAAGAAATAAGTCATAGACACCGCTCGTGTTCTTTATGATGGCTGGCCTTTGGTCTACCAGCCATTAAGCCCCGCAGCTTTGCACTTGATGGCCATTCTGGCATACCTCCCGGACGAGGTCAGCCCCATTGTAGCCCTCCCTGGGAAGCCGCCAGAATGGATAGATGGAACCCTGGTGAAGCTGCACCACACGCCCAATAACCCGTATGGGCGTCTGCGCTGGGAACAGGTCACCTTACCAGCGATGGCCCAAAGATCCAAGGTCAGTTTACTGCATTTGACGATGCCCACCCCGCCATTATTGGGGGAAGTGCCCACCGTGATCAGTCCCACTGGGTTCGGTATGGGGGTCAACGACTGGTTTGGTGACCTCCCCAAAGGCAGGGATAATGGGGAATTTTTCACCCGCTTGCGGGGATCGCTTTCACGAGGAGGAGCAGCACGTTTAAAAGGCATCCTTTGGCCAGCGGATCTGCCCGCGCCCGATCTTTCCGGCGACCTATTTGAGCTGCCCCCCTTTGTGCCTGCTCAATTCATGCCTGAGAGCGAACGGGATTCTGAAGAGAGGCTTAGTGGATGGATCTCGGATCCGCAAAAAATCGAACAGCTTGCCTTACCGGAGTCTTACATCCTCTATCATGGTCCTCTGGATATGACTCACTTAGGGGCACTCCTGCAAACCTGGAAATGGGCTTCTGGACCAATAAGCGATAACTACCCTTTGTTGATCCTCGGCGGGGATGCTGAAATAAAAAACAGGCTCAAGCCACTGGCTCAGGAATTCGATCTTTGGGGCAGCTTCGATATCCTTACAGATGTTTCTGTGCAAATGCTGCCCCTCATTTACTGGAGGAGTGCAGCAGTTGTTCATCCAGCGCCGGCCTCTCCGTGGAGTGGACCTGTGCGTCTTGCTCTGGCCTGCGGGAGGCCACTGGTCGCCTATGAGACCGCGCACATCGACGCCATCGTCGGACCGGCAGGTTATCTCGTCCCTTTGGGGGATACTCGCGCCCTGGGTGCCGGGCTGGTTACCCTCGTCGTTGAAGAACGGGTAGCAGACGGCTTATCCCAGGCAGCCCGCCAAAGATCGGCGGATTGGCGGAATTCAGGGTTTGGCCAGGATTTGCTTGCCGGGTATCGCAAGTTTCTTGCCTGATTGAGTGCTGGACTCGCGATCATTTCCCACTACATTTAGGATTTTGAGCGACCCATCAGGGTTGCATATACTCCGAGACCAATTCCGCCTAAGAGTAATAGACCCCCGGCAATACCGAACAACAAAGATCTGCTGCTCCCCCCGGGTGCAGCTACATCATCTACAGCAGTTGAGCTGATCTGGGCTCCAAAATCCAAATAAGTCTCTGTGCCTGGGTCCAGGATCAGCGTGTAGTTGAGCACGGTGGTAGGGTTATACCCATCTGGAACTGCCACACTGATGTTGTATTCACCTTGCGGTAAATCCTCGAAGCAGAAAGGCTCCAGACCGCTGGTGGTCGTTTCGGTTATCGATATCTCTCCGGTAGAATCGCTGATGCTGATCGCCCCGCCTGGGATCGAGGGTTCTTCCTCCTGGCGGAGTGAATCGCCGTTGGCATCATTGTATAGGATCACGCATAGTGTGCCTGATCCAGGCTGGGGGGAGGGTGTTGGCAAACGCGGGGTCGGTGTTGGGCTCGGCCCAAAGGTCGGTGTGACCTCAGCAGGACCGCCGAAACCGAGTATCACTTCCTCTCCCTCGATCAGGATTGTCTCGCTGGTGGCGTCGTTAACTCCCAACAATTCGTTTAGATCAATTGCGTAGATGGCGGCAATACGCCACCAGGAGTCGTTCGGCTGTACGATATAAACAATGCGCCCATCCGTCCCAGGTGTTGGCGTTGGGAAGGGTGTAAACTGAGCTTTGGGGGCTGCGAACGCCGGGGGGCTTGTGGTAAGCAGGATCAGCGCTAGCCCAACCACCCCCAACCCTATTACAAAGGACTGGATTTTCAAGTTCAGCATGCCTGAAATTATACTTGAATAAAGGAGTGGAGGATAAATGAGCGTGTTTTGCTGCGGTATAATCTTCCCAAATATATGTCCAAGCAACCAATCCGATTTTCAAATACCGGTCAAAGTCAAGCGGATATTTGGCAGCTGGCTGGTGGCCGATTCGTTTCCCTCATCCTGTTGCTGCTGCTAGTGTTTATTGCCTGGCTGTTCGTGGCGCGAGCTTTGATGACGGGAATGTCATCGCTTGTATCCTTCGCTGGTGTGGCGATTCTCAGCATTGTGCTTACTTTGGCTATCGAGCGCAGTCTGGTTTATCTTCCCTTACCCATCAGTTGGCGCTACCGGGTGGCCTTTATCGGGCCATTGGTCGTGTTTTTAGGCATCTGGATCGGTACAATGATCATCCTGCCTGATAAGTTTGGCATCGGTTGGGCGTTTGCATCTCTCCTGGGGGGATTTTTGGGCGGCATCCTGGCCACCAGCTTCAATGAGCGCCTCTGGGAGAACAATTCACCTCCCAGCCAGGAGACTATGTTGGATGTATATCAGCAACACCTTGCTGAAATCGGGTTCCCTGATTCGACACCGGTGCTCAAACGCACCTTCGATCTGATCGTAGCAATGGGGAGCTTGTTAATCTCTTTGCCGGTTTGGGGGGTGAGTGTTTTTTTGATCTGGATCGAGGACCCTGGTCCACTGCTCTTTGTGAAAAACTCAGTGGGTAAAGGTGGCATGAACTTCCATCAGTTTAAACTGCGCACGATGGTGCGTGGGGCCGAAGAGACCACTGGCCCTATCCTTGCCAGCGAAAAAGATGAACGTGTTTTGAAGATCGGGTATTTCCTGCGCAAAACTGCTTTGGATGAGCTGCCACAATTGCTCAATATTCTGCAAGGAGAGATGAGCTTTGTCGGTCCACGACCTCAACGGACTGTTCTCGTTCAAGATTACTTGAGAGACATACCCCAGTACGCCCAGCGCCACCGGGTGCTGCCGGGTCTCTCTGGATTGGCGCAGGTGGCGGGGGATTATTACCTGACGCCCAGGCAAAAACTGCGTTTTGATCGCCTGTATATCGAGCACATGAGCCTGGGGTTCGATCTCAAGCTGCTTCTTTTGGCGTTCTTGATCACCTTCTGGTATCGTTGGCAGAAGCACTGGGATGGGCGGCTACCCCGAAGCTGGCTGCGCATGGGTGCTCGCCGTTATTAAACCAGTAAGCATTCACCAAGTTAAAATTCCTCAAGGCGGACTCGTAAGGTTTATTTGTCGCTAATTGAAATAGAGAGATTGGAAAGGTCCCCCTGGAGGTTGTTCAACCATCTCGGGAAACTTTTTGGGTCCTTTTTTGAGGTATGGTAGATAGAATAAAGTTCAAGACGAGCAAGAAGTGATTACACTCTATCAGCGCGTCTCATCGAGATCCACACTCCCCATAATACCATGTTGATCACCAGGGCGTTTAAAGCCTGCCCGGCGATTGTCCCATAAACGCCCCAATTGAGGATCGCCAAAATTCCAACCGTGAACATACTGATGATGGCGAGAATGTTGGCGATGAAAATTGGGCGTGAATTCTGAGCGGCTTTAAAAATTGATTGCAGGGGCCAATATGCGAATAGGAGCAGGTAAAAGACTGCCATCAGCACCACCCCGTCTTTGTAGGCTGTGTAAGTATCACCATAGATCAGCTGCAAGAGCTGCTCAGAGAATATAATGGCAAAGATTAATATGCCAAAGATCGGGATACCCACTGCCAGGTAGATGCTGCGTAAGGTGCGGGTAAGCGCGCTTATGCCGCCCTTCGTGTATAGGTTTGCCGCCCGCGGTGTGAGAAAGGTATCTATTGCGCGCAAGAGCATGTGAACCGGGCCAACCAGATTCTGTAATGCGCGGTATGCACCTGCCGCCGCGAAACTGATCAGACCCGCGGCGAGGATCGGATAGAATTCCACCGCTACCCAGTTGGTGATAGTACCGCCTAATATCCAGCGCCCAAACATCCAATTTCTTACCCAGATATCCCGTAAATTGGTAAATTTTCGAGTCCAGAAATGGCGCGTAAACCATAAGCCTGGCAGCATGACGGCCAAAGCACCCCAGGCGATGACATCCAATCCAGCAATGCCGGTCAGCCTTCCCTGGGAAACGAGATAAACCATTAACACCAACCTGACTGTATTGGATATTATGCTGATCGCCAGGGCGTGGAGCACCATGCCCCGTGTATACAGCATACGGCGCATGTATTCCTGCAACTGCCACCACAGGAACGAGAACCACAAGGCGAACAAGGTTGGCCCGGCGGTGTCATTGCCCAAATCGGTCAAGATCCATCCGCAGATTGCTACAACCAGAGCAGAAATCAGTGCCAGTCCGATCTGAAAGAGGCTGGTGCTGGTGGCATATGGCCTGAATTCATCCAGGTCCATGCTGGCTCCAAACACATTCATCGGTTGCACGATCAGACCCTCCTGGAATGCACGCACCAAGCGCAGCGTGATAAAACCTACTCCGTATACCCCCAATTGGGTTAGATCGACGTTGCGGGCCAGGATAATGGTAGCCACGAAATTAGAGATGCTGATCACTCCTTGGTCAATTGCGGCCAGATAACCCTGCCGGGCTCCTTCACCAGAAAACAATGCGACCAAGGAAGCCAGGTAAGATTTCACTCCCCGTGATGGAGTTTTCGGTTTTTCGGTTAAGGACGAATTGAATTCAGAGCACATAAATGGTTTAACGCAGAGAATTATAAATCAACAGATTGATCTTTTATAACTCTTATTAACATTCATCAAAATCAGTTAAGTTTTGTCACGCTGAGGGAGCGGTTTTTGCGATCGAAGAGTCTCTCTTTCTGAAAGCGGAGATGCTTCGCGAAGTATATCCTGAAGGAGGAAGGGCTTATCCTGACGGATGAAGAGTGCAACATGACATGCTCCACAGAATTGAATTCTAAACCAACTAACATGAAGGTTATTAGTTTGGGAATGTTTTAATGAATTGTTGGGGAATTGCCCCTTGCGCGCTTTACAGGGGCTTTCAGCGATGCAAACCGCCTCTATCCTCAATAATCCTTTCAAGCTCACGCATGACCAAGGCCGTTCGCTCATCACGTAGCAGTGGTAATCGAGCTCGTGTGCGGTGCAGCTGGTTCAGATCGATCTCGGCCTGAGTCAGAGCTTCTTCGTGATATGGGCCTTGGGCGATCAGATCCCCATTCGGGTCGAAGAGGGTTGATCCGCCCCAGAAATTGAGCCCATCCTCGTAACCGACCCGGTTTGCATGAGCTACGAAAGTAGTGAACAGGCTGGCGTATGCCCGGTTGATATGCTCTACCCAACGCGCCGATTCGAGCCGTGGCTCATCGTTCAGCCCTCTTCCTGGGGAAGCTGAGCTGAATAATAGCAGGTCAGCGCCGTCAAGCCAGAGCAAATACGGGGGGGAAGCATGCCAGAAGTCTTCGCAAATCAATAACCCCATGCGACCAAAGCGCGTATCGAACGCCTGTACCGAATTGCCCCAGGCAAAGAAGCGCCCTTCATCGAACAAACCATAAGTGGGAAGGTAGACTTTGTGGTGGATGTGTAAAATCTGTCCTTGTGACAGATAGGCCGAGGCGATGAAGAACCGGTGTCGCTTGTCCTCATCCACGAAACCAACCACCAGGTCGATATCTTTGCTGGCCTCGAGCAGTGGGTGGAAGACCGGGTCATGCGGGTCCGGACGAAGAGCGATGGTTGATGCCAGATCCTGGAGCACGTAACCGGTGAGCGAAAGCTCTGGAAAGACCAGTAGATCTGCTCCAGTGGCGCGCGCCTCTGCGATCAAGGACAGGTGTTTGTCCAAATTTGCCTGTACTTCACCTAAGCGGGTGTTGATTTGAGCCAGAGAAACCGATAATTTCATGCTATTGTGCTTTCCGTTAGATGATCGCTCTCAGGAAATCTTCTGGTCAGATTAACAATTAAACCGGCCATTGAATGCTCCACACGTCTTATTCGTCTGTTCCATCAGTTTTTTTGTGGGTCCAGTTGATCGCGACCACCGCTAAAATTATCACACAGATACCCAGAAAGACAAGCGCTGTCCAGCTATCGAAACGCAAACCATACCAGCGCTGGCTTGGATCTGCACGCAAGAAGGATAACACAAGCATAACCAGGGAGAGTCCGATCAATCCCAATCCCGCAGCAATACCTGAGGGGAGGCGCCGGAGTAATCCGCTGGTCAATAAAACCGTCAAGGTCATCGCTGACAGCGCGCCGAGCAGTTGGGTAGGCATTCTGTTGGCGATAACCCCCCATTCATCTTTGGCGGGTATTCCCCACCAGGCATCGCTGAGTTCTCCATAGGCACAACCATCCAACCAGCATGCCAGCCATCCGCTGACTGCCAGGATACCTAATAGAGGGTAAAAATTATCGATCAGGAAGCCAAAGGTCAGCTCAGAGAACGCAGAAATGATCACCAGGGTTAACGTGCCTCCGATGAGAGCGCCCACCCACGAAAATCCCCCCAGATAGAGCAGGGGGATTTCGGCGGCGTTGAGCAGAAAGTATGACCAATTCGTGATCACAAAGACGAAGCGCCCCCCGATCAACATACCCAGCAGAACGAGCAGCCCCTGATCTAAATTTCGAAGCCGATCTTCTGGTGGTGATCGCCAGGCGATCAATGCCATGCCCAATGTCCCGCCAAGTCCAACCAGCAAGGATGAGAGGTACACTGGGATATCACCGGGCAGGTGAAATAGGACAGGCATGAACAAATGATACCATGCAGAGATTCAATTGACTCATAGAAGCGGGAAAGGATAATGTATAATGGATTCAATAGAACTCGATTAAAGCATCATCTAGGAGTGTCATCCATGAACGTAGATTTCCTCCTCGATCCAAATGTAGCTTACATAATTCTGGTCATAACTTCCCTGGCAACAATCATGGCGGTGTTGAGTCCAGGAACGGGGATAATTGAGTTATTTGGCCTGTTCTTGTGGCTGCTTACTGCGTATATCATCTATAGCATACCCATTAATTTTTGGGCATTGGGTTTGCTCCTTTTTGGCTTCATCCTTTTTTTGCTCTCCTTACGCAGGATCAAAAATCTTGTAGTTTTAGCACTATCCATTGCCGCAATCGTGTTAGGTTCCGCTTTCCTTTTTGACCAGGAAGGCTGGCAACCTGCTGTCAACCCATTTTTGGCCTTGTTCGTCTCGATATCTGTAGCCGGTCTTGTTTGGGTGATCGCTCGCAAAGTGCTGGATGCCGATAGCATGGTTCCGGTCCATGATCTGGAGAGATTGATCGGTTCGATTGGAGTGGCGAAATCGACGATTAGTGAGGAGGGTTCTGTTCAGGTGGCGGGAGAGCTGTGGAGTGCGAAGAGCGATGAAGTGATTCCTGAGGGTTCGCAAGTGCGTGTGGTAGCCCGCGAAGGATTCGATTTGAAAGTTGAACAAGTATGAGAGTCTTCGGCTATGCATCCAGAGTGACAAACAAATGGATACTTAAAGGATTTGGCGAAAGCATCATTTAGAGATCAGGAAATTAATCAAGGTAAGAGATAAGGAGTAAAGATATGTTTGAGCAGTCCACGGTTTTACTTTGCTTGATAGGTGCCACAATATTGATCGCTGTTGCCCTGTTGATCTCTGCTGTCAGGGTGATCCCAGAGTACCAGCGCTTGGTGGTCTTTCGCCTGGGACGCAGTCTCGGTGCCAAGGGACCGGGTGTGGTTTTGTTGGTCCCTATCGTCGACCGGGGGGTTAGAGTAGATTTGCGTGAGCAGGTGCGTGATATCCCCCACCAGACCTCGATCACCAAGGATAACGCCTCTATTTCGGTGGACTTCATCTGGTATTACCGGGTGCTCGACGCCACCGAGAGTGTACTCCAGGTCGGTGATTTCGAAGCCGCTGCGCAAGGCATGGCCACGACTACCTTGCGTGCCGTGATCGGCGGCATCATGCTGGATGACGCCCTCTCGGAACGGGAACATATTAATAATATGCTGCGCTCTCGTCTGGATGAAGTCACCGAGCGCTGGGGTGTGAAGGTCACCAACGTTGAAATCCGTGAGATCGTCCCACCCCGAGAGATCCAGGATGCGATGAATCGGCAGATGTCGGCTGAGCGTCTGCGCAGGGCAGTCGTGACCGAATCAACAGGTACACGTGAGGCCGCGATTAACGTTGCTGACGGCGAGAAGCAGGCTGCCATCCTTGAAGCGGAAGGCGAGAGACAATCAGAGATTTTGCGTGCCGAAGGTGCACAACAATCACAGATTCTACGGGCGGAAGGTTTTTCGGAAGCGCTGAACAGGATCTTCGCTGTGGCGCAGACTGTCGATCAGAAGACGATGACCCTGCAGTACTTCGAGACTTTGAAAGCCATGGGTGCCAACCCAGCTACGAAATACATTTTCCCGATGGAGTTCAGCTCGTTCATTGAAAACTTCGTCAAGGGGAAGGAAGGGTAGTGAAACGATACGGGAATTCAGCCGCACTGATTGAGCTGAATTCCCCCAAACTTGATATCGGATGAATCAACTCAACCTAGCCGCACCAGGTAGCGCGGCGATCGTCGAGCCGGCTACCTGGCGTGATTTAAATGACCTGCGCAGGTTGGAGCAAGTTTGTTTCCCTGAAGATGCGTGGCCGCTTTGGGATTTGATCGGGGTGCTGACTTTCCCCGGCGTGGTGAGGTTAAAGGCGACCATCGCTGGTGAAATGGTGGGATTCATCGCCGCGGATATCCACCGCTTTGAAAATGTGGCCTGGATTGCGACCCTGGGCGTGCTGCCGGATTTCCGCCGCCGGGGGATCGCCTTGAGCTTGCTGCGAGCCAGCGAAGAGCGTCTAAAGGTTCCCAGGATCAGGCTGAGCGTGCGCGCCTCAAACCGGCCAGCGATCGACCTTTACACCCGTTTCGGTTATGTCCGCCACGGAGTCTGGCCGCGTTATTATGCGGATGGCGAGGATGCATTGGTATTAGAGAAAACGCGCTGAGGGGTTTGGGCTATAATAGGCGCATTCATGAATAGTAAATCTCTCCCCAACCCGATCTTGATCACACGGCAGCCTGCCTTGATACGCATGGCAGAGCGCCTGTCCAATGAGCCCATCCTGGCGGTAGATACTGAGTCCAACAGCCTGTTTGCTTTTCAAGAGCAGGTCTGCCTGATCCAGTTTTCAACCCCTAAGGATGACTACCTGGTCGATCCACTGGCGTTGGGCGATCTTTCCGCATTGGAGAGTGTTTTCGCCGATCCGGAGATCGAAAAGGTGTTCCACGCCGCAGAGTATGATTTGATCTCGCTGAAGCGGGATTATCGTTTTGAATTTAACAATATCTTTGACACGATGGTTGCGGCGCGCATCCTGGGTTGGGAAGAGATCGGCTTAGGCTCAATCTTGAAATCTGAATTTGATGTGGAACTCAACAAGCGCTACCAGAGGGCGAACTGGGGGAGAAGACCACTGCCTCCGGAGATGCTGGCTTATGCACGCCTCGACACCCATTATCTGATTCCCTTGCGTTACCGCCTGATGGCGGAGCTCAAGGCGCGAGACCGCTGGCCTCTGGCAGAAGAAGATTTCAACCGCTTGCGCTTTGTCAATGGGCGCGATCCACAGGATCTACCTGAACCTTGCTGGCGAGTGCGAGGGGCATATGACTTGAGTCCTCAGCAGGCAGCGGTTTTATTAGAGCTGTGCCAGTATCGCATCCGGGTCGCCAAGTCGATCGATCGCCCGGTGTTCAAGGTGCTCGGCGATCGCACTCTGTTGGCCATCGCGGAGGCTCTACCGCGCTCACTAGATGAACTGCGGGCGTTACCGGAGTTGAGCGAAAAACAATTCCAACGTAATGGTCGCGCTCTGTGGCAGGCGTTGGAGCGCGGCCTGCAAGCTGAACCGATACGTCCCCCCCGGCCTCCACGACCGGACGAAGATTTTCTAGCCCGGATAGAGGCTTTACGCAGCTGGCGCAAAAGTACCGCGAGACAGATGCAGGTCAAATCGGATGTGATTTTACCGAGAGATGTAATGCATTCCATTGCCGCACACGATCCAACCCATCAAGAGGAGCTGGCTGCATTGATGAGGCAGGTGCCCTGGCGCTACGAGCGCTTTGGCGACCAGATCCTGGCAACTCTTTATCAAACTTAAAAGGAAAAAATTGAATGAAGATCAGATTTCATGGTGCAGCCCAAACGGTGACCGGGTCGCAGCATCTGCTGGAAGTTAACGGCTATCGTTTGTTGTTGGAGTGTGGTCTATACCAGGGAAGGCGCAAGGAAGCTTATCATCGCAACCGCAATTTCCCGTTCGATCCCCGCAAGATCGATGCGGTCCTGCTCTCGCACGCCCATATTGACCACAGCGGCAACCTGCCCCACCTGATCAAGAGAGGTTATCGTGGGCCGATCTTCACCACGGACGCAACTGCCCACCTGGCAAACCTGATGCTGCTCGATTCGGGGCATATCCACGAGTCAGATGCCGATTTTTATAACAAGAAACGCAGGCGGCGGGACGAGGCCCTCATCGAGCCGCTGTATACCATCGAAGACGCAGCCCAGGTGGCACAGTATTTTGTATGCAAAGCATATGATCGCTCTTTTGAAGTCGTGCCGGGCGTACAGGCGCAGCTGGTCGAGGCCGGACACATCCTCGGCTCGGCCGCGGTGGTCTTAGATATCGAGCAAGATGATCGGGATTATCGCTTGTGGTTCTCGGGGGATGTCGGGCGGCGCGATCTGCCCCTGCTGCGCGACCCGGTGCTCCCTGCGGAAGCTGATTACTTGATCATGGAGTGCACCTACGGTGATAAGACGCACCAGACTCCAGAATCTTCTTACCAGGAGCTGCAGCAGGTGGTCAGCCGGACGATCGAACGGGGTGGCAAGGTGTTAATCCCAGCCTTCTCTGTCGGGCGAACTCAAGAGCTGGTCTACTGTCTGCACCGCATGATCGATGGCGGTGAGATCCCGAACATACCGGTATATATCGATAGTCCGCTGGCGGTTAATGCATCGGATGTGTTCCGTGCTCACCCGGAGTG
>Ga0209536_100006653_pt1 | contig 17610 bp, 10 predicted proteins | sample DeeMarSeWOR28_12_FD_187461 | JGI IMG/M metagenome (GOLD analysis project Ga0209536, IMG submission 187461) | Marine sediment microbial communities from White Oak River estuary, North Carolina - WOR-2-8_12 (SPAdes) (version 2) | ecosystem: Environmental > Aquatic > Marine > Intertidal zone >... | reverse complement strand
TTTGATGAGATAGACAAGGCGCCGGAGGAGAAGGAGCGTGGGATCACGATAGCGACAGCGCATGTGGAGTATGAGACGGACAATCGTCATTATGCCCATGTTGACTGTCCTGGTCACGCGGACTACATCAAGAACATGATTACCGGTGCAGCTCAGATGGACGGGGCGATATTGGTGGTTGGCGCCGATGATGGTCCGATGCCTCAGACCCGTGAGCACATATTGTTGGCTCGTCAGGTGGGTGTGCCGTACATAGTGGTATTTTTGAACAAGGTTGACATGGTGGATGATGAGGAGTTGATAGAGTTGGTTGAGTTGGAGTTGCGGGAGTTATTGTCGAAGTATGAGTTTCCTGGCGATGACATTCCGATCATCCAGGGTAGTGCGTTGAAGGCCTTGGAGAGTGATGATATTGCGAGTGAAGAGGCGAAGTGCATATTTGAGTTAATGGACGCGGTGGACCAGTACATCCCTCAGCCTGTGCGCGACGTAGACAAGCCTTTTTTGATGCCGATAGAGGATGTATTTAGCATATCGGGTCGTGGCACCGTGGTTACGGGTCGTTTGGAGCGTGGCATAATCAAGGTAGGAGACGATGTAGAGATAGTAGGAATCAGGCCGACGCACAAGACGGTTTGTACCGGTGTGGAGATGTTTCGCAAGACCTTGGATGAGGGTCAGGCCGGAGACAACATAGGGGTGTTGTTGCGAGGAGTGAAGCGAGATGATGTTGAGCGTGGTCAGGTAGTGGCTCATCCTGCATCGATAACGCCGCACCGGAAGTTCAAGGCGGAGGCTTATATATTGAAGAAAGAGGAGGGTGGACGTCACACGCCGTTTTTCAATGGATACCGGCCGCAGTTTTATTTTCGGACCACGGATGTGACCGGAGTGGTGACATTGCCCGAGGGAGTAGAGATGGTGATGCCTGGTGACAATGTGTCAGCGGCAGTTGAGTTGATCACGCCGATAGCGATGGAGAAGGAGTTGCGTTTTGCTATTCGTGAGGGTGGTCGCACGGTGGGCGCCGGTGTCATCAGTGAAGTTATAGAGTAACAGATTAAGGAATTAGGGAATTAAGAAATTGGGATTTATAAATAATCGGGAAAGAGCATGCGTATTATCGTAACTTTGGCCTGTTCTGAGTGTAAGAGGCGAAACTATACGACAACCAAGAATAAAAGAACAACTCCAGAAAAGTTGGGGTTCCGGAAGTATTGTCGCTATTGTGGACACCATACCCTGCACCGCGAGACCAAATAGGATACGGTCCCGATGCTGGAGTCCATACCTGAGGATAAGCATCCGGGCGCAAGACAGTTAGATTATGCACTTGGGGCTGGCAGCGGTTGAAGGGTTTGGCTGCTTAGGGCCGAGATGACAACGTTTCGCCTGTACAGCTGATACGGACATTCAATCAAATTACCATTTCAGCAGGCCAGTAGCTCGAACGGCTAGAGCGCCGGACTCCAAATCCGGGGGTTGGGGGTTCGAATCCCTCCTGGCCTGCCATTTATTTTTGAGGCCATGTCAAAGTCCAAAAAGAAAAAGAAGAAGAAGTCCACCACCAAGCGAAAAGCTGTGGCCAACCAACCTGAAGCTACGGCTGTCGTTGAAAGCAAGCTACCTAAGAAGCAGAAGGCAGTTGCTAAAGCGAGCATCAAAGACAGAACTACAGGTTTGGTGGATAGGGTGCGTCAGTTCCTCCGCGAGGTTCGGGTAGAGTTGTCCAAGGTTACCTGGCCTACGCGCAAGGACACCCTTGCCTCCACTTCGGTGGTGCTGGTCATAGTGATATTGATAGCCGCATTTCTAGGCCTTGTGGATCTCGGCCTGTCCAGGCTTATGCGGATACTGCTCAGTTAGTTCAGGGGCGGTTTGTGGCATTGTCCGAAATCCTTGGGTTGAAGGTTAATCACGGACAATGCTTTTCAGTTTACAGTCCGATAACGATTGGAGAAATTTTTTACAATGCAGTGGTTCATCGTCCATACATACTCAGGATACGAACAAAAAGTAAAAAGTGCCCTGGAGGAACGAATCAAGTCCCTGGAAAAGGAGGAGTTTTTTGACCAGATCCTCGTACCAACGGAAAAGGTGGTGGAACTGGTCAAAGGGGAGAGGAAAACCTCTGCTCGGAAATTCTATCCTGGCTACATCCTGGTGCGAATGGAACTCAACGATGAAACCTGGCACATAGTGAAAGACACTCCGAAAGTAACAGGGTTTATCGGGGGCAAGGACAAACCGACGCCGCTTAGTGATGAAGAGGCACAGAACATAGTCGAACAAATGACCGAAGGCGCCCTGAAACCAAAGCCAAAATATCTTTTCGATCGAGGTGACGAGGTGAGGGTCATAGATGGTCCTTTTTCCAACTTCAATGGCGTGGTGGACGAAGTAAGCCCGGAAAAAGGCAAAGTGCGGGTTCTGGTAAGCATATTTGGGCGTTCGACCCCGGTGGAGCTGGATTTTGTTCAAGTGAGCAAGGTTTGACGTCACGAGAGCTAATAGGTCATGGGTTACGGGATATCTCCTACCTATAACCTATTACCCATTACCCATAAGTTGGTGGATTTATAGGAGACAAGAAATATGGCGAAGAAGGTACTTACAAACATCAAATTGCAGGTCCCCGCAGGTCAAGCCAATCCGTCCCCCCCCATTGGTCCAGCTCTGGGCCAGCACGGGGTGAATATCATGGAATTCTGCAAGTCCTTCAATGCCAAGACCCAGGGGCAAGAGGGAATGATCATACCGGTGGTCCTTACGGTTTATGCTGATCGTTCTTTTACCTATGTGACCAAAACGCCTCCTGCGTCGGTGCTGCTCAAAAAGGCGGCCAAGATTGCCAAAGGATCTGGCGAACCTAACCGCGAAAAAGTGGGACAGGTCACTCGTAAACAAGTGGAGGAGATTGCTCGTCTTAAGATGCCAGATCTTAATACGACTAGTGTTGAGGCAGCTGCCAAAATAATCGAGGGGACCGCCAGAAGTATGGGAATCACAATCGAGTAGGTCTGGAGAACCAATATGGCTAAAAAAGGTAAAAAGGGCAGGAAAGCTAGAGAGGTTGTTGATATCTCCAAGCGATATGAGTTTGACGAAGGGGTGAAGCTTGCTTTGGATAGCTCTTATGCCCGTTTCGACGAGAGCGTTGATTTGGCTATCCGTCTTGGGGTGGACCCGCGCCGAGCAGATCAAATGGTGCGCGGCACTGTGGTGCTGCCCAATGGTACCGGAAAATCGGTACGCGTCCTGGCCTTTGCCAAGGGAGAAAAGGAGAAGGAGGCACTCGAGGCGGGTGCAGATCATGCTGGCGGAGATGAACTAATCACCAAGATTAAAGGTGGGTGGCTGGAGTTTGACAAAACAGTGGCCACTCCGGACATGATGGGGTCTGTGGGTAAAATTGGAAAAATTCTGGGCCCGCGCGGTCTTATGCCCAATGCCAAATTGGGCACGGTCACCTTTGACCTTGGCAAAGTCATCAAAGAAATAAAGGCTGGCAAGATTGATTTTCGCGTGGAGAAGTCCGGTATCGTTCACGCCCCGATTGGCAGGGTCTCTTTTGGCGCGGACAAAATTTTGGAAAACATCTCCACCTTCATGGAAATGATCGTTCGTCTGAAGCCGGCAGCCAGCAAAGGCACATATATAAGGTCCGTTGCGGTCTCTACTACCATGGGGCCTGGGATCAAAATTGATCCGGCCAACGTGAAGGCATTGTTGACATAAAGATTCAGTAAGCAGCAAGCAGTAGGCAGTAAGCAGGAAAAAGCTGGAGTAATGCGCATTGCAGATTGAAGATTGCAGAACAAGATAGTCGCATATGGCGTCAATCTAAAATCTAAAATCTGAAATATAAAAACACTGACTGCCGAGGCGATGCTTTGATTCGTCCGAGACAGTAGGTGCCCAACCTGCCCGAGACGCAAGATTTCACTAGATACCTTGGTGGGATCATTATGGTGTCTGGGTTTGGCGTGGGGATAATTGACTCTGTGTCAGCCTACCGAGACTGAAACAGGCAATCCGACCCTTACAATTTGGGCACCTTCCATGACTTTGTCAGAGCATGATTCAAAGGCGTGCTGGCAGAGGAAAGGGGGGAAAAAGAGATTTGAACCGACAAGAGAAAGAAAAAACGGTGGATGAGCTCCGTGAGATGTTGGAGCGGTCCAAAGCAGCAGTTCTCACTGATTATCGTGGTCTCAAAGTTACGGAGATCACTGAGCTGCGCCACAAACTCAAAGAAGCGGGGGTGGAATACCGGGTGGTGAAGAACAGTCTGACTCGGCTGGCTGTTCAGGGTACTGAGGCCTCTGTGCTCGATGCCTACCTCACTGGGCCCAATGCCCTCGCCCTTTGCTACGATGATGAGCTGACTCCAGCGAAATTGTTGCTGGAATATGCCAAGGGCAATGACAAGCTAGAGGTCAAGGCGGGTGTGCTCGCTGGAACGCTAATGCTGCAGGAGGACATGAAGAAGGTAGTAAGTTTGCCCTCCAAAGAGCAGCTCCAAGCTCAACTGCTGGGGCTTATGGCGACGCTGCCTTCGAAACTGCTGGGTGTTATGAACGCTGCACCCAGGGATTTCGTCAGTCTGCTAAATGCCGTACCGACTAATTTTCTGGCAGTGCTCAAAGCTATAGAGCAGAAAGCTAAGCCAGCATCGTGATCTAAGCAAAATACTATTTTTCCAACAGACTATCTAAAGCGACGAAGGAGTTAAACAATGGCAAAGGCCAAAATGAGCAAAGATGACGTCAAAGAATATATCAAAAACATGCCGGTGTTCGAGCTGGCCGAGCTAGTCAAAGAACTGGAAGAGGAACTGGGCGTATCCGCGGCGGCACCCATGGCCGCAATGCCAATGGCAATGCCGGGGGCAGTTCCGGGGGCTGGCGCTGAGGCTGCTGCTGAGGAAGAGCAGACCGAGTTTGACGTGGTGATTACTGAAGTAGGGGACAAGAAAATCCAGGTGATCAAGGTGGTACGGGCCGTCACCGGTCTGGGATTGAAGGAAGCCAAGGGTCTGGTGGATGCCTTGCCTGGTACCGTCAAGGAAGGTGTGTCCAAAGAAGAAGCCGATGAGGTGGTCGTACAGTTGGAAGAAGCTGGCGCCACTGTTGAAGTGAAATAAGCGGCTAACTTCTTTTATGGTGCGGCTGGGCACCCAAATATATTTTGCTCTGTTCCCTGGCTCTTTCGCTTGGGGGACAGAGACAACATCTCCGCCACCGCTTTGAGGCGAGACCGTTAAAGCCAACATCAAAGTCAGGTGATGGAGCTAAAGCCAAGTGGAGAGGATATGGCAACCTCATTGGCCAATGACTATAGAGTGCGAAAAAGTTTTGGCAAGATTAAGCAAATAGTCGGCATCCCCAACCTCATTGAGATGCAGAGACAGTCTTATGAACGGTTTCTGCAAAAAGGTGTGGATCCAGACGAACGCGTCGACAAGGGTCTTCAGGGCGTTTTTAAAGGAGTCTTCCCCATCCGCGACTTCAGCGGAACGGCGTCCCTTGAGTTCGTCCGCTACAGTATCGGTGGGGTCAAATACGATGTTGACGAATGTTTGCAGCGGGGTATGACCTACGAGGCCCCAATTAAGATCACCGTGCGGCTCGTGGTCTATGATGTGGATAAAGAAACGGGCGCCAAGCAAATTCGGGATATCAAGGAGCAGGAAATTTATTTCGGCACCATACCATTGATGACCGAAAATGGCACCTTTATCGTCAATGGCACCGAAAGGGTGGTGGTCAGCCAATTACACCGGTCGCCAGGTATTTTCTTCGACCATGACAAGGGCAAGAGCCACTCTAGCGGCAAGCTCCTCTATTCCGCCAGAATAATTCCTTTGCGGGGCTCTTGGATAGATCTGGAATTCGACCCCAAAGACATCCTCAACGTACGTATTGATCGAAGGCGTAAGTTTCCGGTCACCATCCTGCTCAAGGCCTTGGGCTACAGCGCTGATGAGCTGTTGAACTATTTTTACCGGTCCGAGCGTGTCTACCTCAAAGAGGAAGGGGTGGCAAAGCCGCTGGATGAGGACTTTCTGGTGGGCACCAGAGCGCCCGTTGATATCAGTGATCCGAAAAGAAGCAAGGTTTTGGCCAAGAAGGGAAGGAAGCTTGGGCGCAAACTCATCCGGGAGCTCAAAGAAGCAAATGTTGCCGAGATTCCATTTCCGGATGAAAACCTGGTGGATAGAGTTGTGGCCCGTGATGTGGTGGATGAGAAAACCGGCGAGGTGCTCATCCAATGCAATGAAACCCTTACCGAGGAGCATCTGGTTACCTTAAGGGCCAACTCCATCGAGTATTTGGATTTGCTTTATATGGAGGGTGTCGATGTGAGCCCGGACTTCCGCAATACACTTCTTGTGGACAAGGTGGAAGATACTGAGGCGGCGATTCTGGAAATCTATCGCAAACTCCGGCCCAGCAACCCCCCTACTCCAGAGGTGGCAGCTGACTTTTTCAATAACCTTTTCTTTAGTTCGGCCCACTATGATCTGTCAGAGGTGGGACGGCTGAAGATTAATCAGCAACTGGGAACCGAAGAGCCTCTCAGCCACCGCACCCTTAGCAAAGAAGATATCTTCAGAGCGGTGAAACGCCTCATAAAGATCAAAGACAGCCAAGGAGCAGTCGACGACATCGATAACCTGGGGAATCGCCGGGTACGTGCGGTGGGAGAACTCTTGGAAAACCAGTACCGCATCGGGCTGGTCAGGATGGAGCGGGCCATAAAGGAACGCATGAGTCTTCAAGAGATTGAGACGCTGATGCCCCATGATCTGATCAACGCCAAGCCGGTATCGGCAGTGGTCAAGGAGTTTTTCGGCACCAGCCAGCTGAGTCAGTTCATGGACCAGACCAATCCATTAAGCGAGATCACCCACAAGCGCAGACTCAGCGCCCTTGGTCCTGGCGGTCTCACGCGTGAGCGAGCCGGCTTCGAAGTGCGAGACGTCCACCCTACTCATTACGGGCGTATCTGCCCCATTGAAACCCCTGAAGGTCCCAATATCGGCCTAATCGTCTCGCTGAGCACTTACGCTCGGGTGAACGAGTTCGGCTTCATTGAGACTCCTTATCGGCAGGTGTCAAAAGGCAAAGTGTCCAACAAGGTTTCATACCTGAGTGCAATGGACGAGAAAGAACAAGCCTTTGCCCAGGCCAATGCCCCCCTGGATAGCAAGAGCAAGTTCGTCCGGGAGCAGGTGTCCTGTCGACGTGAAGGTGAGTTTGTCATGGCAAGTCCCGATGAGGTGGAGTTCATGGACGTGAGTCCAAACCAGTTGGTGAGCGTTGCTGCCTCGCTCATTCCATTTTTGGAAAACGATGATGCCAACCGGGCGCTGATGGGCTCCAACATGCAACGTCAGGCTGTACCTCTGCTGAAATCCAAGGCTCCCCTGGTTGGAACAGGGATTGAGAAGGTGGTGGCTAAGGATTCTGGGGTTACTGTCATAGCGCGGCGGGATGGAGTGGTGGAAGATGTTGATGCATCCCGGGTTGTTATCAGGGCCGCCCAAGACGACGGCGAAGATCAATCACTGGCGTCTGCAGTGGATATTTACAAGATTACAAAATATCAACGCTCCAACCAGAACACCTGCTTCAATCAAAAGCCCATCGTACGTCCAGGACAAAAGGTGAAGAAGGGACAGATAATTGCGGATGGCCCGGCCACTGAAATGGGAGAACTAGCCCTGGGGCGCAACGTAACTGTAGCCTTTATGAGTTGGGGCGGGTACAACTTCGAGGACTCCATCCTGGTGAGTGAGTGGGTGGTGCAAGAGGATGTTTTCACCTCCGTCCACATTGAAGAATTTGAGTTGGTGGCGCGGGACACCAAACTGGGCAAAGAGGAGATAACCCGCGACATTCCCAACATAGGTGAGGAGGCACTACGAAACCTTGACGAAAGTGGAATTATCCGGATCGGCGCCAAGATAAAAACTGGTGACATTCTGGTGGGCAAAGTAACACCCAAAGGTGAGACCCAGCTTACCCCTGAGGAAAAGCTGCTGAGGGCGATCTTTGGTGAGAAAGCCGGTGATGTGAAAGATACTTCCCTGCGGGTGCCCCCAGGGGTGGAGGGCATCGTCATCGATGCCAAAGTCTTTTCCCGCAGAGGTGTCGACAAAGACGAGCGGACTAAGACCATCGAAGACGAGGAAATAGCACGGTTGCTAAAGGATCAGCGGGATGAGATCAAGATAATCAAAAAGAGTGCGCTGAAGAGACTCGAACATTTGTTGGCAGGGAAGAAGTCAGCCAAACCTTTCAAAGATGGCAAGAAAACCCTGGTCAAGAAGGGCGGGATTTTTGACGGCGACATCCTGGCCCAACTGGCTCCCGGCCAATGGATGGATATTGAGGTGCAGGGCGGGCCTGAGGTGACTGCACAGGTTAGAGTGATTTGGGAGAACTACCACGAACAGATCGAACTAGTGCAGATGGTATTCGAAGACAAGATCGCCAGACTCAAAAAGGGTGACGAGTTACCGCCGGGCGTCATCAAAATGGTCAAAGTGTACCTGGCAGTTAAGCGCAAGCTGTCAGTTGGGGACAAGATGGCCGGTCGCCATGGAAACAAGGGAGTAGTGAGCCGGGTACTGCCTGAAGAGGATATGCCCTATTTCGCCGATGGTACCCCGGTGGATATTGTCTTGAATCCTCTGGGCGTTCCTTCACGAATGAATGTGGGACAGGTTTTGGAAACACACCTGGGCTGGGCTGCCAAAGGGCTTGGCGAGCAACTGGTTCAGTTACTGGAGGAGTACAAAAGTGGGGAAAGCCTAAAGGAGAAGCTCCGGCGGCTTTATTCCAAACAGGAGTTTGCGGAGTACTTCGCCGACGCAGATGAAGAAGAACTTAAAAGCCTCGTCCCCCACTATCGGGAGGGATTTCATGTGGCCAGCCCGGTGTTCGACGGTGCTGAGGAGGCGGAGATCCGCAGATTTTTACAGGAAGGCGGCCTTCCTCAGCTTGGCCAGGCCAATCTTTTTGACGGCCGCACCGGCGAGGCGTTCCATAGCGAAGTCACCGTGGGTGTCATGTACATGATGAAGTTGCACCACCTGGTTGATGACAAGCTGCATGCCCGCTCCATAGGCCCTTACTCCTTGGTAACCCAGCAGCCACTGGGCGGTAAAGCGCAGTTTGGTGGACAGCGTCTGGGTGAGATGGAAGTCTGGGCAATGGAGGCATATGGTGCTGCCTATGCCCTGCAAGAGTTCCTGACGGTGAAATCAGACGATGTGGCCGGCCGGACTCGCATGTACGAGAAGATCGTTAAAGGTGAGAATACCCTCGAGGCTGGTTTACCCGAGTCTTTCAATGTACTGGTGAAGGAACTCCAGGCCCTGGGCTTGGATGTCCGCTTATTGGAAGACGAGGATGCGTAACCCCATAGCATGAATTTTCGAAATTTGGACACAGATGAACACAGATTATTAGGAAAATAATATTTGGAATCCAACTAATTAAGAAAATTTTGTTTAGGAAATATTGGCCCCAATTCGCAGATTAGAAGTAAGGTATTTCACAGTTCTATTGAATAGTTATCTGTGAGTATCTGCGAAAATCTGCGTCCCATGGCCTTAATTTTAACGAGGAGGGTGAACTTGGTTGGCCCTGCTCAAGGAGGTTGCAGTGAAAGAACTGTACAACCTTTTCGTTCGTCCCAAAGATCCTTTGAGCTTCAATGCGGTACGTATTTCCCTGGCCTCACCGGAGAAAATTCGGGAATGGTCTTATGGAGAGATCAAGAAGCCGGAGACCATCAATTACCGGACTTTCAAGCCCGAGCGTGATGGCCTGTTTTGTGCCAAGATCTTTGGACCCACTAAGGACTACGAGTGTAATTGCGGCAAGTACAAACGTATGAAACATCGGGGGGTCGTCTGCGAAAAATGTGGGGTGGAGGTAATTCAATCCAAAGTGCGAAGAGAACGCATGGGCCATATAGAACTGGCAGCCCCCGTTGCCCACATATGGTTTTTGAAAAGTTTGCCCAGCAAGGTGGGTAACCTCCTGGATCTCACCCTGAAAGAACTGGAGAAGGTTCTTTATTTCGACAGCTATATTGTGGTTGATCCTGGCGATACCTCGCTGGGTAAGCACGAACTGCTGAGCGAAGAAGGGTACCGCCAGTTGCGGGAGCAACACGGCAAGAGCTTCAAGGTGGGCATAGGCGCAGAAGCGGTAAAGGAGCTGTTGGGCAAGATTAAGCTGGAGGAACTTGCTGATGAGCTGCGACAGGACATCGGTGAGACCAAATCTGTAGCCAAGCGGAAGAAGCTGGCCAAGCGGCTTAAGGTGGTTAACGCCTTCCGGGAGTCGGGAAACCAACCTGATTGGATGATCCTGGAGGTGATTCCGGTGTTGCCTCCTGATTTGCGTCCCCTCGTTCCCCTTGACGGGGGGAGGTTCGCCACCAGTGACCTCAATGACCTTTATCGCAGGGTGATTAATCGCAATAATCGTTTGCGGCGTTTGCAGGAGTTGAATGCACCCGAGATTATCATTCGCAATGAGAAGCGAATGTTGCAAGAAGCCGTAGACGTCTTGTTCGACAACGGCAGAAGAGGCAAAACCATCACTGGTCCCAACAAAAGACCACTGAAGTCGCTCTCTGACATGCTGAAAGGTAAGCAAGGGCGGTTCCGGCAGAACCTTTTGGGCAAGCGGGTAGACTACTCCGGGCGCTCTGTTATCGTCATCGGTCCCAACTTGCGACTCCACCAATGTGGCATTCCCAAGAAGATGGCTCTCGAGTTGTTCAAGCCATTTATTTACAACAAGCTGGAGGAGCGTGGCTATGTGACCACAATCAAGAGCGCCAAGAAAATGGTGGAGAAAGAGACAGCCGAGGTATGGGACTGCCTGGATGAGGTGGTCAAGGAATACCCGGTTCTTCTAAACCGTGCCCCGACTTTGCATCGGTTGGGGATCCAGGCGTTCGAGCCTATTCTCATCGAAGGCAAGGCCATTCAGATCCATCCGTTGGTCTGTTCCGCTTTCAACGCTGACTTTGACGGCGATCAGATGGCCGTACATATACCTCTTTCCATCGAAGCGCAGATCGAGGCTAGGGTTCTGATGATGAGCACCAACAACATTCTGAGCCCGGCGCACGGAGAACCCATTATAGTGCCGAGTCAGGACATAGTTCTCGGCATATACTATATGACCAGGGAGAAGCCCTTCGCTAAGGGTGAGGATGGAGTTTTTGCCAATCCCGAGGAAGTGCGCTGCGCCTATGATGCGGGGGAATTGGATCTCCATGCCCGCATATCGGTGCGGATGAATGGCACTAGGGTGCAGACAACCACTGGCCGAGTGTTGCTTTCAGAGGTGGTACCGTCTGCGCTTTCCTTCGATCTCATAAACAAGGTAATGAATAAGAGGGCTTTAGCCGAGCTTTTCGATCGCAGTTACCGCAAGGCTGGCGTAAAAAGCACGGTGATTTTAGCAGACCGTATCAAAGACATGGGCTACAAGTTTGCAACTCGATCGGGGCTTTCTATTGCTGTTTCAGATATGGTCATCCCAAGTCGCAAACAAGACATCCTTCAGCAGGCCTCGGAAGATATCCGTGAGATCGAAAGGCAGTACAGTGAAGGTCTCATAACCGACGGGGAGAAGTACAACAAAGTAGTGGACATCTGGGCTAAGGCCACCGAGGATATCGCTAGTGAGATGATGCTCGAGATCGCCACTGAGGACGTCACTAGCACTGATGGTAAGAAAGTGAAGATGCCGTCATTCAATCCCATCTTTATGATGGCAGACTCAGGCTCTCGGGGCAGCAAGGATCAGATGCGCCAGCTGTCTGGGATGCGCGGCCTGATGGCCAAGCCATCAGGTGAGATTATCGAAACACCTATTACCGCTAACTTCCGAGAGGGTCTCACCGTTTTGCAGTACTTCGTTTCCACTCACGGAGCCCGGAAAGGTCTGGCAGACACAGCTTTGAAGACCGCAAACTCAGGCTACCTGACGCGACGGTTGGTTGATGTGGCGCAGGATTCGATTGTCATCGAGGAAGACTGCGGCACCATTGACGGTATTTGGGTGGAGGCGCTCACCGAGGCTGGAGAGATTATCCAGAGGTTGGGCGAGCGCGTTCTAGGCCGAGTGGCCCTGGAAGACTTTAAAGATCCAATAACTGATGCGGTGCTGGTAAAGGCCAACGAGGAGATCGACGAAAAAGCGGTGGTGCGGATTGAGGAGGCCGGCTTGGAGAGACTACCTATCCGCTCAATCCTGACTTGCCGCAGTAGGCGTGGCGCCTGTGTAAAGTGCTATGGTCGTGATCTGGCCCATGGTCGAATGGTGGAGATTGGCGAAGCCATCGGCATTATCGCTGCTCAGTCCATCGGTGAGCCTGGAACCCAGCTTACCATGCGTACCTTTCATATTGGTGGAACGGCCAGCAAGCGTATCGAGCAGACCTCCATCAGCAATCGCAACCATGGCTCAGTGCAATACGTCAACCTGACTACGGTGAAGAACGTGGACGGGGACCTAGTGGTGATGAACCGCAACGGAGAAATGACCATTGTGGGCGAAGGGGGAAGAGAGCGTGAACGCTACCAGATCATCTACGGTGCCAAACTGAAAGTTACCGATGGTCAGGAGGTGGAAAAGAACACTTTGCTGGCCGAGTGGGATCCTTTTACCACTCCTATTCTCACAGATGTTTCTGGCAGTGTGAAGTTCGGCGATATCATGGAAGGTGTCACCATGCAGGAGAAGGTTGACCCGGTTACTGGTAAGGCCAGCAAGGTGATTGTGGAATACAGAGAAACTGATGTAAGGCCACGAGTTTCCATCAAGGATGATACAGGCAAGACGGCCAAAGCAGGTAAGGCGTCCGCCCGTTACTTCATGCCTGTGGGCGCGATTATCATGATCACCGAGGGGGATACAGTCTCCGCCGGCGATGTTCTTGCTAAGATCCCACGTGAGACCACCAAGACCAAAGACATCACCGGCGGTCTGCCACGAGTGGCTGAACTGTTTGAGGTCCGCAAGCCCAAAGAGCAGGCAGTGATTAGTGAAATCAGCGGTGTTGTCTCTTTCGGCAAGGATACTAAGGGCAAGCGCAAAGTTCTTATCACCCCCGAGGTGGGAGATAACAAGGAATACTTGATCCCCAAAGGCAAGCACATTAGTGTCCACGAAGGCGACGTGGTGCGGGCTGGTGAGGCGCTTATGGATGGTGCTGCCAACCCTCATGATATTCTCAGCATCCTTGGTGAGAAGGAGTTGGCCAAATACTTGGTGGACGAGGTGCAACAGGTATACAGGCTTCAGGGGGTCAAAATCAACGATAAACACATTGAGGTAATTGTGCGCCAGATGCTTAAGCGGGTCAGGATCGGCGATCCAGGTGATTCTGATTTTCTCATGGGTGAGCATGTGGAGAAGTACCGTTTTGAGGAGAGCAACCAGAAGTTGCTCGATGAAGGCAAGAAGCCCGCAGTGGGCGAACCGCTGCTGTTGGGAATCACCAAGGCGTCACTTAGCACTGAAAGTTTCATCTCGGCCGCCTCTTTCCAAGAGACCACCAAGGTACTCACCGATGCGGCAGTGGCTGGCAGAGTGGACCTTCTCCGCGGCCTGAAGGAGAACGTCATTATGGGACGGCTGATCCCGGCAGGAACAGGGTTGAAGAAGTACCGGGATATGGTTTCAGGGGAGAAAGCGGAACCGGGAGCACCCTAATTAGAATTAAGGTGTTAGCGGTCAACTCTCAGCAAAAAAATAGAGCTGAAAACTAGATGGTGATGGCTGAACGCTAAAATAAGAAAAAGGTCTTGACAAATAGGTTAGAGGCAAGTAGCTTGGCAAGGTTCTGGTGTCGAAGATAAACATCGGCACAACAATAGATTTTACCAGCGAGCGAGAAGTAGTAATTATGCCCACCATAAATCAGTTAGTGCGAAAGGGAAGAAGGCGAATTAAGCGGAAAAAGAGCACTCCAGCTCTGCAGGAGTGCCCACAGAAACGTGGCGTTTGTGTACGTGTTTACACTACAACCCCGAAGAAGCCCAATTCGGCACTCCGCAAGATTGCCCGGGTGCGTTTGACCAACGGCATTGAAGTTACCTCTTACATCCCGGGTGTGGGACACAATCTCCAGGAACACTCTGTGGTGTTGATTCGAGGTGGCCGGGTAAAGGACCTGCCTGGGGTGAGGTACCATATAATCCGAGGTACCCTTGATGCCACAGGGGTTCAAGATCGACGCCAAGGTCGCTCGAAGTACGGAGCCAAGAAACCCAAGTAACTATTAGGTGAGCGGTCACCATAGCATGGGCCACGCAATTGTTACCGTGGCCCATGTCATGTATCGGCCCGACAAATCCCCTGGGCCTGGAGGGAGTTGGTGGGATCAACTCCCCTATCGGAGGAGCACCCTGATGCCGAGAAGAAGAGAAGTTCCGAAAAGAGAGATTCTGCCGGATCCCAAATACGGCAGTAAACTGGTTGCCAAGTTCATAAATAACGTTATGCGCCAGGGCAAAAGAAGCGTTGCTGAACGCACTATGTACCAATCCTTCGACCTTATTGCCGAACGCTCAAAACAAGAGCCGCTGGAGATCTTCAAGAAGGCATTGGACAATGTCAAACCTGTTTTGGAAGTGAAATCCAGAAGGGTGGGAGGTTCAACATACCAGGTACCAGTGGAGGTTCGCAGCAGCCGAAGAACAGCGCTGGCCATACGCTGGATAATTGCCTATGCTCAACAACGCTCGGAAAAAGATATGACCCAGAAGCTGGCGGGTGAACTGCTTGATGCCGCTAACAACCGTGGCGCTTCAGTGAAAAAAAAGGAAGACACCCACCGCATGGCCGAAGCAAATAAGGCGTTTGCTCACTATCGCTGGTAAACACTGGCATCGGTTGCCGAATCAGTAGTGTAAACCGTATTGGCAACTGAAGAAGGAAGTATAACAGAAGGCACAAATTCGAAATCCGAAGCACGAAACAAATCGAGAAGTCGAGAAATTGAGGAATTAAGAAATTAGGGAATTGAGGAATTCAAAAACGATAGAACCTTGGGGATGGCCATCATCTTGTTCCTTAATTCCAAAATCCCTCAATCCCTCAATCCCTCAATTCCTAAATTCCTGAATCTCTTCTGTTTCGATATTCGGATTTGAACATCAGGTGTTGGATGAGTAGACAGGTCGCATTAGAAAAGGTTCGCAACATCGGCATCATGGCCCACATTGACGCCGGGAAGACGACCACCACCGAGAGAATACTGTATTATACTGGTGTCTCTTATAAAATGGGAGAGGTCCATGAAGGCACTGCAGTGATGGACTGGATGGAGCAAGAGCAGGAAAGAGGGATCACCATCACCAGCGCTGCCACCACCTGTTTTTGGAATGATCACCGCATAAATATCATCGACACTCCCGGACACGTGGATTTCACCATAGAGGTGGAGCGGTCGTTGCGGGTTCTGGATGGGGCCTTGGCCATATTCTGTGCGGTGGGGGGAGTGGAACCTCAGTCAGAAACGGTCTGGCGTCAAGCGGATCGTTACAGTGTACCCCGCATTGCTTTCATCAACAAGATGGATCGGATGGGAGCCGATTTTGAACGCTGTCTGGGGATGATACAGGAGCGGTTGGGTGCTTCTCCCGTAGCGGTGCAGATTCCACTGGGTAAGGAGCAAGACTTCCGGGGAGTGATCGATCTGGTGAACATGAAAGCTGTGGTGTGGGAGGACAGCACCCTAGGGGCTGCCTATCACAGCATCGAGATACCAGAGGAGTTCCGGACTGAGGCTGAGCATTACCGGGGAGCACTTCTTGAAGCTATAGCTGACATGGATGAGGGATTGCTGGAAAAATACGTGGAAGGCCAGGCAATAAGCATTGAGGAGATAGAAAAGGCGCTGCGAAGTGCGACCCTTGATCTGTCGTTGGTTCCGGTGTTTTGCGGGGCCGCCTTCAAAAACAAGGGTGTGCAGCTACTTCTGGACGGAATTGTCAGGTATCTACCCTCACCCCAAGATGTGAAAGCTATTTCGGGTATTACCTCTAAAGGTGAAGAAGAGACGCGACCAGCCGATGACAATGCACCATTTGCTGCATTGGCTTTCAAGCTGACCAACGATCCGTTCGTGGGCCATCTTACTTTTCTTCGGGTTTATTCCGGTCACCTTACCAGCGGCACTCAGGTGTTGAACTCCACCAAGAACGCCAGAGAAAAGATTGGCCGGTTGATGAAAATGCACGCTGACAAGCGTGAGGAGACGAAAGAGGTCTTTGCCGGTGATATTGTAGCGGCACTGGGCTTGAGGAATACCACCACCGGCGATACTCTCTGCGATCCGGCCAGCCAGGTAGTGCTGGAGGCCATGGATATCCCCGAGCCGGTGATTTCAATTGCGATCGAACCTAAAAGCAAAGCAGACCAAGACAAACTGGGAGTCAGCCTGGGGAAAATAGCTGCCGAAGATCCTTCATTCAAGGTGCGGACGGAAGAAGAAACGAGTGAGACAATTATTTCCGGTATGGGGGAACTTCACCTGGAGATTATTGTTGATCGTCTGCTCAGGGAATTCCAAGTAAACGCCAATGTGGGCAAACCACAGGTGGCCTACCGGGAAACCATAACCCGCAAGGCTAGGGCCGAGGGACGCTTCGTTAGGCAAAGTGGTGGCCGGGGGCAATTCGGTCATGTCTGGTTAGAACTGGAGCCTAATGAGCGGGGTGGAGGATTTGAGTTTGTGGACCGCATTGTGGGAGGAGTGATTCCCAAAGAATACATTGGCTCTGTGGGGCGAGGTATTAGAGAGGCGTTGGAGCAAGGCATGATCGCCGGCTACCCGATGGTGGATATCCGGGCCAGTCTGGTGGATGGATCCTATCACGAGGTGGACTCCTCGGATCTAGCTTTTGCCATTGCCGGGTCCATGGCCGTCAAATCAGGCGTCAAGGAGGCAGCCCCAATTTTGCTGGAGCCTATCATGGCCGTGGAGGTAGTGGTGCCAGAAGAGTACATTGGTGAGGTGGTGGGCGACTTTAATGGCCGCCGCGGCCGCATTCTCCGCATGGAAACCCGTTCCAATGTCCAGATTATTGAATCTCGTGTTCCCTTGGCAGAGATGTTCGGTTATGCTACTGATTTGCGCTCGGCCACCCAAGGTCGAGCAACTTTTCATATGCAGTTTTCCCACTATGATCCGGTGCCGTCTTCCATTTCTGAGGAAGTAAAAGCTGCGGCCACCGGTTAGTCGATGAATGAAGGCGATCAGGGGCGGCTTGAGGCAGTCAGCCCACTGGCGCAAATGGCAATGCAAGCCCAAGGAGGAACCGCCATGGCGAAGAAAAAGTTTGAGAGGACGAAGCCGCATATAAACGTAGGTACAATAGGTCACATAGATCATGGTAAGACAACCTTGACGGCGGCGATAACGAAGCATTTGTCTAAGAAGGGCATGGCGGAGTTTGTTCCGTTTGATGAGATAGACAAGGCGCCGGAGGAGAAGGAGCGTGGGATCACGATAGCGACAGCGCATGTGGAGTATGAGACGGACAATCGTCATTATGCCCAT
>Ga0209536_100006652_pt1 | contig 17611 bp, 12 predicted proteins | sample DeeMarSeWOR28_12_FD_187461 | JGI IMG/M metagenome (GOLD analysis project Ga0209536, IMG submission 187461) | Marine sediment microbial communities from White Oak River estuary, North Carolina - WOR-2-8_12 (SPAdes) (version 2) | ecosystem: Environmental > Aquatic > Marine > Intertidal zone >... | reverse complement strand
AAATCCCGGAATCCCCGCCTCCACCTACAGGCTTGCCGAAGAGCGCCCAAATTAATGGAGTCACCGGGCAGGGCCAGGGTTTAAACCTGGATTGTGAATCGCGTTCCGCGGTTGATTGGGCAAATTACTTCAAGGTACACATCGATGAATTTGAATTCTTCTATGGTTTACCACTCTCCGACAATCCCAACAAGGGATTCGTAGGAAATGTAAATGGTGTTTGGGGACAAATCCCACCCGCTGATTATGGTGTGCATGCTGAGCCGATCGCAAAACGCCTGCGCCAATATGGACTCCCAGCAGATGCCGAGCAGAACACAAGCTGGAACCATCTAAAAGCGGAGATTTCAGCGGGTAGACCGGTGATTGTCTGGATACTGGGGTCCGGTGCTCCAAGATATTACTACGGGGATAATTACTCATATGATTATGTGGTGAATGGCATTCCCGAGTACTATGTTTCGCGAGATGGGGAACTGTCAACGGTTGCACGTTTTGAACATACTGTGGTGCTGACCGGGTATACCCAGGACAGCGTTTCTTACCTTAATGGTGGATCTATTTACCAGAAACCACTGAAACAATTCTTGGAATCATGGTCAGCGCTTGGCAATATGGCAGTCATCTACCAACCCTAATATCCACGATCCACCAGGAGAACAAAAAAACCTCACATTTGTTGTGAGGTTTTTACGCGATGGATCAGCGTGGATCGCGGAGATGCTCAAAAATCATCATCATCTAGCCACATCTCATCATCATCTTCTTCAAGGTCGATATCATCCCAGTCTTCGATCTCCTCATCCGGATCCTCCCAATCATCTTCGTTCAGATCGGTTGCCCGAGAGAAGGTCATACAACCAACATCAGGATCAATCTCGACGGCAGCTGCGCTGCAGTAACCATCATCAATAAATACACAGTCTACATAGTGACAACGAATTCGCGGCACGATCTCCTCCTGACCGTTAATATAGACAAAGCATCAAGTCGTTCAATCAAAATAATTTCATAAAACAACAAAATTATAGCCGAAAGTAAGCAATTAGGTATAAGGGTTCCCGAAAGCGAAAATTAGATCGAAATCTTAAGCCTAACCCAGCAACCAGGCATCGATCACGGATCCCGCTGGCAGGGATTTTACACCAGATGGGATAATCAGCAGGGCATTCGCCTGGATCAAAGAAAATAAATTCCCTGAACCCTGATGACCTGTCAATTTCGCTACCCACTCATGATCTTGAAATTTGAGGATTCCACGCAAATAGCTTTCGCGACCATCCGACTCGATCCCTTCCATCAATCTTGCCTTTACCTGGTCTCTTTGAACTGCAGATACTCCTGATAATTTTAATAAAGCAGGCCGGACAAAAACTTCATACCCGACAAAAGCTGATACCGGGTTTCCAGGAAGACCAATGAATGGCACTCCCTGGAAGTTCCCAAAAGCGATTGGTTTTCCTGGACGCATATTCACTCGCCAGAAGGATAATTCACCATCGCTTTCGACGACTGAACGCACGTAATCAAACACGCCAACACTCACCCCAGCAGAAGTGAGGATCAGATCGGCTTGATTTTGAACGGCAGTTAATAGATATTCGCGCACTGCATGCTCATTGTCCGGTACTATACCGAGATATTCCGGTACTGCGTAATCCCGATCAATTAATGCAGATAAGGTGTAGGCATTGGAATCATGGATCTGGCCAGATTGCAGAGGTTGATCCACAGGAACGAGTTCGTCTCCAGTAGACAGGATGGATATTCGTGGCTTCCTATAAACCGATATCACAGCTTTTCCCAGCATGGCCAGGATTCCCAATTCCTGTGGTTTCAGCGGTGAACCCGTTTCGAGAACAACTGCATTCTGCTTGACATCTTCTCCCTTTTGGCGTACGTAATCACCAGGTTGAACCGGACGGAAGATTTTTATTATTTCCGGGAGATCATATGTTGATCGCATTTGCTGATCGTATTGATCGGTATCCTCGACAGGAACCACTGCATCCGCACCAGCTGGCAGTGGAGCTCCAGTCATGATTCTCGATGTTTGATCCTTCTGCAGAATTCGTTTTGGGGATATTCCAGCCGGGATATCTTCAACAACCTTGAGGAACACGGGGCTATCCTGGCTGGCCGAAACAACATCCGCTGAACGGACGGCGAATCCATCCATACTGGAATTGGTGAACAACGGCAGGTCAATATCGGATTTCACGCTCTCAGATAAAATTCGACCTGCGGCACCAGATAGCGGTACCTGCTCATCTCCTAAAGGCTCAAATGCAGATAATAGTTTTTGTAAGGCTTCACTAACACTTAACAATTACGCTCTCCAAAATTGCTGATTAGCCTGGCTTAACGCGCTGGGCTTCAAGAACATTGGCCAAGTTTTCCAGTCTGTCCAAAACTTTACTTAAGTGAGCTAAATCACGAACTTCGAGAACCATATCAAAAATGGCCAGGTTATTATTGATATCCACACTCACTTTTCCCATATTAATCCCCTCTTCTGCAATCAGTGTGGAAACATCCCGCATTAATCCATCCCGATCGTAAGCTTTCATCCGCACGGGAACTGGATATGTATTTTTTGCTTCTCCCCAGGAAACTTTTACCAACCGCTCGCGATCCCTGATGCGCATAATATTCGGACAATCTTGCCTGTGAATTGTCGCACCCCTACCTCTGGTAATATATCCCACAATATCATCTCCCGGCGCAGGATTACAACACTTGGCGAAGTTCGTAAGCAGGCCACGCAATCCAAGGATGACAACTGAATCGGGTGCTGGTTCCGCCTCTGGGGATGGGTGAGCAATAATTTTGAATTCTTCTTCAACTTCCGGTACGGTGAGGTGGTTAACGATACGACCTATAGATATATCCCCATTTCCTATCGCCTCGTAAAGATCCTCCACGGTCCGAAAATCAAATTCCTTGGCAAGCTTTTCAAAGTTCTGCTTTGTCAATCCAAGCCGTCTGAGCTCTTTTTCCAAGAGGACTTTCCCTTGAGAAATATTTTTCTCGCGTGCCTGCACTTTAAACCAACGCCGGATTTTTGAACGAGCCCGCTGGGTTTTAACCAGCCCCAGATTCGGATTAAGCCAGTCAAGGCTGGGCCCACCCCTTTTTGCGGTTAATATTTCAATTTTTTCCCCGGTATTCAACTGGTAATCCAGAGACACCAGCTTGCCATTGACTTTCGCACCCCGGCAGCGGTGCCCCACATCGGTATGGACGTGATAAGCAAAATCTATCGGCGTCGAACCTGCTGGTAAGTCGATAATATCCCCGCGCGGAGTAAACAGGTAAACCCGGTCTTCGAAGACATCGGATTTCAATCCATCAACAAACTCACCAGCATCGATCACATCCTGGCGCCATTCCATCAATGAGCGCAACCACAAGATTCGACGCTCGTAATCTTCATCGCGATCCACCCCTTCCTTGTATCGCCAATGAGATGCAATTCCGTATTCCGCACCCTGGTCCATCTCGGGAGTTCGGATCTGGATTTCGAGCGTGCGACCATCGTCGAAGACAACGGCTGTGTGCAGGGATTGGTAAAAATTATCTTTAGGTGCGGCAATATAGTCATCAAACTCATCCGGGATCGGTCGCCAATGAGTGTGGATGACACCTAATGTTGAATAGCAGGTTGGGATATTCGGAACAATAATGCGCACACCACGTACATCGAAGACCATCTCGAATGGAACTCCTTTGCGATGCATTTTCTTGTAGATTGAATAAATATGTTTCGGTCTACCAGATATATCAGCCCGAATATTCTCCTTGGATAAAACGGATTGGAGGCCGCTTGTAATCCCCATCATCTCCTGCTCACGATCAGCCCTTCTAGATGCCAGGTTTTCTGCAATCTCCTTGTAAGTCTCTGGTTGTAAGTATCGAAAAGCCAGATCTTCTAGCTCCCATTTAATTTGCCAAATACCAAGGCGATTTGCAAGTGGTGCGAAAATATCCATTGTTTGTTGGGCAATGCGCTTGCGCTTATTCTCTGGCAAATGACCCAATGTGCGCATGTTATGCAATCGATCTGCTAACTTGATTAAAACCACGCGGATATCATCCCCCATTGCAAGGAAAGTCTTCCTGAGGGTCTCCGATGCAGCATCATAACCCCTGCTCTTGGTTAACAAGTCAGCTTCAATCTCAGGATCGGGTAATCCTCTCCTCTCTGCGACTTCACGGATCTTATCTTCCTCCGCAAGCTCGCTGGACTGTTGATCTCCACGGGATACCCTAGGCAGCTGGGTTAACTTTGTTACACCATCAACAAGAAGCGCGACTTCATCACCGAAATCCCGCTGGATTTGATCTAGTGTTAAATCTGTGTCTTCCACCGTATCATGCAGCAAACCAGCAACAATTACCGCAGGTGGTACCCGCAAATCAGCCAGGATTACCGCTACCGCCAAACAGTGGCTGATATAAGGTTCCCCAGAGGCGCGTGTTTGCCCAGCATGGGATTTATCAGCTAAGCGATATGCTCGCTGCACCAGCTCGCGATCCGCTGTTGAATATGAGTTTGGAAGTGATTCTAAGAATTGCTCAATCCGCATGAGAAACACCGGAATGGTTAAATCGAAATTCAAAAATCTAAAAGTAGTTCACCAATTCCTAACTTGATCAGTTTATAATCCAGTTGTTAATTCGATACAAGTCTACTATGCGATGAAATCATTTATTCAAGCTTCACTACCGGAAAAGTATAACCTGTTCTCTGGTTTTGCCAAGACCTTCTGGTCAGGTCTTGACTCGCTGAGCACCCAGCGAAGATTAATTGGAGCCGGCGATGTATTTACTGTACTCTACACAATCCCGCTTGCGCTGATCGGCATGGTCTGGTTGGTGTATTCTACCGACCTGGCGCTCATCCTGAATAATTTTATCTTCCTGGTATTCAATTTTTGCCTGCTCGTTCTCTTCAGCAAGTTAAGTTTCTTTACCATCGTGCAAATCCGCACGGATCGGTATGGGAGCTCGGAAGACTCATTCGCATCGATGATACAGTGGGCGGCAGTTTTTCTGCTCGGACCCAGCGCATTGTGGATGAGTGTCATTTACAACACAGCTGAATTCATCATGAATTGGCGGAATTCACCAAGCGAAATCCGACGTTGGTCACTACTTCGCACACTTACAGTAGCGATCGCGGTGAATACATTTGCTTTTTTGGTTGGAATCCAGATTTTTGAGCTTGTCGGGGGTACTTTCCCACTGCTCGATTTATCACTCATCACCATAGAACAAGGATTCATTGCCTTGTTGAGTGAATTCATTGTTGTATTGTTTATCATATCCGGTTACCTGCTTTACCACCTTGGTGTCCAAAAGATCCTGGCCGAGGATGAAGATATTAAACCTATGGTTCGATTCTTCTTGATTGCGATTTTTTTACCTTACCTTTCACACCCCTTTTCAATTCTTCTGGCTGGTTTGCTTGTTGATCATGGATATGCAGTCTACATATTCCTGCTGATGGGTCTCATTATGGTTGCTTACCTGGCAAGGAGATTGAGCTTCACAGCAGAGAAGAACCGCCAGCAATCAAATCAGCTGGAGAAGCTAGAAAGACTGGGAAGAGACCTACTCGAAGTAATCCCAGCCGTTGAATCATTGCCAGAAATCTTGGAGAAGAATATTCCCGGCATGTTTCCTTCAGGCCGGATCTCAATCCGCATTTCCCCGAATAATACCTTGTTGAATTTCCCCCCTGATTGGGAAGGATTGCAGGATAACGCCTGGGAGTGGATTTTGGAAGAAAACCGACCACGCTCCTTCACTGCGAAAGAGGATCTGCCATGGGACCCTGGCGGACCTGAACACCTGGCAACAGCAGTCACCCAAATCCGGCAGAGTGACAGTGGACGTGCAATTGGAGGGATCGTGCTGGAACTGAGAGCTCTGGCTCAAAGCTGGGATAAGAAAACCCTGAGAAACCTCTTCCCGGCATTACAAGCCCTGGCAGACCAGATTTCTTCCACCATACAACAAACAGAAGTCTACGAACAGTCTCTTGACTTCCAGCAAATAAGCCAGGAATTAAAATTAGCTGGTCAGATACAAGCCAGCTTTCTTCCCAATGTATTACCTTCCATTGAAGGTTGGCAGCTTGCCGTAACCCTGCTTCCAGCTCGAGAAACATCTGGAGATTTTTTTGATCTCTTTGAGCTGAGTGAAGGACGGCTAGGGATCCTGGTCGCTGATGTTGCAGACAAAGGGGTTGGTTCAGCACTTTACATGGCGCTCAGCAGAACCTTGATCCGAACTTATGCTGAGGAGTACGATGCCGAACCAGATGTCGTGTTTTATGCAGCAAATAATCGCTTACTCAAGGATGCAAGGGCGAACCTGTTTGTAACATCTTTTTATGGAATACTCGATCCAGTTGCAGGCAGGTTGATTTACAGCAACGCAGGTCAAAATCCACCGATTTTATTCAGGGCTAGTAATGATATGGAGATCGTTTTACTCCAACGCACAGGGACAGCGATTGGCATTACAGAAAATTCAACCTGGTCAATGGAAACAATTGACATAACTCCAGGCGATGTTTTGCTGCTCTATACAGATGGAATTCCAGATGCACAAGATAAAGATGGTGATTTCTTTGATGATGATAGGATAATAGATATAACCCAGGCAAATTCAGGAAAATTCGCCCATGAAATCCAAGCTGAAATAGTTGAAGAGGTTCAAAAATTTTCTGGTAATGCCCCCCAGACCGATGACATCACTTTAATGGTTCTAAAACGGAATGAAAATTCTAATTAACTTTACGTTTTACCATCCTTAACTCATTCCCAGATTCACTCGAGAACTTGAAGGCTACATCATCCATCATCTGGTGAATCAGGTAAAGACCTGCTCCACGAGGTTTCAATTTTTCAAGTTCAATCGAAAAATCGGGGGGGGCTACTTCAGCTGGATTAAACTTGACACCATTATCCTTGAGGACGATCTCCAAGCCGTTGCTGATGTCATTGCAGGTGCATATGATTTCGCCTTTTCCCTCGCCCCCGTAGGCATGCTCGATGATGTTAGAACAGGCCTCATCTACTGCGAGTTCCACAGCATAAATTTCTTTATCATCAAATCCTGCGTCCTCGGCTGCCGCAGAGACAAATTTTCGTATACCCGCCAGACTCTCGAAGCGGCCAGGAAACTTCTCTGTTGCCATAATCACCAATAAATTACACCTTACTGCTAAAAATTTGCGACTGCGCTGAGTAAATCATCATAGATCTGGAAATAACTACCCATTCCCACCAGGTTTAAGGAATCTCTGATCCGCTCCTGGACCCCGGTAAGCACTAATTCACCACGATTGTAACGCTTGCAATTCTTTTGGGTTTCAATTAGTACCCACCATCCTTTACTTGACATGAAGTCCACATCAGTCATATCGAGCACTAATTTATATCTCCCTCGATCCGTGAGACCAGTCAAAGCTTCTTCTAATTCAGGCGCGGTGTAGCTATCTATCCGGCCAATCGTTTTTACGACATCACAGCGCTTATATTCAGTGGTAGTGATTTCCATGAAATTACTCCCTTAAAATAGGATCATTTACCGCAATCGACTCAGCGGTTGTGAGTATATCATAAAACGGTTTTACTTGACTGTGTTATAAGCGTATGGTAAACTCTTGTTCGCTTGGTCCCGTGGTGTAGTGGCCTAACATGCGGCCCTGTCAAGGCCGAGATCGCGGGTTCGAATCCCGTCGGGACCGCTACAATGACGACAAAAACCTGGTTCACACCAGGTTTTTTTGATCTCCAAAATATTTGAGCCGACCCAAATGGTTTTATTGCGATGCCCATAAGCGCTTATGCGTCGCCCGCATACAGGTGTCCATGACAACTTCTAAACCGGCTTCGAGGGCAGCGTTGGCAGCTGCTTCATTGACGATCCCTTCCTGCATCCAAACTACTTTGGCACCGATTTGAATAGCCTGTTCGACGATCTCAGGTACGGCTTCACTGCGGCGGAAGATTTCAACCACATCCACTTCTTCTGGTATCGAAAGAAGGTCAGGGTAAGATTTTTCACCCAACACCTCCTCCAGTCTTGGATTGACAGGAATAATCTTGTATCCCTGGGATTGCAAGTAGCGCGGAACTGAGTGATTTGCCTGGTCTTCCTTATCCGAAATGCCAACCACTGCTACACTCTTGGTGGTTTCAAAAATTCTACGTAGCTTAACATCATCGCTGGAATATGCGTTCTCCTGGGCAGAAATCCCAGAATTAATTTTATTGAAATCAATAGGTAGACTCACTTGAAACCTCGTTTTCCCCGGTTTGGAGAATACTTTCACTTCACCGGAATGCTTTTCGATTATTTTATAACTGATATTCAATCCCAAGCCGGTGCCTTTCCCGACTGGCTTGGTGGTGAAGAACGGACTGAATATCTCATCCCTGATCTCTTCAGGGATCCCCGGGCCGTTATCTTCCAGGTTAACTACCACCCAATCACCTTCCTGGTTAGTAGATATCTTGATTTCACCTTTGCCGTTCATGGCGTCAATTGCGTTATCAATGATGTTCGTCCACACCTGGTTCAACTCGCTTCCGTAAGCCTGGATCAGGGGAATTCCTTCTGCGTAATTTCGCTTTACTTCAACCCCTTCCTTTAGTTTATGGCGGAGCATGACCAGGGTATTATCAAGACCCTCATGGATATCCACTTCCTGAACAGGCGCTTGATCAAGATAAACGTATGACTTCAGCGATTTTACGATTTCTGATATCCGTTCAGATCCCTGGTTGATTTCTTCTAGCAAGCTAAAAGAATTGAAGCTTGCACCCATCCAGGCGATGACTTTACCCAAGTGTTCAGGCGAAAATCCATTAGCAAGATCTTCCAACTGCTCTTGGGAAAAACCCAAATCAACCAGCGTTGGGGCAAACTCCCAGGCATCAGGGATGCCGTGAGCATCCAACCAATCCTCGACTTCAAATTCCCGGTCAGATCTCTCCAAGGCATCGATACCAACATGGTCGGATGCCCTCTCGCGTACAAGCGCAGTGAGATTATCGAGCTGATCCCATCTCTCTCTTGAAAGGGATAATTTCGATAATTCTATTTGCGTGCGCAGTAAGTTATTAATTTCAACATTAAGCTGAGAAGTCCCCCGCTGAGCAGCTGCAGCTGGATTATTGAGCTCGTGGGCAATACCGGCGGTTAAAGTACCCAATTGAGCCATTTTTTCACTCTGCCGCAGCATTAATTCAGTTGATCGCCAACGGGAAGTGATAGTGAAAAGGAGAGAACGCGCAGCTGATGGACTGGTATTCAGCAGTTCATCCAGCTGATCATGGCCGATTGCCAACAGTTTGCTGTCGGTGCGTGCTCTTCCGCTGGCGAAACGCGGCGCTGATTCAAGCAGCGACATCTCGCCAATAACCTCACCAGATTTCCGGACAGCAAGAAGGACATTCTTCTTTCCAGATGCCTTGAGGATCTCGATCTCACCTTCTTCGATTATATAGGCCATATCACCAGGGCTGCCTTCCGCAAAAAGGTCGTCCCCTGGTTTAAGATATATCTCTGTCACCATCTCGCACAGGCGCTCGAGATCATGATCGGGCATACTCTCGAATAGGTGAACGCGCTTGAGAAATTCGTACATACCTTAGACCGTCTTTAGATATTGGTGGACAAGCGCTACTGCTACTGCCCCCTCACCAACCGCGGATGCGACCCGTTTCATTGAGTGGTGGCGAACATCCCCTGCAGCAAAAATACCGGGCACACTGGTTTCTAACAAGAGAGGATCACGATTTGGCCGCCATCCTTTTGGACGCTTGTTATCCACCATCAAATCTGGTCCGGTGATGATAAATCCAGCCCGATCTCTCTCAACCAGGCCAGACACCAGATCAGTAGGAGGCATTGCGCCAATAAAGATAAACATCGCTGCAGCTGGCAGCGTTTCGATCTCCTGGCTGTCCAGGTTCTTAACTCTGATCTTCTCTAGCCGTTCTTCACCTATCCCTTCGATGACCTCGGTACGCAGCACAACATCTATGTTATCCGTACTGTGGATCTGGTCGACAAGGTATTGTGACATTCCAGCCTCGAGAGTACTGCTGCGAACCAGCATGGTTACCTTCTTTGCATAACGCGAGAAGAACATAGCCCCCTGTCCTGCAGAGTTCGCTCCTCCAACTACGTACACATCCTGATCCCGGTAGTAAGCGGCTTCAGTCAATGCAGCACCATAATAAATTCCAGCACCAGTTAAATCCTCCACACCGGGGACATCCAGTCTGCGAACCTTGACGCCGGTTGAAATCAATATCGCCCGTCCGCTGATCTCACTTCCATCTGCCATTACCACATGCCGGTATGGATCTTCCAGGCGAACCTTTACTGCTTCCTGGGGTCTCAAAAGCTCGACACCAAAACGCAGAGCTTGTGTCGTGGCTCTCCTGGCTAAATCCGCACCTGTAAGTCCCTGTGGGAACCCTAAATAATTCTCTATCCGGGAACTGGTTCCCGCCTGACCTCCCGTGGCCTCTTTTTCGATCATCACCGTCGATAGGCCTTCTGATCCTCCATACACTGCAGCAGCAAGTCCAGCGGGACCAGCACCGACGATGATCAAATCATAAAATGGTTTATCTGCTTTTGTCTGCAGACCAATTCTCTCAGCGATATCCTGAATCGAAGGATCGATCAGCGTATTACCATCCGGGAAGAAAACCACCGGAAGCTTGTGCTTGCCCGCTGTGACACTTTCAACCAGGTTCTTGGCGTCGGTATCCAGCTCAATGTCCAACCATTGGTAAGGTATTTGATTCCTCGCCAGGAAGTCTTTGACCGTGTGACTGTTGGATGACCACAACGTTCCTGCCACGCGGATACCATCGTAAGGCAAATCAACCGAAGCAATCCAATCACTCAGCAGGTCATCCAGCACGGGGTATAAATTTTCTTCTGGGGGATCCCAGGGCTTCATCAGATAGTAATCAAGACCAATATCGTTGATACTATCAATTGCTGCCTGGGTATCTGCATAAGCTGTCAGCAAGACTTTACGAGCTTGTGGGTAGAATTTTCTGGCTCGATCGAGGAATTCTGTCCCGCTCATTCTCGGCATCCTCTGATCAACAAGGAACAAAGCAACCGGTGTGTTGCGCTCCTTGAGTTTTTGCAATACATCCAATAATTCATTACCATCATTGGATTTAACGATTCGGTACTCACTGCGATAATGCTGGCGTAAATCTCTTTCAACAGCATTAAGCACCTGTGGCTCATCATCAAGAATTACTATTGCTGGGGTAGGCATCTCTTTCTCCTTCGGGGCTCAATCAATTCCTCTGATCTTAATTCATGAGCAATACTACAGCTCGTAACCATATCCTCATTTATTTGAGCAAACCATTGAACAAACGCGGAATTCAAAATCACAAATGAATTCGATTCTTGTTTACACAATGGGAGATTTTCCCTCATCGAACACTATAATACAATTTATGAATTTGGGGTATCTTAATTCACGCTTGGTAATACAACTCAAAGGTAGTTATCGCTTTTCACCCCGCTGCACCTTGAAACAAAATGACCGGAGTCTATAATATGGCTTTCTCTATACATTATATCCAATTTATCATATTTGGGAAGTCCAAAATGCAAGATCTTCCTTGAAATCAAGACAAATTTCATAGTTGGAGGTAAAATTTCCCAGAGCTTCCATGTCATTTTTAACGCATCTGGAATGTCCAATTTGTTCCCAATCCTTTGCAAGTGAAGAAATTCAATCTTTCTGTTCAGACTGCCAGTCACCGATTCTTGCCCGGTATGATTTAATTTCAGCAGCAGGGGTAGTAGATCGAGATGAGGTTGTGATCCGCCAACAGGGTATGTGGCGCTGGCATGAATTACTTCCTGTGCATAATATTCCAAATATCACCACACTGGGTGAAGGCGATACTGCCCTGCTCCCAATAGGGAATCTCGACATTCTCCAAAGATCAATAAATGTATGGATTAAAGATGAAAGCACAAACCCAACCGCAAGCTTTAAAGCCCGCGGGTTGAGTGCTGCGGTATCCAAAGCACGCGAACTAGGCCTGGATCACCTGGCAATACCAACTGCTGGAAATGCAGGCAGTGCCCTTGCAGCATACGCTTCAAGAGCCGGTATGAAATCAACTACTGTTATGCCTGTCGATGCTCCCAAAGCGATCATCAACGAATGTAAGCTTTATGGCGCGGAGGTCGTGCTTCTGGATGGATTAATCTCTGATTGTGCGAAATATGTTGCTCAATTGGTCGAATCAGGCGAATGGTTTTCAGTCTCCACGTTTCGTGAACCTTACCGGCTAGAAGGAAAAAAGACCATGGGTTATGATATCGCAGAGCAGTTCAAATGGTTGCTTCCAGATGCGATCATCTACCCGACAGGAGGCGGAACAGGCCTGGTTGGCATGTGGAAAGCATTCAAGGAACTCCGGGAGCTGAACTGGCTTGAAGATTCGAAGCTGCCCAGGATGATTGCAGTCCAATCGGATGGCTGCGCACCAATTGTCAAAGCCTATGAGTCTGGCGAGGATCACTGCGAATTTTGGACTGGGGCGAAAACGATTGCAGGTGGAATCCGGGTACCACATAGCCTGGCAGATCGCTTGATTCTGGAAATTATTTACGAGTCAGGTGGAACAGCCATTGCAGTATCCGATGAAGATATGCGTTCAGCTCAGCATAAGCTATCCACCCAGACTGGTATCTTATCCTCCCTAGAAGGGGCAGCTACAGTTGCTGCGCTGATGAAATTACAAGCCGATAGAACAATCCAACCAGAAGATAAAGTCGTGCTATTCATAACAGCTTCGGGATTAAAATATCTATGATTTACATTGTCGTTATTGCTTGGGAACAAGGAGATTGGTGATGAAAAATATTGGTTATGAGAAGGTCCTGGTTCTAATCGGAACACGCAAAGGAGGCTTCATCCTGTACAGTGATGCCAGGCGAGAATCCTGGCAGATGCGCGGGCCGATCTTTAAAGGTTGGAACGTGATGCACATGGTTTTCGATCCGCGGACAGGGAGGCTGCATGCCGCAGTCGTGCATGATGTCTTTGGACCTTCCAATCATTATTCAGATGATCTCGGTGAAACCTGGACCCAAGGAAAGCAGGCTCCCAGTTTTCCCAGACCATCAAAATCATCACGCCCAATGGGTACCCCCGAGGAAGTAAAAGAACCCCGGGAGCTAGAGGAAGAGAAGGTACTCAAGATCTGGCATATAAGACCCGCCGGGGTAGAACGACCTGGTGTTCTCTATGCGGGTGTCGAACCGGCAGCTCTATTTATTTCAAGAGACAGCGGTGATACCTGGGAGTTGAACGAGAGCTTGTATGATCATCCCCACCGTGCTAATTGGTTTCCAGGTGCAGGCGGACTTTGTTTACACACTATCTTGCCAGACCCGCAAGAACAGGATCGAATCTATGTGGCCATTTCCACTGGAGGCTGCTATCGAACAGACGATGGCGGCAAGTCATGGGCTCCTTATAACAAGAATGTACGGGCTGATTTCATGCCGGATAAGCTTCCGGAGTACGGACAGTGTGTTCATAAAATCGCGATCCACCCGGAGAAACCTGCGGTGCTATTCCAACAAAACCACTGTGGAGTCTATCGCAGCGATGATCGTGGAGAAAACTGGATTGATATCGGCGATGGAAAGCTTCCCAGCCGCTTCGGATTCCCAATCGCAGTTCACCCCCAGCAGCCGGAGACAATATACATCGTCCTGGAAGAAAGCGATCAATTCCGCTTGAGTGTGGATGGCAGTTTTGCTGTTTGGCGAAGCCAGAATTCCGGGAACTCCTGGGAGCGCATGAACAAAGGACTTCCAGAAAACGCACATCTTGTTGTACTACGCGAAGCGATGGCAACTGATCAATATGAACAGGCAGGAATATATATCGGAACCACGACAGGCCAGGTCTTCGCCACCCGTGATTCCGGGGATAGCTGGGAAAAAATCGCTGACTACCTGCCAAGGATCTTATCCGTCGAGACTGCCACGATCACGTAGCGAAATATTCCGATCACATCAGATAATAATGGGAATTTAATATGGCACCCAAAGCATTCTTCGAAAAACTTGGCCAGATTTTTCCTCCAGATCGGCTGTTAACCAAGAAAGGCCAGCTGGTTACATATGAATCAGATTCCCTGACCTCCTATCAGGTGCAGCCGATCGCGGTTGTTATTGCTGAAGAACAGGATGAAGTTATTGAAACCGTCAGAGCTTGCTACGAATTCAAGGTTCCCTTTGTGGCACGTGGAAGTGGTACGAGTTTATCGGGTGGGTCGCTGCCGAATGAGGACGGGATCGTGATTGCTCTCAACCGGTTAAATAAAATCATAGAAGTGGACGCCGAGAATCGCCTGGCAGTCGTCGAAGCCGGTGTGGTCAACATCGATGTAAGTTTGGCGGCCGCGCCGTTCGGTTTATATTTTGCTCCCGATCCTTCCAGCCAGCTGATCTGCACAATCGGTGGAAATCTGGCTTTCAACTCCGGTGGAGCACATTGTTTAAAGTATGGCATGACGAGCAATCATATCCTGGGCATCAAAGCTGTCCTTCCGGATGGCGAAGTTATACAACTGGGTGGCGAAAGTTTAGAGAGTGTAGGTCCGGACCTGGTTGGAATGTTCGTTGGTTCGGAAGGGCTATTTGGTATTGCGCTCGAAATCACATTGCGATTGATCCCCAAGCCAGAATCGTACCGTACGATCCTTGCGGCTTACAACTCATTGGAAGCAGCTGGAGAAGCTGTTTCCATGGTTATTGCTGCAGGGTTACTGCCTGCGGCGATCGAGATCATGGACAACCTCGCAATCCAGGCAGCAGAAACCGCAGTCCAGGCGGGTTATCCCCAGGATGCTGTTGGTCTGCTGATCGTTGAACTGGATGGCGAAGAAACTATCGTCAGTTCTGAATTCGAAGCGCTGATGGAAGTGATGGAAGAATCAGGTGCATACGAAATACGCATCGCAGCAGATGACGAGCAGCGCGCAAAAATCTGGAAAGGACGCAAGAGTGCCTTCTCCGCAGTTGGGCGGATAAGTCAGGATTACCTGGTCCAGGATGGTGTCGTCCCCCGCAGCCAGCTGAGCAAAGCCCTCGGGGAAATAGGAAAATTATCCTCGGAGTACGAGACCAGCGTGGCGAATGTTTTCCATGCCGGCGATGGAAATCTCCATCCATTAATCCTATTTGATGGGAGAGATGCCAAAAATCTTGAGAAAGCAGAACAATTAGCAGGTCGAATTCTTCGCTTGTGTATTGAGATGGGTGGATCAATTACCGGTGAACATGGCATTGGAGTCGAGAAATTAAAATATGTCCCTGTAATGTTTTCTGATGCTGATATTGGTATGATGCGATCCATACGAAAACAGATCGATCCTTTGGAAATTGCGAATACGGGTAAGATGCTACCACCTAGTTAAATATTCAGGCTTTTTCTCCTTAGACAAATTCACGTAATGGGTAGACATGGATAAAAGTTCCCTACAAAAAATCATTGATGTTATCCAATCAAAATCCAGGCTGGTCGCGAGAGGGGGACAATCAAAAACCGGGATCCAATACCCTCCAGATACCGATACACTGGACTTATCGAGTTTAACGGGGATTGTTGAGTACAATCCCAGCGAGTATACATTTACCGCGCTGGCAGGAACCCGTCTATCTGAAATCAACCGCATGCTCGCTGAACATGCCCAATTCCTGCCATTTGATCCTCCATTCGAAAAAGATGGCGCAACACTCGGGGGAACAGTGGCAGCCAACTTAAGCGGTCCGCTAAGATACCATTATGGAGGGGTGCGCGATTTCATCCTCGGTGTGAATTTCCTGGATAGCCAAGGACAATTGATCCGTTCGGGCGGAAAAGTAGTGAAGAATGCTGCTGGCTTTGATATCCCAAAACTGATGGTTGGCAGCCTAGGTAGATTCGGCGCAATGATTGAATTGAGTTTCAAAGTTTTTCCCAAGCCTCATGAATATATAACCCTGATCGCTTCATACGCAAATATGCTAGAGGCTCTGGATAAGCTGGTGGAACTCACAAATTCTTCCGCAGAAATTCTCGCATTGGATATCGAGCCAGTTGGAAAAATTTACAACCTGATGGTTCGATTGGGGGGAGATCCGAAATTGTTCAGCGAGAGAAAGACTAAACTGCATCACATCCTGGAAGGGATAGAAGTTTATGAGGGAGAAGATGAGGCAAGTATCTGGGATGACATCAAGGATTTTAGATGGGTTCCAGATGACGCAATCCTGGTAAAAGTCCCGATAATTCCAAAACATGTTCCGCAGCTCGATGAATTATTGTCCAATTCCGGTAGCGAACGAAGGTATTCTGGTGGAGCAAATGTCGCCTGGATCGCCTGTTCTGGAACTACGAGTTTACTGGATCAGATTTTACATAAAATAAATTTATCAGGATTATCTATCATTGGAAACTCGGAACAAGTCAGGCTTGGAAAATGGGAAAGGAATAGTTTCTACGCAAAGATAAAATCTGCACTCGATCCTTCTGGATTATGGGTAGAGGTATAAACAATGAAGCATGAAATAAATATCGATGCATATGGACCTCTTTCTGCGGAGATGGCAGAAGCAGTATCAAAATGTGTTCACTGTGGATTCTGCTTGCCTGCCTGTCCAACTTACAAAGTTCTACAGCAGGAAATGGATTCTCCGCGAGGCCGCATCATCTTGATGAAGTCGGTACTCGAAAACCAGATCGAGCTTGAAGAAGCCTTGCCATATATCGATCACTGTCTTGGCTGTCTTGGTTGTCAAACCGTGTGCCCCTCTGGTGTTATTTACAACAACCTGATTACTCCTTTCAGGGCTCTTGCTGAATCCTTGAGAACAAGGCCTGTTGATGAACAATTCTCAAGGTGGATTGCGAAGCAATGCTTGCCCTATCCAAACAGGTTTTATTATGCCGCGGGTCTAGGGAAAATATCCAAACCACTTGCCCCAGCTATCCCCAAGCGCTTGCAGGGGATGATCAATCTGGTTCCTCAAGATATACCCTCCATGCAATCCCTTCCAGAACTAGTTCCAGCCATGGGCAGGATGAAAGGACGGGTAGCCCTCCAGGTGGGCTGTGTCCAACAGGTCCTTGCACAGGAGATCAATCACACAACAATCAATGTTCTGACCAGGAATGGATTCGAGGTCATCATCCCGAAAGCTCAAGGCTGCTGTGGAGCTTTAGCCCTGCATACTGGCGATCACCATACAGCCAAGCAGCTGGCATCCAACAATATGGATATCTTCCCGGAAAATATCGACGCTATCATCACCAATTCTGCTGGATGCGGGTCTTGCATGCATGAATATCCCCTGCTCTTCAAGGGAACTTCCGAGCAAGCGAAAGCTGAACACTTCTCATTGAAGGTTAAAGATATCAGCGTTTTCCTTTACGAAATAGATCTCATCCCAATACCAGACCCCGGGCAAACATTCACAGTCGCTTATCACGATGCCTGCCACCTCTCCCATGCCCAGGGGGTAACACAAGAAC
>Ga0209536_100006651_pt1 | contig 17615 bp, 13 predicted proteins | sample DeeMarSeWOR28_12_FD_187461 | JGI IMG/M metagenome (GOLD analysis project Ga0209536, IMG submission 187461) | Marine sediment microbial communities from White Oak River estuary, North Carolina - WOR-2-8_12 (SPAdes) (version 2) | ecosystem: Environmental > Aquatic > Marine > Intertidal zone >... | reverse complement strand
TCAATTCCTCGAGTTCCGCTTCCCAGTCATGATAATTCAGGGCGACCTTGACGCCGTGTTCGGCCAGGGACAACCCAATCGCCTTGCCGATTCCTTTTACAGCTCCTAAGACTAGCGCAACTTTTCCGTTTAGTTCCATATTAACCGCCTCAGATTCTTAGTAAATAAAAGTATAATAAAATCCCAAATCACAAGCACCAAATTACAAATAAATCTCAAATTCGAAATATCAATGTCCGAAACAGACGGCTGCGAATTGCAACTGCGGTTCGGTTTGGAATTTTGAATTTTGGTCATTGGATATTGTTTGTATTTTGTGATTTTTTATTTGGAATTTCTGTCCAAGACTTGAGCTGAAAATGCGCGAGCTATATGCTCAAAAGCATTATTTATCAAAAAGTACCTGCTTGACCCACTCCATCCCCACCTTTAGCAAGGCCACCTCATCCGCCATGGCTTTTTCAAGGCTTGCAGGATCGATGTCAGCGTTTTCCAGTATCCCGTTGGCCTTAATTTGGGTCCGAAAAGTGTCCAGGTCATAGAGCGCCATATAAAAAAGGTGTCTGGATTTGAGATCCAGGGGACCCGGCCTGAGCCGATTCTTCAAACTGATGAGTTCCATCAACCGGTCATTGATCGCATTGTAAATCTCAATTTCCTGTCCTTGCATCCATTGGGTAACCGTGTGCTTGCGGCTTGCGCCAAATCCGAGGCAATGCGGTTCCTGTAACACCATAAACTGCTCGGTGACCTCGCCGGTCTGCCTTGATCGGGCCAGCCCCCTGACCAGTGGGTAGATGCGGCAGGAGGACGGACGGTCTGCATACACCTCGCATCCCCGGGCAGAGACAAATGGGCAGATGCGGTCCTGTCCGGCCTTCGGTTTCAGCGTAACGATGGGCAGCCCGGATTCGGGCCCGATGTGCTGGGAGGTATACTGCGCGAGAAACGCTTCGGATGAGAGGCCGAGGTGGGTTTTCAGGCGCAAAATGTCATAGGGGGTCAGAAACTGGTTCAGGTCACGGCAGCACTCATTAAAACAGGGCACCTCAGGTGAACATTCGAACAGAAATGGATCTTTAGGTGCGATCGGTGTCAATTTGGGTTCCACAGTGTGGCTCCTTTCAAATTCAATCGGTTTTATTCATACCATGGAGGGCATAATTTATCCAATTTTTTGAGGTTTCAGGTGTCAGGTGTCAGGGATGATCGGATGTGTCGGAAACAGACACCTGATCCGCCTGTGGCGGAACACCTGAAACCGTTCTTATTTTTTTTTCACAACATGAAATTAACACCACATATGGTGTCAAATGGTTCATACCCATCCATATCTTGTAAGGCCTGCCGGCACCACCCCGAAACAGCTTTTTTTGTCATTTCGATTGGTTAAAAACACTTGACAAGCCCCATGTTGAATGATATTGTTTTCACCTTATACGAACTGTATCCTATTGAAATTATAGGAAATTTTATCCTTTCGATTTCATATTAAATCACTTGCATAACCAGGCAGTTTAACCGGATAGGGGTTCCGGTGGCGATAGAACAAAAAACCCGAGATATGAATAAAATCGAGCCAAATTTTACATCTTTGGTCAACACTATGAAGGGAGGTGCAAACGAGCAAGGGTAGTTTTTTAGTCGCATCATTATTTTGAGGTAAAAACCAAATTGTTAGTAAAACAAAATTAGGAGGTATACTAAATGCCAAGTTTTGTAATAGCTGAAAAATGTGACGGCTGCAAAGGCGGGGACAAAACCGCTTGTATGTACATTTGTCCCAATGACCTGATGGTTCTGGAACCCAACGAGATGAAGGCCTACAACCAGGAGCCCGATCAGTGCTGGGAATGTTTTTCCTGCGTCAAGATTTGCCCGACCCAGGCGATTGAGGTAAGAGGCTATTCCGACTTCGTACCGCTGGGAAGCTCCGTTATGCCCATGCTGGGTACCGAAGATGTCATGTGGACCTGCAAGTTCCGCAACGGAACCATCAAACGCTTCAAGTTCCCGATCCGGACCACTCCCGAAGGACAGGCCAACGCGTATCTGGACCTCAAGGGCAAAGACCTCGAAAGTGGGGTGCTGGCGACCGAAGAAGTTGACGGCAAGACCCTGAGTGGACCTGCCGCAGACCAGCTGGCCTAAACCGCGGCTCAGACGTAATAACGACGAATATTTACTATCTACTTTTAATTAGTGATTTAAGGAGGATGCAATATGGCATTACCGAATAAACCTTTGGGTGAACTTAAGGCTGTCAGGGACCCGGAAGTCGAAGAGAGAGAAGTTGATATTCTCATCGTAGGCGGCGGTATGGCTGCCTGCGGCGCGGCGTTTGAGGTCAAGAAATGGATGTCCGACGACCAGAGTGTTCTGCTGGTGGACAAAGCCGCCCTGGAAAGAAGCGGGGCGGTTGCGCAGGGTCTTTCCGCCATCAATACCTACATTGGCGAAAATGCTCCTGAGGACTACGTGCGCATGGTGCGCAACGACCTGATGGGTATCGTCCGCGAAGACCTGATCTTTGATCTGGGCCTGCACGTTGATGACTCCGTCCATCTCTTCGAGGAATGGGGACTTCCGATCTGGAAAAAATCCGAAGAGGGCAAAAACCTGGACGGCAAAAAAGGCCAGGCCATGGGTACGCTGAAAGCCGGCGCCAATCCGGTGCGGACCGGTAAATGGCAGATCATGATCAACGGCGAATCCTACAAACGCATCGTGGCCGAGGCTGCCAAGCTGGCCATCGGTGAAGACGATATTCTGGAAAGAGTGTTCATCGTTGAGCTGCTGCTGGATGCCAACAAGGAAAATCAGATTGCCGGTGCAGTTGGTTTTTCCGTCCGCGAAAACAAAGTCTATATCATCAAATGCAAGAGCATGCTGGTGGCCTGCGGTGGTGCGGTCAACATTTACCAGCCGCGAAGTGTGGGCGAAGGTAAAGGCCGCGCCTGGTACCCGGTATGGAACTCCGGCTCCACCTACACCCTGTGCATGCGCGTCGGTGCCGAGCTGTCCATGATGGAAAACCGTTTCACCCCGGCCCGTTTTAAAGACGGTTACGGCCCCGTGGGTGCCTGGTTCCTGCTTTTTAAGGCCAAGACCCTCAACGGTCTGGGCGAAGCCTTTGCCGGCAGTGACGCCGCCAAGGCCGAACTGGAAAAGTATGCGCCTTACGGAACCGCCGCCATCACCCCGACCTGTCTGCGAAACCACCTGATGCTCTTTGAGATGAAGGAAGGCCGCGGACCGATCATGATGGACACGGTCAGCGCCCTGGCAGAACTTGGCAAGACCATGGACAAAAAAGAGCTCAAGCATCTTGAGTCCGAAGCCTGGGAAGACTTCCTGGATATGACCTGCGGCCAGGCCAATCTGTGGTGCGCCACCGATACCGAGCCCGAGAAAAAGAATTCCGAAGTTATGCCGACCGAACCGTATCTGCTCGGATCACACTCCGGCTGCTGCGGCCTGTGGACCTCCGGTCCGGATGAAGACTGGGTGCCGGATGCTTACAAGATCAAGGCTGCCAACGGCAAGGTCTACAACCGCATGACGACGGTTGACGGTCTGTTCACCGCCGGCGACGGCGTGGGCTGTTCCGGTCACAAGTTCTCCTCCGGCTCGCACGCTGAGGGAAGAATGGCCATCAAACAGGCGGTACGTTACGCCAAAGATAACGCCGACTTCTCCCCGGCCCTGGCGCAGAGCAGCCAGGAATTGGTCGACCTGGTTTACAAACCGGTCCGCACCTACCTGGATCATTGCGCTTACACCACGGCCGATGACGTCAATCCCAATTACATCAAGCCCAACGGCATGATGTACCGCATGATGAAGGCCACCCATGAGTACGGTGCCGGCACCGCCACCTTCTACCAGACCACCAGCAAGAACCTGGAAATCGTGATGGAGCTGCTCGCCACCATGCGCGAAGACAACGAGAAGCTGGCCGCCGGTGATCTGCACGAACTGATGCGCTGCTGGGAAATCCAGCACCGTATCTGGACGGTGGAGTCCCATCTGCGTCACATCCAGTTCCGCAAAGAGACCCGCTACCCCGGCTTCTACTATCAGGCCGATTATCCGGGTCAGGATGATGAGAACTGGTTCTGCTTTGTCAATTCCAAGTACGATCCGAAAGAGCAGAAATGGGATGTCTTCAAGAAAGACTACGTGAAGATCATTAAGGACTAACCGAGTGTCGACAGTGAAATATCGTCGATAACATAACGACCTCCAGGTGTCTTTGGACACCTGGAGGTTTTTATTAACCAAGTTAGGTTATGGGTATAGGTAAGGGGCCATGGGAAGCCCTTGGTGTCGACATCAGATCAGCCGATGTCCACTGAGAAGGTTAGCCCGGTCGTTAAAACGACTCTGGCTTTAGAAGACAATAAAGCGAATATCGAATATTGAATAATGAATATTGAATTTCGAATGCCGAAGGAAGGAATGCTATCCATTTTAAAATGATAGAGCGAAGCGATTCAACACTTCGAAATTCGTTATTCGATATTCTGCGGTACTACGGTTCGCGTTTTCCTGATTCTGCGGTTCGATTTTTGATCTTGTTAAGTCCTAAATGATGAAACCTATTGCCCATTACCTATCACCCATAACCTACCATTGAACCTGCACGGAGGGAAAGCATGACAGAAGAAAAAACAGCCCCTGCTAGTGGAAGCATTTTAGTCGTTGGCGGTGGGATCAGTGGCTTGACCACGGCTCTGGAGGCCGCCGAAGTGGGGTATGAGGTTTTCTTGGTTGAAAAAAATCCTTATCTGGGCGGACGGGTAGCTCAACTCAATCAATATTTCCCCAAGCTATGCCCTCCGACCTGCGGCCTTGAAATCAACTTCAGGCGCATCAAGGACAACCCAAGAGTAAAAGTCTTAACCCTGTCGGAAGTTGAGAAGGTTGACGGAAGCCCCGGCAACTACGATGTGACCATCAAAGTCAATCCCCGCTATGTCAACGAGAACTGCACCTGTTGCGGCGACTGCGCCGCAGCCAGCCAGTCCGAAATCGGCAGCGAATACGACTTCGGCATGAAGAAAAACAAAGGCGCCTATCTGCCCTTTGAGATGGCGTTCCCGTCGCGGTTCGTCGTGTCGCCGGAAGTTATCGGCACCGATGATGCCACGCGTATCCAAGCGGCCTGTAAATACGACGCCGTCGACCTGAACATGGAAGCCAAAACCCTGAATTTAAACGTCGGGTCCATTGTCTGGGCCACCGGCTGGCAACCTTACGATGCCGCTAAAATCGACAACCTCGGTTTCGGCCAATACCCCAATATCATCACCAACATGATGATGGAACGGCTGGCGGCGCCCAACGGGCCGACCAAGGGCAAAATTATCCGTCCGTCGGATGACAAAGCGCCTGAAAGCATTGCATTCGTCCAGTGCGCCGGGTCCAGGGACGAAAATCATCTGCCCTACTGCTCCTACATTTGCTGTATGGCGTCTTTGAAGCAGGCCACTTATGTGCGTGAGCGCTACCCGGAAGCCAAAATCTATGTGTTTTACATTGACCTGCGAACCCCGGGAAACCGCTATGAAAAATTCTATGAAAAAATCAAAGAGGATGAAAACATCTTTTTGATCAAAGGCAAGGTGGCTGAAGTCAGTGAAGACCCGGCCAGCAAGAATGTTACCGTGGTTGCCGAAAATGCCGTAACCGGCGAAAAAATCCACCAGACCGTGGAGATGGTTGTTCTGGCTACCGGTATGCAGCCCACAACCGCAACCGCCAAACTTCCGGCCGATTTAACTTACAACGATGACGGTTTTATCGTCAACAATTTCGAAAACGGCGGAATGTTTGCAACCGGATGTGCCAATAAGCCGGCTGACGTGGTTTCATCCAATCAGAATGCAACCGGTATGGCTTTAAAGGCCATCCAAACTCTGGTGAATAGGTAGGAGGTTATCCATGGATAAGAAATATGGCGTGTATATTTGCGAAGGTTGCGGGCTCGGAGACTCCCTTGATATCGAAAAGCTTTGCGAGGTATCCAAGGAAGAGGGCCTGGCCGCCAAGACCTGCCCGGTTCTGTGCAGCCCGGAAGGCGTTGCGCTTCTCAAAAAAGACATCTCCGATGAAGGCGTCAACACCCTGGTGATTGCGGCCTGTTCGCGCCGGGTGCTTTATGATGTGTTTCGATTCGACGGCTGCATCGTGGATCGGGTCAACCTGAGAGAGCAGGTGGTGTGGTCGCATCCCAGGGACAAATTCCCGGCCCCCACCGAAGAGCAAAAAGATGACGAGAATTTTGTCGATCATGTTCAATTGCTGGCTGAGGATTACCTGAAGATGGGCATGGCCCGGGTTAAGAAAATCGATATGCCCGAAGCCTATCAGCTGGATAATTTCAGCCGCAAGATCCTGGTCATTGGCGGTGGCATCACGGGGATTTCGGCGGCCATCGATGCCGCCAAAACCGGCTACGAGGTGACCATCGCAGAAAAGGAGGCCACCCTGGGGGGCCATGCCCTAAACTGGCGCAAGCAATTGCCCGGGGCTTATCCTTATGACGGCCTGATTGAACCCGTGATAGGTGCCAAAATCAAAGAACTGGAAGACCATGCCAACATCACGGTTAAAACCGAAACCGAAGTTGCACGAATCGCCGGGGCACCGGGAGACTTTACGATCACCTTTAAAAAACCCGGAGAGAAGACCGAGTTTGATGTTCCCTTTCCCCTGCCCGAAGAGATGAAGCTCGATGAAAAGGGCAACGAGCTGACGGCCGAGCAAATCCATGAAAAATTCATGGAATACAACAAGGGCAAACAGGATATTCTGACCGTTGATCCCGACGGTGAAAAGTTCGGCGCGGTTATTCTGGCAGCCGGCTGGCGGCCGTATGAGCCCAAAGAGGGTGAATTTGCCCATCTGGGCTTCGGGGTGCTGCCCGATGTGGTCACCAATCATCAGTTCGAACAAATGGCGGCCGACGGCGCCATTATCTGTCCTTCCGACGGACGCGAGGCCAAGTCGGTGGTGTTTGTCCAGAGCCCCGGTCAGGGCAATGACAAAGACTTTGATTATTGCGGTGCGGTTACCAGCCTGGTGACCCTCAAGCAGGCCAAGTACGTGCGTGAGGATCATACTGACGGCAAGGCCTATGTGTTTTACCAGCACATGCGCACCGTGGGCCTGACGGAGAATTTTTACAAAAGCATCCAACAGGATCCGGGTATCTTTTTGTCCAAGGGCGAGGTTACCTCCGTCTCCAAGAACGGCAGCGGCCTGATTGTCCAGGCGGACAACACCCTTCTGGGTGAAAAAGTTCAGGTCAAGGCCGACCTGGTGGTGCTGGCAACGGGCATGGTCCCGGTCACCCACGATGATCCGGTGGTCAACCTGGCCTATCGTCAGGGACCGGCATTTCGCGATAACGACCTTTTTGACGATTATGCGGATTCCAATTTCATCTGTTTTCCCTATGAAACCCAGCGAACCGGTATTTATGCCGCCGGCGGTATCCGGCGCAGCATGACGGTGGAAGAATCTATCGAGGATGCCTCCGGTGCGGCACTAAAAGCCATCCAGTGCCTGGAGTCGACCAATCGCGGGATTTCGGTCCATCCGCGGTCCGGGGACATGAGCTTCCCGGATTTCTTTTTCCAGCGCTGCACCCAGTGCAAACGCTGCACCCAGGAATGCCCGTTCGGGGCCATCGATGACGATGCCAAAGGAACCCCCAAACCCAATCCGACGCGCTGCCGGCGTTGTGGCACCTGCATGGGATGCTGCCCGGAGCGGATCATCAACTTTGTCGATTACAGCATTGACAGCGTCGGCTCCATGGTAAAAGCCATCGGCGTGCCTTCAGAAGACGATTACGATGATCCGCCGTTGAGAATCCTGGCGCTGGTGTGTGAAAACGATGCCTATCCGGCCTTGGATATTGTCGGGCTCAACCGGCTGTCCTATTCAGCCGACGTCCGCGTAATTCCGGTCCGGTGTCTGGGCTCGGTCAATGTGATCTGGATCAAAGACGCCCTGGCCCAGGGCATGGACGGGGTTTTTCTGCTGGGCTGCAAGCACGGTGACGACTACCAGTGTCACTTTGTCAAAGGCAGCGAGCTGGCGGAAATCCGAATGAAGAAGATCGGCGACGCCCTCCAGAGCCTGGCCCTTGAAGAAGAGCGGGTTGCCCAGTTCCAGGTGGCCATTGACGAATACGATAAACTGCCCCGGATGATCAACGAGTTTGTGGCAATGGTTGAAGAACTCGGCCCGAATCCGTTTAAAGGCTTTTAACGAATGTCGAATTTCGAATGTCGAATGTCGAATTAAAGCCAATCGCATTCATTCCTTCGACATTCGTCAATCGTCATTCTTCATTTGTACAGGAGGTAGTAATATGGCGGAAACATATGTTATTGAGCCTGATTTAGATTTTATCAAGGAAGTGGGTGCCCTGGGCGGCGAAGATTTGAAAAAATGCTACCAGTGCGCCACCTGTTCGGTGGCCTGTCCGATTTCCCCGGATACCCGGCCGTTTCCCCGCAAGGAAATGATAGCCGCGTCATGGGGCCTGAAGGACAAGCTGGTGGGCAACGCCGACATCTGGCTGTGCCATAATTGCGGCGATTGCTCCACCCGTTGCCCACGGGAGGCCAAACCGGCGGATGTCATTGCCGCCGTGCGCTCTTACACCATCGAGGAGTATGCCCAACCCAAGGTGCTGGCCCGGGCCATGAAAGATCCCAAGAAATTGCCGATTCTACTGGCTGTTCCCGCTGTTTTGTTTCTGGTGGTGGGACTGATCACCGGGCTGCTGGATTTCACGCCGGATATGAGCGAAGGCATCAAGCACTGGAAATTTTTCTCCACCTGGCTGGTGGACATGTGCATGCTCCCGGCGGCCATATTTGCCGCAGCGGTTTTTGCCCTGAGCCTGAAACGCTTTTTGGCCGATATCCATCAGAATGCGCTGGCGGAAGGCAAGACCACCAAGGACACGATCGAGCCGGTCGGTTTTGTCATGGCGTTTATTCGTATTATCCCGACCATCCTGCTGCACCGCAAGTTTTCCGAGTGTACTGAAAACAAAGATCGCGAAACCGCCCACCTGTTAACGCTGTATGGCTTTATCGGGCTGTTTATCGTCACCACCATCTTTTTTTTCGTGATGTACGGATCTTATTTGCTGCCCAGCGGCCCGCTGCACGGACCGTGGTCCCAGCTCAATCCGGTTAAATGGCTGGCCAACATCAGCGGAGTGGCCCTGATCGTCGGCACTGCCCTGATGATCAAAAATCGCAGTTCCAAGAAAGATCAAAAGTCCACTTATTTTGACTGGTACCTGATTTATATGGCCTTCGGGATAGGGGTTACCGGCATGGGCGCCCAGCTGACCCGGCTGGTGGGGCTGGCAGGGGTATCCTTTGCGGTATATTACATTCACCTGGTTTTGGTGTGGGCCTTGTTTGCATACCTGCCGTTTTCCAAGCTGGCCCATCTGGTATACCGGACGGTGGCCATGACCTACAATGAGTATGCCGGGCGCAATTTTTAAGAAGGAGATTGGAAAATGACGACAAACGACGCAAGCCGAAGAAAACCGCTATGGTTATCAATCGAAGAAAATATCCTCGGGCTCGATTCGCAGGATCTCTCAGCGGCCAACCTGGAAGCATCGATTCAGCGGGTTGCAGGCGAACTCGACAATGCGGGGTACAATGTTTCGAATCATGGGGGCAATTTGCTTCAGCTAAGATGGGTAATGAGTGAAACCAGCAAAGTCGGAAGACCCCTGATGAAGGATGTCAACACCGCGATTGCAGCCCTCAAACTCGAGGACGTCGCCGACGCCTACGGCGCGACCGACAGACTCATCAACGACATCGGCAAGACCTGGCCAAAACTCAAAAGATCGGAGCGCCGTGCGGATGTGATCAAGATGGTGGAGCAGACCAGGCTCGATCTGCTCGTTGCCAAGGCCAAAGAGCTGCCCGGCGATGAAGGCATCCGGCTGCTCATCGGGGAGAAGGTGGCCTCCAGCGTGATCACCAGTAGGTTGGAGATTACCGAAGATAAGCTGAAGCAGGTCAACGCCGAGATCGAAAAAGAACGCGCCGAGAGGGCCAGAGTAGCGAAGCTGCTCGAGGCGGTCGAGGGCAAGCCCGACGAGGAAAAGGTGAAGCACCTTTTTGATAACAGCGTCTCCGAAGATTTAATCATCGAAATGGCGCAGGTCGACCAGGGCGCGATCGCTGGTGCCAAAAAGGCCATGGAGGCGGAGCTGAAGGAAAAACAACGCCTGGCTGAAGAGGAAGCCGCCCGCAAAGCGGCCGAGGCTGCCGGGCCTGCCCTGGATGATATCCCGCCGGAGGAGCTGCTCGATCACATCGAGGCCATTCGCGAAATTATGGAATTCAGCGATCAGGAGAAAGAAATCCGGGTTATGTGCGAGCAGAGTGCCATTCCCAAGGCCCTGGTGGACATCGCGGTGTCGGAGCCTGACAAACTGGATGAGCTTGAAAAGCAGGCAGAGGGATAAGGGCTCTAGTCTTGAGTTGAGTCAAGGCTTCAGAGATTAGGGGATTTCCGGTCGCAACTGAAACCGGCCCTATTTTCAAAATATCCAACCTGGTTGATTAAATTGCCGCATAAAAAAAGGGAGCGCCTGGCGGCGGCTCCCTTTTTTAGTGTTGTAAAATGATCTGATCATATGGTAAGAGGCTGAAGGTTACAAAACCGGATTAATTGGGAAAGGCCTTTATCTTGCAGCGGTCTGGAGAAAAACATTAAATTTTGAACCAAAAGGAGGAACAATGAAACCAGTTATTGTTATGCTTGCGTTGATGCTGGGAGTATTCACAGCCTGTTCATCTTCCCAGGATCGCGCCTACAAGGCCCAGGAAAATGTCCACAAAGAAAGACTCGAGCTGGTGGAAAAATACAATAAATGCATGGAAAAAGCCGGAGACGACGCACAAAAAAAAGAGGCTTGCGAGCCTTATCTGAAGTCCGCCGAAGCACTTAAATGAGATGAAAGTTATTCGTTATTGGGTATTGGTTATTAGAAAATAAGGCAAGAGATCTATCTTTCAGATCCCTCCTCACTTCCCTTTTACAAAGGTGGAAATCGGGGAAGAGATCCTTAAAAAAAAAGGGAGCGCCTGGCGGCAGCTCCCTTTTGATTTGGAAACAACGAGGTCGTTACTCGAGTCTATTCCTTTCCGGTAGCAGCTCCGTGCAATTTAATTTCGACTTTCTCCGTCAGTCCCTCGTAGTATTCGCGCAGAATCGCAACGACTTCATCGCGTCCGAAGTGGTCAGGCAGCTCACCGCCTTCCGAGAGCATCTTGCGCAGCATGGTACCACTGAGCAGAACGCGGTCTTCTTTTTCGTGCGGGCAGGTTCTCAAGGAAGCCATGCCGTCGCATTTGTAGCAGTAGAAAGTCCAGTCGATCTTCAGCGGCGTGCAAAGCAGCGCCTTACCTTCTCCCTCGGGAGCCGGAATCTTGTCGAAAATGGTCTGGGCTTCGAACATACCGTAGAAATCACCCACACCGGCATGGTCGCGGCCGATGATCATCCGCGAGCAGCCGTAGTTTTGACGGAAGGTGGCGTGCAGCAGGCCTTCCCTGGGGCCGGCGTAACGCATATCCAGCGGGTAGCCGCCCTGGATCACATTTTTTTCAACGAAATAGTTCTTCACGAGGGCGTCGATACATTTAACCCGGACGCCGGCCGGGATATCGCCAGGCTTCAAATTGCCGACCAGGGAATGAATGTAAACACCGTCACATACTTCCACGGCTATTTTGCACAGGTATTCGTGGGAGCGGTGCATGGGGTTTCTCAGCTGCAGCGCGGCGACTTCGCTCCAGCCGCGTTCCTCGAAACGTTTGCGCGATTCTGCCGGTCGCATGTAAACGCCGGCATATCTCGTGGGGTACTCGCCCTCGCTCAGTACCTTGACCGGTCCGGCCAGGTTGACATCTTTTTGCTCCATGACCATCTGGACACCCGGGTGATCGTCTTTGGCGATTTTCCAGAATTCATCGGCCGTGGGAGTGCCCTCGCCCATGTAGACTTTTTCGCACTCGTACTTTTTGTCAGCCTCGGTCATTTCGTATTTTTCGGTGACTTTCATGGTGGCCATGATTTCATCGTCTTCAGGATCGTAAAGGGCAATTTCATCGCCTTCGTTGATACCGGCTGCCTCTTCCTTGGAGGCCGAGAGGGTCACCGGGATGGGCCAGAAAGTTCCATCGGCCATTAAAAATTTGTCACAAACGCCCTTCCAGTCCGCTTTGGTCATAAAACCGGTAAGGGGGCTGAACCCGCCGATGCCCATCATGATCAGGTCACCTTTTTCGCGCGGTGAAATGGGGATTTTGGTAAGGCCTTCGGCTTTTTTCTTTTCAGCATCCAACTCTGCGCCTTCCAGCAGACAGCAGGTCAGACCTTTTCCGCCATGAGGTGGAATCAATTTTGACATTTGCTTTTTTCTCCTTTCCCTGTAAGTTTTATCCTCTAATGCGCATGGTGCGATAAGTTCATAATTTGGATCAAAGGAGTATGATTAATAAGGAATAAACTTTTTGTCAAGCAGAATCCGGGACCATCAACCAGATTCATGCCATTGAAAAAGCACGCGGCTTTTTGCCTTGATTTCAGGTTCGACTCGGGATAAGAAAAATCAGATACCTGCAGGGTGGCTGGTATTCAGGCGATATCATTTTTCGAGCTGACATCCGGAGCTATTACCTATGACCCATCTTACAGCGCACATCGAACGTCGCCAATCCAAGCGGTTTAAAGTCGCGGAAGGGGCCTTTGCCGCATTGATCAACCACAACAATAAACTGGGCCAAATCAGAGACATCAGTGCCAAAGGGCTGTCCTTTCGCTATATCGACAGCCAGGAGGGCCCTTCGGAAGCCCGCGAGCTGAAAATCATACTGGGCAGCGGCGGACTTTGCGTGGAGGGGATTCCGTTCAAGGAAGTCACCGATTTTGAGATCAAGAGCGAATTTAGCTTCAGCTCGATCAAAATGCGCCGCATCGGTCTGGAGTTTGGTGAGCTTACACCGCAACAACGATCTCGCCTCAACACCTTCATCGAAAACCACACCATAGGTGAAGCCTAAAAAAGTGGCTTAGAAGCGCCCTGTAGCGCTCACATACTGCGTTGCGATTTGATCTAAAATGCTCACGTACTAACGTGTACGCTCCGCTTTTAAATCAAATCGACGCCTTGTCTTTGAACGCTACAGGGCGCTTCTCAGCCACTTTTGGCTTTATAAAGCCTTTTCTTTTGACTTTAGACGGAATCTAGAAGCTGCTTTTCGCTTTGATGGTTCCTTTCCCTGAAAAGTGTCGTTGTGGGAGCGGCTTTCCAGCCGCGGTCTGCTTTCCTGTATTGTCAAGCTTTTGCTTTGAGCTTTCAGCTTTGAGCCGTGTGCTCCAGGAGGCTTTGAGCTTTAGCGGCTATCGGATGCTGATGGTTGAGTTTAAGCCCACAAACGTTCCGCCGTTTTTATGACAGAGCAGCCGCATGAGGGTGGCAAAGCGCTCGCCGGTGTTTCCGGGTCCGAATCTGTCCTGCAGCAGCACCGGGAATCCCACCGCATGAATCCGGACGCGTCTTGTGCCGTCGCTGGTGACCTTGTTGATTCGATCCACCTGGTCGATGACCGGTTGGATGGCCTGACCGCTGAACTCGTCTCCGAAAACATAGAGGCTTATCTTTTTATCCTGGGCGTAAAACGTCCTGATGGCAGCTGTGATGCCTTCCACCGGGCTGCTGTTGCTAAAAGAGCGCCAGGTGCTCAGATTGGAGATAATCGCCCGGCGGCGGCCGGGTGTGTCGGGTATCCATTTGCCCCTGTATTGGGAGAACATATAGATGCCCATGTCGTTCATTACCTGGATGCCCTTAACCCGGGGATACACTTCAAGGGTTTCGGCCAATTTTTTTTGAACCAGGGGCCAGGCGTTGCGCTGCATACTTCCGGATGTGTCGATGATAAAGATAATATACTCGCTGTCCACCGGGATCCCGCCAACAGAAGGGCGGGCGACTTTGCGGGGGATTTTTTTGAGCAGCCGTTGCATTTCTTCCGTCAATTCCTGAAGCGCCCTGGCAAGCTTACCCTCAATGATGTTCTGCACCTCGGCATACTGGTTGGACGCGGCAAATTCGCCTTTTATGTCGGACAGATCCCCCTGCAGCCGTGCCAGTCGCTTTTGTTCTTCCGACAATTGCTTCTTTTTGGCAACCAGGTCGCGATTGAGCACCGTGGTTTCACCCCTGATCTCATGCAGCTCTTCTTCCAGTCGCTGAACCTCCAGTTGAAGGTCTGCCCGCACCTCTTCGATGATGATGGGCTCGGCAAACTTGGACAGCACAAACAGCAAGATGATGGCCCCGAACGCACAGCAGATGACATCTAGAAACGATAAACTAAATATCTCTATATCTCGTCGTTTTTTCATGTTGGCACCTGGTTCAGATTTCAGGCTATTTTTAGGTGTCAGGTTTCAGGTGTCAGCATGATCTGCAGCTCGTCTGACACCTGACACCAATTAAACGGTTTCTATTTTCTGCGTACTTTGGATACCATTCCGCATTCCACATTCCGACTGCCGCATTCCGGCTATGGCCAATCCTTCGAGGGGCAAAAAAATGATCCCCGACTGTCTTTGGCCAGTTTCCAGAAAGAGACGGCCGCGGCCGGATCGCCCTCCATAGGATACAGGACAATATTAACCGGAACCTTCGGGGGCAGGGCTTTGACCGCATCATTAAAGTAACCGAGGCGCTTTTTGCCGGAAACTCTTTTGCGCCATGGTTTTTCAGTGCCCATGGTCGGCAGGCTGTCGGTCAGCAGAAAGATGTTGTCCGGGGCCGGGTTCATTTCCTTTAAGGCCTTGAAGGCGTTGATCAGGCTGGTGCCTCTCTGGGGGGCCAATTTGTGCATGTGTTCGACAGCCTGGTTCAGTTGGGTCACATCCCCGGCGTTCAACCAGGTTCCCCTGGTACCGGGCATTAACGGCGCTGCCGTCTCGTTGAAGGTATACACCTGGAATTTGCTGGTCGGGGGCAGCTGGGTGGTCAGCCAGTCGATGGTTGCAACAGCCTGTTTCCATTTGGGTGCCTGCAATTTTTCCTTCAGGCCCTGATTGCGTCGGCGGACAATACCGACAATGGTTTCATCCAGCATGCTGGCCGAGGCATCGACCAGGATGAATATTCGCCGCCCGCCCATTTTCAGATCGGTGAGGTATTGGCGATCCCCCCTGCCGGGAAAGGGACGCAGCTTGGTGCCGAGTTCATCCGAGGCTTTGGCACCGGCTCTCAGACGCTTTACTTCTTCTTCCAACGATTTTAGGTCGGCTTTTAACTTATTGACATGGGCTTTAGCGGCCAGGGTCTCTTTATCCCGGTCGGATAGCTCGACTCTATGCGTTTCAAGCAGCGGGAGAATCCGGCGCGAAAGACCCTGTATTGTGACCAGGTCTGTTTCGGTTTTTTCCAGTGAATTGCGGGCCTCGATCAAATTTTTCTTGCCGTCCAGCACCAGGAGCTCCAGACGGCTGACTTCGGCTCGATAATCAGACGATATGGAGTCCTGGTGGGCGGCGCTTTTGGCATTTATCAGCACGAACAACAGGATGATCGCACCCAAACCGCAGGTGATGATATCCAGAAAAGACAGGCTGAATACGGTTATCTTTTTACGTTTCACCGAAGTTCTCCGCCCTCTGAAATTGCCATATCAAGCCTGGGCGTAAATTTGTTTATTCAAATTAAAGGATATATTTAACCGATGAACCGGGCGGATAAATTATTATTGGAGATTATCCGCAACCCGTGAACTTCCGACCAAAACACGCTTCCGGGACACCATTTTGGCTAACGCTCCATTAATGCGATCACCTGCAATTGTTCACCGGAAGTTCCGACACGGATGATTTGACCCAGTTTCAAGGTTGTATTTCCGTTTACACGCCTCTCATCGACAAAGGTCCCCTGGGCGCTCATATCATGGAGCACGATGTCCCTGCCCACAAGCGCCACCGTAAAATGCCCGGGGCTAACCCCGGCAGTCTCATCGGTTATAGTGATATCGTTGGGTTCGCCGTCCCGGGCACGGCCGATCGCCAGCGGCTTGTCGGTAATAGGATAGGCAAGGCTGCGATACAACAAGTGGGTTGGCCTCACATCCGCTGAAGTGTCCTTAGGTTGTTTATTAACCTGCACAGACCCGGATGGGGGCAACGGGCGGCTGGTAAAATATGAGATTTCATTGTTAGCGGATTGATCGGAAAGCTGATGCCAGATTTTCAATATCCCGCGGGCGCCGGCGCCTTCCTCAAGTTCGAACATTTCGGCGAATCCCAGCTTGCCAAGGGTTTCCTTGCATCCGGGAAGGCGGGCAAGTCGTTGGCTGAGGTACAAGGCCACAGCAGGATCGTTATCGCCGTGTTGTTTTTGCAGTCTTTCAATCAATTTTATGATTTCCGCGTAAACGGACGCCGCCTTGCCTGCGATCAGATCGCGGGTCAGGGTAATCCCATAGGTTCTCGATCCGCCGGTCATATCAAAGGCGATCGATGGGCTGTGCTGCAGGTTATAAAGTATCCCGGGCAGGCGATCATATAACTCCTGTTCCGAGGCGGCCTGGTGGAAGGGGTCAAACCGGGTGCTGCTGACAAATTCCTGACCGACAGTTTCGGCCCATTGCCGGTGCAGATGGATCAAGCCCCTGTCGGTGCCCGTTAGCGAAGCGGCCACTGTGAGCTGCTGCTCCTGTTTCAGGTAGGTGACCTCGAGTCGGTGCAGGTGAATATCCAGGTGCAGGATCATTTTGCCGGGATGGGCACCGGGGGCAGCGGCCAGCGCCAGCGGCACGAAGCCTTTGACCGGGATGGACAGTTCATTGGCAATGCCCAGAACAAGCCCGAGTTGTTGACGGCTGTAAAACCCCGGTACACCGATAATGATCTCGTCACCGTTTTTTTGAATATGCTGCCAGATGTGGTCCAGGTGCTGGTAGGCAATTTCGGCGGTGCTCTGCGGACCATGCCGTCCGGGTTGCGCCAACGGGTCGGTACTCAGATGATCCCAGAAATGATTGATTATCTGCCGCGGAAACAGATGGGCCTTGCTTTCAGCCGCTTTGCCCACCAGCAGGCCGCTTTTTTCCGGCAGGGCAAAGCCGGGGCTATGGGTGTCCTGCCCGTCAACTGGAAGCAATTGTCCGCTTTGGCTGTCGGCCGCCATAATGCCGGCATCGCTCAGCTCGAGTCCGATGAGGGTCATGAAAGTTCCTTTCGGATTAGTTTGGTAGTCGAATTTTTAAGTCAATATAAACTGGTAGAAGGTTGAAGGTAAAAGGTAGACGGTGAAGGAATGCTGTCTATTATTATCTCGAACCTTACCGAACCTTCAACCACCTACCGTCCGCCGTCTACCTTCTACCATCATCTCATTGTCTTTCACCGGCCCCATCGTTTCATTGCGTATGAAGATGCCTGGTAAGTTTTTCCTCACAGTACGCCTCGGTATCCAGGACATAGTGCTCCTGCAGTGACTGCAGCTGGTGCAGGAGAAACATCAGCACGATACT
>Ga0209536_100006650_pt1 | contig 17616 bp, 12 predicted proteins | sample DeeMarSeWOR28_12_FD_187461 | JGI IMG/M metagenome (GOLD analysis project Ga0209536, IMG submission 187461) | Marine sediment microbial communities from White Oak River estuary, North Carolina - WOR-2-8_12 (SPAdes) (version 2) | ecosystem: Environmental > Aquatic > Marine > Intertidal zone >... | reverse complement strand
AAGGATTTTTATGAAATCAGTATTCTTCCCCAGGTCAACCAGGGGAAAATGTAATGTTTCCTGAGAATTGTTCTTTTTGGTCACCTCCACCCTGGGCTTACCGTGTTTCAATTTCAGGTGATACGGCGTATCGATGACGACAATTTCGCCATGATGAAGCAAAGCCACCCGGTCACAAAGCTGATCGGCATCGAACATATTATGAGTGGTCAGAAAAATGGTTTTGCCCTCCATCTTTAATTCCCTGATCATTTCTTTGATCTTCCCGGAATAGATTGGATCGAGCCCCGTTGTCGGCTCATCAAAAAAATAAACGTCCGGATCATGGAGTAAGGCCCGGATAAAATTCAGGCGCATCTTCATCCCCTTGGAATATTCCGATACCAGTTTATCCCCGTCTTCCAGGAGTCCTACCTTTCTTAAAAGTTCGGGAATGGGACTGATTTTATTTCGATAGAACGAAGCAAAAAAACGCAGATTCTCTGTTCCACTCAGCTTAATGTAATGATTCGGCAATTCAAAGGAAACCCCGATCCTTTCATAAAATCCCGCTCTCCACTTTTCAAGTGGTTTGTTCTCGAAGAAGATCCTGCCCGAATAACCCGCTAGTAATTTATAAAGGATCTTCTGGGTAGTGCTCTTCCCGCTTCCACTTGGCCCAAGAAATCCGAATATCTCACCCTTTTTAACATCAAAATTGATATTCTTCAGTGTATCTGCAGGATTTCCCGGGTAACGATATGATAGGTTTTCAACTTGCAGCATAATTCCCAGTATAATCCCAAATATGCTTAAATTCAACTTCTAATCCTCTGTACATGCCGATTAAATGAAAGATGCGGATATGTTATTAAATACTTTATTCACTTAACGGATCAAATAAGGATATAAGGATAAAATTGACTTTCCGCATTATATGTGACTGAATCCTGATCAATCAAACCTTACTTTCCAAGCACCCCCGAAAAGGATCGGTCAAGATCTTCAAAGGTTGAATATCCTTCCTGTATCCGGACCCGGCCTTCGGATTTTTCCAACATAAGCACCGGGAAATGTTGTATCCCCCACTCCTTTACCTGTTCGAAGATGGATACGGTAAGCTGCTGATAAGCAGGATCCTGGTACCGGTCCATAAATCCAAACTTATTGATCCCAAATTGCTCGCAGACATCAAAATAGCATTTCATCTGATTAAGGTCCTTCCCCATCTGAAAATGCAGATTCTGAATGCTGTGCGCCAGTTGAAAACGCAGATCCGGACGGAATGATTTAAAAACATTAAAAGCGATGGAAGGTGGTTCGGAATTACTGATTACTGCACCTTCTTTTAATAATTCCCGGTAGGCTGCCCCAAACTGAATCCCGGTTGTGTTCTCAATGGCCTTTATCTTCTTTAAAAGGTAGTCGGATTTTTGTGACAAGGGTCCGACCCGGTTTCCGGTGACCATCCCTCCGGAAAGGATATCAAAATAGTATTCGGATTCGTATTTTTCAATCAGCCTGGAAACGACCGGCCGGAAACTGTAGCAGGTGACGCAAAGCGGATCAAAAAAATATAATACTTTTGGAGGTCCCACTGTTAAATGAAAAGTTGTGTAATTTTAATTAAATTAAATGCCTGAATAAAATTTTTATATAATTAATTATTAATCGGGCTAAGCAAAGATCCATTAATTTTTTATGAAAAAAAATGATCCTTATAATCCATCCCGAAGAAGTTTTCTAAAAAATACGGCCTGGGGAAGCAGCCTTTTTTTTACCGATCTCTTTCCCCGGTCGGCCGGAAAAAATCAGGAGGGTGCCGTTCAGCTTCCGAAACAGCTGGAGGATCTGAAAGGTTATGGCATACGTTTGAATCTTGCTCCCGCCCGTTGGATCTGGTATCCCAGCCAGCGGACCCTTCCGAATTCAATTTTCCAGTTCAGAAAAACCTTCCCGATTAACCGGGAAGTGACCAGTGCCAAAGGCTGGATCCTTGGCGAAAGCCGTTATCTACTTTATGTTAACGGCGAAAGGGTACAATTCGGACCCGCTCCTAATGATCCGAGATATTCCGAGGCGGATCCGGTAGATCTTCTTCCCTACCTGAAAAAAGGAGAAAATGTTATTGGTGCGGAAGTTTTATATTATGGTTACGGCGATGGAACCTGGCCCATCGGGAAACCGGGTTTTATTTTTAAGCTGGACCTGATCTTTGCGGAAGGAGGTGGTGCTTGGATCGTCAGCGATGAATCCTGGCATTGCCAGCCCGCCGGAGCCTGGAAACCGGGTCAATACAAAAGATGGTATCTCCGCTCGTTTCAGGAAGAATTTGACGGAAGAATGTATATACCTCAGTGGCATAACCCCGATTATAAGCCCAGCCAAAACTGGATCAACGCCATGCCGTTGAATAATGCTCCGGACCTTCCTTCCCTATGTTCCGGTTATCCGGAATACATGTACGAGATCCAGAGTCCCACCGGTTCATGCGAGTTACGGGAGCGGACCATCCCCCTTATCCTTGAAAAGGACATTTATTCCTGGAAGCTTTCTGAGAAAAAGGAACTGGAGTGGATAAAGCCGGTAGAAACCTATTTTCAGATGGTGACGCCGGATTCTTACCGCGTAACGGGAGACCTGGAAGTCCGTTTTGTAAATGAAAACGAGTGGACATTCGATTGCAGAAAGGGAATGGCGGCATTGCTTACTTTCGAATTTGATGAACAGATGGTAGGTTTCCCGTTCTTCTCTATTGATGCTCCTTCCGGGACCATTGTGGAAATGCTTGTTCAGGAAGGGCATGCCATCCAAACGGAAGAACCGCTGATGAATAATCATTTTCATTCCTGGACCCGTTTCATTTGTAAAAAAGGACTGAATCACTTCCGGACCTTTGATTTTGAAAGTTTAAGATGGGTACAACTCCATATCCGAAATGCGGAAGGGCCAATTGCGATATCCTTTGTAGGAATCAAAAGGCGCCGGTACGACTGGCCATTTTTGCCTGTCATCAGCCTAGGGGATGAATCCATCCAGAAGGTAATCGATGCTTCCATCAATACTATTTATAATTCTGCTCAGGAAACGATCGTTGACGGCATGGGCAGGGAACGGCAACAATACAGTGGGGACGTGGGTCATCAATTGCACGCCATATTTTACACCTTCGGTGAAACCAGGCTACCTGCCCGGTACCTGAACACCTTCAGCCAGGGATTGACCCACGACGGATATTTCCTGGATTGCTGGCCGGCATACGACCGGCTAGCGCGACTTATGGAAAGGCAGCTCAATCTGACCCCCTGGGGACCGATCCTGGATCACAGCATTGGTTTTAACTTTGATGCGTATTATTATTATTTATATACAGGCGACCTGAATGCGTTGAAGGAAGTGTATCCCCGGTTACTGGTGTTCAAGAATTATCTTAAAAGACTGTCAACTATTTCAAACGGGCTATTACCGGTGGAAAACCTGGGTATCCCGTATGTATGGATCGATCATCAGGCTTATCCGCAGCAACGACATAAACAATGTGCTTTTAATCTTTATGCTTCGGCCATGTTCCGGTATGCCCTGGCACCCCTGTGTGAAGCACTCGGAGATGATGTAAATAAAAACGATGCACTTACACTTTCTCAATCCATTCACAAAGCAGTCATGAATCATTTTTATGATGATTCCGGCCAGATCCTGGTCATCAATAAACCCTGGCGTTCCGAAGAATCGGAGGCACGTTTCTGCGATCGTTCCCTGGCTACAGCAATCCTTTTTGATCAGATTCCTGAAGCAGCGAAGAAAAATGCCTTGAATATACTGGTGGAAAATCCGGAGAATATGGGATTTTCCTATCCTGCCAACGCAGGCTGGAGATACTGGGCATTGGCCAAGGGGGATCGTATCGATTTGGTTATCAAAGAATTGCGTGATAAATGGGCCAATATGCCGTCAGTAAAACTGAACAATACCTTGCAGGAAGACTGGGACGTCCTGCCTGATTCAAGTTCGCAATGGAGCCATTGCCCGGTTGCCCCCCTATACCTGTTTTATATGTGCATTTTAGGGTTGCATCCCCTCAAACCGGGTTTTAGGGAAATCCGGATCAGACCACAGCTGGCGGATCTTGATTCCATAAAAGCCGTGGCCCAAACCGTCGCCGGACCTGTCTATTTTGAATCGGAAGGCAGGTTAGGACAACGCAAACTGAGGTTACAATTGCCGGCATCCATGAAAGGAAACCTGATATTGGATAGCAGGGAAAAAGTAAAATTAACTGCTTTAGGGGAATCCGGCACAGCCTACAAAAACTATGAGGTGCCGGGAGACAAGGAAATAAATCTGAAACTAAAATATACCTGATCATCTAATGAGAAAATGTATCCGGTGTTCGAGCCTGTTTCTTCTTTTTTGGTTATCCTGGTCGTGCGAACAGGAACGGAACGCTTCTACCTTCCCCAATTACGGGATCAGGATCAAGACCGATCCTGCAAAAAATCTTACGTTCCGTCCGAACATTGTATGGTTGGTTGCGGAAGATCTCAGTCCGATACTACCATCTTATGGTGATTCTACCGTAAATACTCCAAATCTGGACCGGCTTGCCCGGGAGGGTGTAAGATATACGAATGTGTATTCTCCATCGGGAGTCTGTGCCCCAAGCCGATGTGCTCTTGCCACCGGCATGTACCCTTCGAGTATCGGAGGTCATAATATGCGGGTCCAATACGTAAAATCCCATATGGATCAACTTGGACTCATCCTGTATGAGATCGTGCCACCTCCAGAAGTAAAAATGATGAGCCAGGTGTTGCGCGAAAACGGATATTACTGCACAAATAATGATAAAACAGATTACCAGTTTCAACATCCTGTAACTGCCTGGGATGAATCCAGCCTGGAGGCCCACTGGCGAAAACGGCCGGCCAATAAGCCTTTCTTTGCCGTTTTTAATTTCGGAGTAACCCACGAGGGCCATGTAACCCGCCCTTACCGGAAACAGCTGATGCGTTATTTTGATCCGGATTTCCCGAATTCAATCGGTAATATGGCTGATTTCGGGGACATGATAAACCCCGAAGAATGGGATTTGAATGTCGCTGCCGATATGGAGGTGCCCGTCCCCCCTTACTTACCGGGGACAGAAAAATCATTACAGGATGTTCGAAGGGTCTACTCCAATATCGTAGTATTGGACCAACAGATAGGGGTGATCCTGAAACAACTTGAGAATGATGGATTAATGGATAGCACACTTGTTTTTTTCTATGGAGATCATGGGGGGCCTTTACCCAGGCAGAAACGGTTGATTTATGATAGCGGGATCAAGGTGCCCCTTATCGTCCGTTATCCAAACCTGGCCGGAGCCGGTTCCTACGACGACCGGCTGATCAGTTTCATCGATTTTGCACCCACTGTTTTCTCGGTTGCCGGGATAACGATTCCTGATTACATCCAGGGAAGGGCCTTTCTCGGTGAACAGCGAGGCAAGCCCCGGAAATATATTCATGCGGCTGCCGATCGCCTGGATGCACAGGTTGACAGGATCCGGGCAGTCCGTGATAAACGTTATAAATATCTCCGGAATTACTACCCCAACCGGCCTTTTTATCTGCCGGTTGCCTACAGGGAACAGATGGGGATCATGCAGGAACTGCTACGTTTGAATGAAAAGGACAGCCTGAACGAATACCAGGCCCAATGGTTTCGTAAAAAGAAACCCGAGGAAGAACTTTTCGACACCTGGAATGATCCTCATGAACTGAACAATCTGGCCGATGATCCCTCATATGACAAAAAACTCATCGAATTAAGGAAGGAATGCGATCGTTGGATGAAGGAGATCAACGATATGGGTGTTATCCCGGAAAAGGAAATACTGGAATCTTTCTGGCCTGGTAGAAAACAGCCTGTTACCAAGGCACCGGTTTATGAAATTAAAAACGGGAGAATATTCCTCACATCTGCAACAGAAGGAGCTTCCATAGGCTACCGGTTACTTCGGGAAGGAATGAACCCGGATGAATCCTGGAAAGTGTATACCGAACCCTTGCCTGTCCATGGTAATGTAATCATCCTTGCCGTGGCACATCGTCTGGGTTTTAAACCCAGCGACACAGTAAAATTTGGATTTAAATAAAAACGCATGCTTAAATATACCCGCACAATTGGACTCCTTTTGCTGATCAGCACCAACTACCTGCACGGACAGGAGATCGAACCTCTATTCGAATACTGGCAGTATTTTTCGGATCATTCGAATGCCTTGTACAAGCATCTTGCAGGAATAGCATTCCAGCAACTGGAAAAAAGGAAGGAAACGATCGGACAATTAAAAACCGAAGCCGACTGGATGTCCAGACAAGCTGAGGTGCGGCAGAAACTAGATGAAATTATCGGAGGATTCCCGGAAAGGTCCCCGCTTAATCCTGAGATTACGGGTGTAATACAAGGCAACGGATTCCGGGCCGAAAAAGTAATTTATGAATCACTTCCTGGTTTTTATGTGACTGCGGCCCTCTTTATCCCGGATAACCTGAAGGGGAAGGCTCCCGCAGTATTATACTGCAGTGGTCATACATTCGAATCCTTCCGGTCGAAAGTATATCAGCATATGATCATCAACCTGGTGAAAAAGGGATGTATCGTGCTGGCCTTCGACCCGATCGGACAGGGAGAAAGACTTCAGTATCTCGATGACGATGGGGTAATATCGATTTTCAGGACTCCAACCCACGAACATTCCTATCCTGGAGGACAATGTTTTCTTACCGGTAACTCGCTGGCCGGATATATGATCTGGGATGGGATCCGGGGTATCGATTACCTGTTGACCCGCCCGGAGGTTGATCCGGAGAGACTGGCCATTACAGGCAGGTCAGGGGGCGGTACCCAATCGGCATATATTGCCGCATTCGATCCCCGGATAAAAGTCACCGCGCCGGAATGTTATATTACTGGATTTGAATATCTGTTCAAATCGATCGGGCCACAGGATGCGGAACAGAATTTCCCCGGATTTCTGTATAAAGGATTGGATCTGGCGGATCTTCTGGAAGTAAGAATGCCAAAGCCTGCCATGATCATCAGCACCACCAATGATTTTTTTAGTATCCAGGGGGCAAGAGAAACATTCCTGGAAGTAAAAAGTGCCTATGAAACAATGGGGAATCCTGAGCATATTATCATGTCGGAGGATGATGCGGGCCATGAAACGACCCGTAAGAACCGGGAAGCTTTATATGCATTCCTTAAGAAACATCTCGGATTTTCAGGCAATACGGAAGATATGGAAGTGAGCCTCTTCGATCCCGGGGATCTTCAAATATCCTCCACCGGACAAATAATTCCCGAACGGGATGGGGAAACAATATTTACTCTCAATAAAAAGGAAGTCTTACGGTATTTAGATAATTTAACTGAAAGGCGTCAGGAACAGACTGTAAATTTTCCAGGTTTTCGCGAGGATGTGATCCGATACACAGGGTATGTTTCTCCTGAAGAGGACCTATCGGTCCTGTTTTCAGGCCGGATAATTAAACCCGGCCATGTAGTGGAAAAATACCTGATCCCCGGAAGCGGTGACTATTTTCTTCCCCTGTTGATCCTGAAGCCCATAGTAAAAAATACGGGTAAGACCATTGTTGTTTTCAATCCGGAGGGAAAAAATGCTGAAATAACCGGTGATAGCCTGTGTTTATTCCTGGTAAAAAAAGGATTTAATGTTGTCATCCCCGATGTCGCCGGTTTTGGAGAACTGGGCCCCGGGTATCTGAGAGGGGATGCTTACATGGAGCATACATCCTATAACCAATGGTTTGGCGGAATTCTCACAGGTAAAAGCCTTACCGGAATTAGAATGGAGGATATGAAACGGATTACCGATTTCCTGAAAAATGAATTCGGATATACACGCGAAAACCTCTACGCGATTGCCCGGGAAGTGATGGCATCCGATTTATTGCATTTCACAACGGTATCCGATGGATTCGATCGGGTTGCCTTGATCAAACCCCTGGTATCGTTTAAAGAAATGCTGGAAAATAAAACGTATCATCCGAAATACATTCAATCCGCGGTTCCTGGTTGCATTCGCCGTTATGATTTACCGGATCTCACCGCCGCACTTGCACCTAAGAAGGTACTGTTAATAGATGTTTGCGATCAGAAAGGCGATATTATTCAGGACACCTTTTTAAACGAAGACATACGGATCATTAAAAAAGCATTTGATAAAGGAAACAACAACCGGAATTTTCAGCTGAAATATTCGGCAAACCTATCCCTTGAGGAATTGTTTGATAAGTGGATGGAATAAAAACGGGAATCCGGCTATGTCTGACAATCTAAAAAAAACAGTATTCCCGGAATCAGGTTGACTCATTTTATGATATGAATTACCGTTCAGAATTTGATTTTTTCCTATTGATTAAATTATTTCGCAAAAATAATCCCAAATCAAACTTTCCTCAAACCCTTAACGTTTCATTTTAAATGTTTTCTACAATTAAATAGTACATGCAGAAAGTTCTGAAGATTATTCCCTGGGTTGTATTGATTATTACCTTGATCTGTTATTCAGCCGTATTGATACCTCCTGAAAAATTCTGGGCGGCGGGATTGCTGGGATATGGGATCTTGCCTTTAATGCTCATCAATCTCATATTATTTGTTTTTTTATCATTCCTGCGGAAAAAATCATTGGTATTGCCATTGACCGGAATTATTACAGGCATTCTTTTCTTCAATATTACATTGCAATTTAATTTTTATTCGCCAGAATCAAATCAGACAAAACCGATCGAACTACTTAGTTATAATGTAGGAAGTTTTGATATGGCGCGTTATTCAAGCCCATCAACCATAGAATGGATAGTGAACGATCCCGCAGAAATTAAGTGTATTCAAGAATTTTACAACGATAGCCGGAGGCCGGAACTTAACGTAATGGAACGAATGATCTCTAAGGGGTTTTCCTCACATATTTTTCTTCCCAATCAAAACTATCAGCAATCCGGACTGGCCATCTTTACAAGGTATCCGGTTATCCATAAAGGTACATTAATTCTCAATGAACAATCGGCGAATAATTGTATCTATGTGGACGTCCAGGTATTAAAGGATACCATCCGGATCTATAATGTTCATCTGGCTTCCATGCGCATTCCTTTGTCCAGTTATAAAAATCCGGATAATTACGATGGTAAAATAAAATCTCTGATAAGAAAATTGAAAAATGGAGGCATCCGGCGATCACATGAAATAGACTTGATTATACGGCATACGGAATCCTGTGACTATCCGTTCATTATTTGCGGTGATTTTAATGACATCCCTTATAGTTATAATTACCTGAAACTGCGCAATCATTTTACTAATTCATTTGAAGAATCGGGATCCGGATATGGTTTCAGTTTCAATCGAAAACTTTTCTTTCTTCGCATCGATCATCATTTTGTGAGTGATGGCATTGAACCAATCAGATACTGGGTCGATCGAAGTATAAACGGATCCGACCATTTTCCAACACGGGGATTATATCAAATACGCTGATTAAACATCTATTGGTCTTCAATAATCATGTATCCATTGTGAAAAAAATAAAACTCTACATCGCCGTAAGCATCGACGGTTATATAGCCATGCCGGATGGTAACGTGGATTGGCTGTCGGATCCGGCCCAAACCAAAAAAAATCCAGGCGATTACGGATACGAAGAATTTTATGATTCGATCGATACCACCCTCATGGGATATAATACCTACCTAGAGATCAAAGGCTTTGGGATTCCCTTCCCGTATCCGGATAAAAAAAACTATGTCTTCTCAAGGCATCATAAAAAATTGGAGAAGGATCCGGTTAGATTCATCCGTTCGGATATCATACCTTTTGTTAAAGGATTAAAAAAAGAAAAAGGAAAAGATATCTGGCTCGTAGGGGGCGGCCAGATAAATGGGATATTATTACAGGCCGGCCTGATCGATGAAATGATCATTACGACAATCCCGGTTATATTGGGAAATGGGATTCCATTGTTTTCTTCAGTATCGCTGATGAAACGGTTTGCTGTTTTGGAAGTTAAGAACTTTCACGATTTGTTTGTTCAGATCAGGTTTGTTAAAAGGTAAATCCCTACTCCGCATTTAAAAGTGAAAAAAATAAAAACAGGTGAATCCCCGATCATTGAAATAGTAATAAGTCCTTGTGTGAAATATAATTTACCTCTACTTTTATAAAAATTTCATGTTGTTTTAAAACTCTGATATTCAGTCGTTTACATCTGCCTCTAATCCCCTCCAAGGAGGTGAATATTGAGGATCTATGTCTAGGATATGAATTATAAATGCTTAATTATCAGTAATTTATAATAATATCTGCATGATTCGTACAAATGGTTATATTAATCAACAAATTGAATTATGTTTTATATTAATGCCATTTAAATTGGTTATATTTTCGTTTCTAATCTATTTTTATCCAATAATTAAAGAAGAGAATTATGTCAGTTAGAAGAGCCAATGCACAGTGGTACGGTACCTTGAAAAATGGTAACGGGACCATGAATTTCAGCAACTATAACGGCCCGTTCACATTTGCCTCACGGTTTGAGGAAGGGGATGGTACCAATCCGGAAGAACTGGTAGGGGCGGCAATAGCAGGTTGTTTTTCCATGTTCCTGTCTGCCCTGATAAGCAACAGTAAATTAACACCTGAAAGCATCCATACTACGGCAACGGTTCATCTTGAAAAAGATGATATCGGTCCTAAAATCACGACGATTGAATTGAATACGGAGGTGAAGTGTGACGGGTTGTCGACGGAAAATTTTAATGAACTAACCGCTGAGGCTAAAAGGAAATGCCCTATATCCCGCTTATATGGTGGTACTGAAATTAAACTTAAGGCCCAACTTTTACCTTCGTTGTAGCAGGGACATCCCTGTCGATATAGACGGGAAGTATCAAGGTAAAAGGACACGATCGATCTGGTGGATCACGCCATTTTCAGCCTGAATATTCTTCCTTGTTACATGGGCGATATTACCGTTGCCATCCTGTATTGAGTAATTTCCGGAATTAATCAATATAGTAAAGACCTGGCCATTCATTGTGGTCATTTCCTTATTTTCAATCCCTTCCTTGAGTACTAAATTTTCCGTTTCAATTAAATGATACCTGAGTATTTCATTCAATACTTTACCGGGGATATCATCGGCTGTATTCCATGCATCATTTTCATCAATAAATGTAAGGAAGGCTTCATTGGTTGGAGCCACCAGGGTATAGGGTCCTTCTTCGGATAAAAAGACAGCGTAATTGACGTCATACTTATTTTGAAGCAAGACCTCATAGAACAAAGAAAATTCTTCATTAAAAGATAAGTGTGCCCCCATAGTGGGAATGTTTATTACCCGATCAATGCTGTGAATGGTTCCGTTAATGGTACTTAAATCCTGCTCATCCAGTGCAAAAATTCCATTTAATCGAAAAATGGAATTATTTTCTATAAACAGATCGATTGGGTTCCCCGTGGTCTTCTCCAAAGCAAGTGTGGGATAGTAGCCTCGTGGAATGGAAGAAAGGGTCCAGTCTCCATGTATAATATGATAGAGAATAATATCTTTGAGGATTTCATCAGACAGTTCATCGGTATTGCTGATGTTATAATCTTTCCGGAACCTTGAGAAGGCATTCTGATTCGGCATGAAAACCGTGTAGGGTCCGTCAGATTCCAGTATATCCGATAGATTTGTTTGATTCATTGCATCAAGATAATCCCGAAAGTAGGGAAGTGAGGATCCCAATTCAAGCAGGTTCGTTTTGGGAGGATCAAATGTCCTTGGGTCATCCGGAATATCGTTGACAGGTGAAATACATGAATTGATGAATAGGAATAAAAAAGCCAGGAAGCCTCGACCAGGTAGGTAATACTTTATTTTTTTCATGAAGGAGATTTATCAAACCGTATCTTACAAAAAAAAAAACAGATTCCATAATCTTTTGTTTCACTTGTGGAAAAAAAATAGCGGAATACCCTATCCCTCGTAAAAATTATCCATTAAAATTGTCTCAAATACTTATCGGCAGATAAACCCATTCCATGCAAAAGTTTAATATACCGGATGAAGTCCCTCCGATAAGATTGTTTCACCCACAAGATGCATGGATTTTTATTGCATCAAAACAGGCACTTTTGTCAAAGGACCAATGCCCCTCCAAACCCAGCATCATTTCAGTAACCTGCATTGTATAATTTTATCAATATAGGGAAATGTTATCCGATTCGGCATCACCGGCCGGGAGAATTCCCATGAGGCTTTTAACTTAAAACAAATTATTTGGATAACACTTTTTTAATAATTCCGGATTACACAGTATTAAATACTATTTGAAGAGAATAAGAATATAGCAAGAAAGGTAATCACGCTGAAAATAAATCCGTACATGAATATCAGGTAGGCTATACTCAATAGTTTATACTTCCGGTTCAGTACCCTTCCCTGATTATAAATGTCGATCACCATGGTATTATAGATCGATTGTTTCGAATTGATCAGTTCATCCATTTCACTCATGTAATTTTCGAGTGATTTATCGGATATCGTACCAAAAAATACCAGACTTGACTTATCTCTTTTTTCCTGCTGTACATTTTTCTTAGCTTTTATAATCTTTGGCCGGGCAGCCTGAATGGCAAAAACTACGGAAAGCAGACAGGTCAGGATGATCAGGGTAACCGGTATAATAATATTGACTTTATTGAACAGATTGCCGGATGTTATGGTGCCGTAACCGGACAACCCTATCAATACCGTAATGATGAGCGAGTTAATAGTAATGATCATATTGGCTTTATTATCGGCAATCTGAATATGATTAATCTGGTTGCGGAAGGTTACCCTGAATAAAGTTTCCTTCCCACGCCCGCCCGATTTATCGGTTTTGTATTTATATGTTTCCATTCGACCAAATGTACACCTTAGGGGACAAATATAATTTGATTGTTTGCAACATGCTAATTTTTTATAGCAGTTAAAATAATATTCTGAATATTAATTTATAACGATCCCCCCTTAAATAAAAGAGCCTGTAGTAAACTGATCAGGGAATCAGCATCTCCGGTAATCCTCTTGAAATATGGGTATCCACGATCCTACCTGGCCTTTTTCTTTTATCCGAAATTTTCATTTCCCGGGAATTTGAATATAGTCGTACTATTGATATCAGGAAATCATATCGTTGCATCAAATCAATTTACAACATGTAATTTAAATATGTTCATTTTACGGATGGTTATTGAACCATTGCAGTATATAAACTACTTTGGCAATCAGGTTGCTCGGCCTGGAAGCTATTCCGTGAGAAGCGCCCGGTATCCTGACCATTGCAGTTTCCACCTGCCTTAATTTTAACGCAGCATAATATTGTTCCGTCTCAGCGATCGGTGTGCGGAAATCTTCTTCTCCCGTCAACAGCATGGTGGGCGTTTTAACATTTCCTACCAGTGAAATGGGGGATCTTTTAATGTAAGATTCCGGATTTTCCCAGGGATATTCACCAAACCAGTATTTACTGAAAAACGCTGGCCCATCGGCATACAAGACAAAACTATACCAGTTGATCACAGGTTTTGCCACTACCGCGGCCTTAAACCGGTCGGTATTGCCCACAATCCAGGCAGTTAACACACCTCCCCCACTTCCTCCCGTAACATACAGCCTGTTTTCATCGATATATCCTTTTTCAATTACCGCATCCACTCCCGACATCAGGTCATCATAATCCTGCCCGGGATAATTGTGGTGTATTAGATTACCAAACTCCTCCCCATAACTGGTACTTCCTCTGGGATTGGTGTATAAAACCACGTATCCTGCCGACGCGTATAGTTGTATTTCTGCAGCAAAGCGGTTCCCATAATTCGAGAACGGACCTCCGTGAATCTCAAGGATCAGGGGATACTTTTTCCCGGGATCAAAATCAGGTGGTTTACAGATCCAGCCCTGAATTTTACGCCGGTCATATCCGGATTCATACCAGATCTCCTCCACCTCACCTAAATTTATATATTTGAATAAATCATCATTCAACCTGGTGATTCGCCTGGTTTTGCCTTTTTTATCAACTGTCATCAAATCAGCCGGATGTCCGGGTGTCGAATAGGTATAAGCAAGTTGCCCTTTAGTTGATACACTGTAGCTTCCTGAAGCATAGGGACGTCCCAGGGTAGTACCTCCTACATTTTCCGCGATAAGGGTGAGCTGTCCATCCAGGCTCAGATGTCCGATTTTCGTATTCCCCTGTTCATCAAAAGCAAAATAAAGTCCTTTACTATCCGCATCCCATTCAATTTGCCTTACACTCCGGTCCAGCGCACCCGAAACCAGATACGTATCTTTTCCTTCTGTATCCATTACATACAACCGGCTGGCCTGATACCCCAGATATCGATCGTCATATCCAAGGTAAGCTATCGTTTTCCCGTCCGGTGAAACCACCGGTCTTCCATCGGGCCCTTTCCTGCTTGTTTGCTGCCGGACTTCATGCGTATGTACATCCGCCTCATAGATCTCTGAGTTTCGGGGATCCAACTCTCCGTCTTCGTGGAGATTGGCAGTAAAAAATATTTTATCCCCATTCAAGCTCCAGTCAAAATCCCAGTGGTCATGGTCTCCAAATGTGATCTGTCGAGGAGTTCCTCCGTTTACCGACAGGATAAAAATCTGTTGAAATCCCTCTTTCAGGTACCCGGCTCCATCCGCCCTGTAATTAAGTTTATTGATAAATTTGGGTGGATCGTTCCATTTAGCCCCCTCCGGTTTTGAAGGCATGCTGGCAAAAGATTGGGATTTACCCGGAACAAACATACTAAGAGCAATATATTGACCATCCGGACTCCATTTAAAACTACCGGGAGATTTTGGGAAATTGGTGAGCTTTGCTTCCGATCCATCGTCCAACCACCGGAGATATAATTGCACCATGCCATCCTTATTGGATTTATACAGGAGCTTATCTCCATCCGGAGACCAGCCAGGTTCAAAATCCATTTGGTTTCCAGTAGTCAAGGGACGGTTTCCGGATCCGTCAAAATTAACAATCCACAAATTTGAAAGGCGTCTGTCCGTCATGATATCGTGATAGTTTCTGACATAAATGATCCTTGAACCATCCGGGGATATTTGTGGATTGGATACATATTCCAGGTTGAAAACATCGAGAGGATCAAATTTCCCCTGTTGAGCATAAACGGCAGAGAACCTTAGGATAAACGTAACTAAGAAAATGAACCTGATCATTGCATTTTATTGATTAATAGATATTAACTGATCCCAGTTTTCAGCCACCTGATTCACTTCGGTCCAGACCCTGAACAGGTTCCCTGAACAGATTTTCCGGATATCCTCTTCTGTAAATCCGTCTTCCAGGAGCCGTCTGATGAGGTTTGGATACATGGAAACGTCACTTAGCCCATCCGGAACCTCGCTGATCCCATCAAAATCTGAACCCAGGCCGATATGGTCAACACCGGTTATGGCCGCCACATGACTGATATGATCCACTACATCATCCACTGTTACTTCAGGCACTGCATTATCAATCTTGTATTGAATAATATAATCATCCCGTTCTTCTGATCCCCATTTAATCTGAAGATGATCGATATAATCGTAAGCGACTTCCATCTTCTGCTGAAATTCACCATTCAGAAAATATGAACCGAAATTGATTTGAATCACCCCACCGTTTTCAGCAAGTTTTTTGATCATATCATCGCTCATATTCCTTTCAAAACCGGGGGTATAATACCGGCAAGAGGAATGGGAAGCGATAACAGGAGCTTTGGAGAGTGCGATCACCTGGTAAAACGTGCTGTCGCTCACATGGGAAATATCGATCATCATTCCCACACGGTTCATCTCCAGTACCACTTCCCTGCCAAAGGGGCTTAATCCATTCCAGTGTTTATCGGGATCATAAGAGGAATCACAGATTTGATTCCACCTGGAATGGGTCAGCGTGATGTACCGGACCCCCCGATCATAGAAATAAGCTATATTTCCAATGTCATCTTCAATGGCAGCTCCGTTTTCAATGCCCATCGGTAAACTGATCAATCCCTCTTTGAAATCGATAATGATCTCCTCCATACTTCCGGCTACCCTGAATTTATCAGGCCATTTTTCTTCAAAACCGTAAACCATGTCGATCAGTTGATCGGCATAGGCTCTGGCTTCCCCTTTTGTTTGAAGACCCGCCGGGACATAGATGGACATAAAAGAGGCATTTAATCCTCCCTGCATGGCCCTTTCATAATCAAAATGTCCTTTTTCCGTCCTTCTGGATATATCCTCCCATTCGGTATGCAGTCGATACGGCACATCGATATGGGTATCTATAACGAGAAGTTCCCTGCTAAGGCGTAACGCATCGGCCTGGAAATCTATTTTTTCTTCCCCATCAGAAAAGTCCTTTACTTTTTCGGTCCGATAGCAGGAAGACACGATCCATAAGATCAGCAGGAGAATTCCATATCTTATCATACCATGTATATCCATTCTGGAATGAAACGCAATAATACAATAAATCAAACTCGAATGAAGACGAAAAATAAAAAAAATGCAATTTTCCTATTTACTATCATTTTACTTTGCAGTGGATACTATTTTTAAATGGATTGTAATTAAAGGAGCCGTATCTTAACTTGTACTATGAAATTATCAAGCTAACAAACAGGTTATTGGAATTTATCTGAGGAAAGAAATTGACCCCAATCCTTAAATTATTTACAATCCTATTTCCCATCCTCTATGCTATTTCAGGATGCAATCGGGGATTTGAGCCCGATTCCGGCCATTTTCAATTTGAAGATATTTATCATTTTTACAGTAAGCAGAGTGAAATCACCGATCCGGGAAATTATGCCTATTTATACGAGGATCTGCCCGAAGACCCAATCGCCCTCGCCAAAGTGGTACAAGGCATTTGTATTCATGAAGCCTTCTTCTCCTCCCGGGGTATAAAGCCTTCCGGAAAACAGAAAGGGTATGAAAACCACAGGGTGGAAGAATTATTGAGAAAAATACATCAATTAAATCAAAAGCCCCTGACAAAAGAAAGATCATCAGACGAAAAACTGGCCGTAATTTGCAGTAATTATGCTGCCCTGTATTGCTCAATGCTGCGATTTAAAGGAATACCCTGTCGGGTCCGTTCGGGCTATTCCTCCTATTTCTTTCCGGGGAAATATGATAACCATTATGTTTGCGAATATTGGAATGCAGCGGAAGAGCGATGGATTATGACTGATCCGCAATTAGACAGCTTTCATATGGCATATTTTAAGATCGATTTTGATCCCTTTGATATACCGGAAGATAAATTCATAAATGGTGGGCAAGCCTGGTTTATGGTTAGACAGGATGGATATGATCCTGATTTATTCGGACTGGGCGGAGGTGGAGGCTGGGAAGGAGGAATGGAATTTCTGCGTCCGGGTGTTTTTTCCGATTTTATTACACTCAACAAATTTGAGGTTCAACCCTGGGATATCCATCCTGTCTGGGATAAACCCGGAACCCTCCCGTTATCTTTCATCGACGGTGTTGCCCGAAGTACGCTTGATGATATTTATTTT